>Ga0080006_1118312_pt1 | contig 59281 bp, 46 predicted proteins | sample RS3BMetagenome_FD_69209 | JGI IMG/M metagenome (GOLD analysis project Ga0080006, IMG submission 69209) | Ferric oxide microbial mat and aquatic microbial communities from Rainbow Spring, Yellowstone National Park, USA - RS3B (SPADES... ...
CTTGCAACGTTCGGCTCTATGTGGATTATGTCGACAATAGCCGAACACATTGAAATCGGGACGCAAACACTGCCAACAACGTCCGGCGACTTTCGTCAAAGGACTGCGAGAGAGAGCAGAGACCGGTCTAATGAGGATCAGGGTGTCGAAAAGGATGCAGTCACAGTACGAGCACGTCATCGCTGATGTTGATGACCTTTCAAAGAGAGACCCAAAAGTTAGTGTGCCCACTCGAGGTCGCCAGGTGACACCTCCTCCATTTCGTTCCGCCATGTATGTGGTAGTGCGCCCAGCGTAAGGCGTCCGTTGTTCCCCGCAATGCACAGTCAACGGAATGAACCAGATGCATCGAGGTCCGCCGAACGCTCCCGATAACCGGGAAAGAGGCCTGCATACCTCGCTCTATCACTCCAGACACAACAATATCCATTGAGCCTCTGATCAGGATTCGCAACATAAGCAGAGGCACGATCCATCTGGCAATCCGGAGCGAGTGGTGCTTGTCGCAGGCGCTTCTTCAGGCGCTAGATACATTGCCGCGATCACCGCTCTGGGACAGACCAAGTGACTGCTCACCTTGCACACATTGTCTCGTCGTGTGCTTTTCCCCTCACCCCGCAGGAACGCTCTTCCTACTTGCATGTAATACGGTACCTGGGTATCGCTGGCACACTTGCGTGGCGGCACACAGCACGCGCCTCCACCGCAGCGTCGGTTTGCCCTGCGCGTCCGGTGCACTGGACGTGCACACTTGCCACCAGCACCGATACAGGCGTGGCGCTGTGCACTGCCGCTACGCATGAACGGGGGAAGGCGTCGAGAAGAGGCCTGGGAGCACCTCCAGAGGACCTTTCACCAGAACTGCACCCGCCTGGTTGACGCACTTGGACGGTCGATTCGAGCTAACCAGCGCAGTGCGGAACGCACACTTGCCGTCCTGGAGCAGCCACAACGTTGGCTGCCGCGTGCAAGGCTCTGGTCGCGACGAATTCTAGCACACTGCCAGCGACAATGGGCAGCACTCTGGCCCTGGAGTGAACGCAGTGGCGGTTGAGCAGCCGTCCTCAGATTTGAACGTGGTCGTTTACTCATTCGCTCTTCGATGCAGCTGCTGAAGCAGCTTGTCTATGACCAAGTCGCTCCGCAGCAACCTGAGCTGCCAGTCGGCGAATATCGTCCGGCTGAATGATACCATCGGCGTCCAGATCAAGCCGGCGGAGCACTTCGGCAGCGACAGAGTCGGGGTCGACTCGGCTCTCTAGGCCTGGCGGTCGAATGCCCGCTGCACTTCGGCCCGCAGTGAGCGGTTGACCATAGCGCAGCTCAGCAATCGCATCGGCGATCTCCTTCACGGAGATGAAGCCGTCGTTATCCCGGTCGAGAAGCTTGAGCGCGTCGCCCACCTTTTGCTCTACGAGCGTGCATTCCTCCTCCAGGCGCGCGATGAAGCGCTTCAAGCGTTCTATTTCAGCTGTCGTAGCGGCATTGGGTCCGGCGCTGTTCGCAACAGCTTGGGCGAGCTCCATTTTCAACTGTTCTATTTCCTGCCGCTCTTTTGATACGATCGGATGCAGCATTTCTTCCAATGCGGTGCTGATCATTGCCACCGCCTCTTTGCGATCAGCAACATTGAGCTCGGCCAGGTGCCGGTCCAGAAGCTTGTCCGAGGAGGTGGCGGGCCCGGTGCCAGCCTTGACAGCCTCGGTTTCGACTGCAGACGCGGCAGCAACGCTGCTTTCACGTGGACTTGGCGGCACAAGCTCTGCTTCGCGTATGCGTTCGATCGCAGCTGCCTCGGGAGCGGCGCTAGCTGGCAACGTCACCGCAGCCGCCTCGGACTCGTGATCCGTTGTTGGCTTCGCTGAAGCAGCAGCAGCTGCTGCCGCTGCTGCCTGCTCCGCAGCGTTTTGCTCCTCAAGCTCCATGAGGCGTTCGTGGCGTCGTACCTCAGCTAGACGCCGCTCCGATTCACTCCGGTGTTCGGCTCCAGTTTCAGATGTACCAACACCTTCGATGGCGTCATCCGCCGCCTCAGCCGAGGACTGCATGCCTTGCACGAGTTCATGCGGTAGCGAAGTGAGCGTCGCCTCCAGTGCCTTGTCGGGATCCATGGTGTAGAAGAATGCGCGTGATAGGATCATGAGCGATCCGGGGATCTCGCGATTCTGCGACATTTCAATCCATTCGGCAAGCATTTGTCGCTGGTGCTCAATGGGCAGGCCCTCGGTTCGGATACCGCGATCGCGGCACGCCTGTGTGACCTCGTCATCGGTGAGGCTTTTGACTCCGCCTTCCCACGCAATGAGCATGTCGTCGTTCTTGATGGACGCGAGCTTGGCCCGTAAACGATAGCGCAGAAAGCTGTCACTGCCGTGCGGAGCAATGCCCATGTATCGACACATGGCCACGAGCTGTTCCCGAGTGGCGTTCTCAAGCGTGATCTCATCCTTGAAAAGCCGTGCGAAGCGCAGCACATCCCACTTATCCACTGGATGACCTTCGCGGAGCTTCTGCAGAAACTCGGAAAGCTCACTCGCCAGTTTGCGAACATCATCACCGGCTGAAGCTTGGTTACGAATCATCAGCGCCTGTGCCTCTACGACGTCTTGCAAGTACTTGGCGAGTTCAATACGCGCCTTGAGCTGGCGTTTCATATCCTCTTCCTTCTTTTTCTTGTCTTGAAAATGAGAGGGAATCATATTTGGGAAGAGTTTCAACGCCAACGGCAGGGCGAACTCCATAAAAGGAACAATAATAAAGAAAGAAAATGGAACCAAACGCGCTAGATCACTGCCGGTCCCGATCAGAATGTTGCGCTCTCGACGAGTGAGCTGTTTGCCTTGCGCCAAGCGTTTGATGATGCGCCAGGACAAGCGAGCATCTGCCGCAAGCAGCTTGGTACCAGTCCAGAAATGATGAATAAAGTCGGTTATCGTCTGCTTTGCGTGACGATAATGCATGACAAGGCGTGATGGCTGGCGAATGCAGGCCACGACCTCTCTCCAGAGCCGCTTTGCGAACGACTCGATGGTCTTCAGCGTGCGTGCTGGAAGCTGTGCTAACCAAGAGCGTACCCTATGCAATGCTCTGTGAAGTCGCTCTCCTAGGTATTGTGAGCGCCCTCGTAATCGATTGGTAAAGAGACGCGACGAACCCCCGGTTGTGCCTGCAGCAGACGACGACGACGACGATGAGGAGGACGACGACGAGGACGAAGACGAGGACGAAGACGAGGATGGTGATGGCGACGTGCTTTGACATCGCTGGGGTGCCTTTTCAATGCGAGGTCGCGCCCGCCAGCTGCAACGCCAGCGCTCTGCGAGCGTTGACGTCGACCTCCCTCGCGCTACCCGCTCCGTCCAGTCCAGGGTGAGCAGTGGCGGCTTAGGTTTCGCCTGCAGCAGCGCTCTGAGGCCGGCAGCGTCTACCACGGCACACTTGCGCGTCGCCGTGCTGGCAGCACGATGCCTTCGTGGAAACACTCGAAGCGAGACGCCGGCCAAGTCGTTACCAGTGACGCTCGTGCCGCTTTGACTGGAGCTCCACCACTCGCAAGTTCTTCGGCACGTGTCGAAAAGCCTCAAATGGCGTTCATCTGCAACTTGTACCGAGCTCTGAGCGTTTGCTTCCAACGGCAGACGCGCCTGCTGTACAGCTGGACTCCAATCAACCACAGTGCGAACAGCAACGCGCCGTGACGATCCGGCCCCCACGTCTACCGTGTGCAAAAGTGCTGCTCCAGACCGAGCAAGTTGCCCCAGCAAACCCCTCCTACAAACTATATTCACCATACTATGTGGCTCCGGCCTAGGCTACGGAAGCAATGCCACAGGCTGCTGTCCGCAGACGTCCCCTGTTTCCACGTGCAGCTGGCGCTTACGCGTTCGCGTCTCAGAGGTTATGCTCTGAGCACGTAGCCGACGCACTCAAACCTAAAACCTCAACCAGCACTCACCTGGGTAAGCGCACACAATAGCTGCTACACTGGTGTGCTTTCCGCCGGGCGCCTGCACCTGCCTCTGCCGCAGCCGCGTCGTCCACTAGCGACGTTCTGCTTCGGGCTTCGCGGAACGCTGCCAAGCCTGGAACGCGCTCAAACAGCCGCACGCTGCGCTACTCTGGAATAACTAGATCCAGCAAGCTACAAAAACCCAAGTGCAGTGCACCTATGCGAAGTAGACGTTGCTTGAGGTACGCTTTGCATACCGATGCAAGGGGCGAGTGCCAGCGTTGTCGGGCGCCCCGACACCGCCGCCGCTGTCGACGCTGCGGGGTAGTACGGCACAGCAGCGCTCGTTGGCTTGCAGTGGCGCTTAGGGAAAGCGTAACGCGGAAATGCTCAATCGATTCGAGCACTGAGACTTTGTTCTGAATTGATTTTAGATGTATTGACGAAATATGAACGTGGAGCAGCAGAAGGCTTATGGGAGCGCACGTGAGATGTTAGGAATCCCGGACGTCTTTTCGCGAAGGCACCTTCGAAGCGCTGCTCCTCGAACTCGTTATTTCACCGGAATCAAGGTGATTCGCGATGCCCTAGACCTCTATTTCGGAATATAAGCGATAGTATTGTTTTGTTCACAGAACAAGGTTCCAGTCTGCTGCTTGCTTTAGGAGTAGCGTGCGCGATTCACGCATGCTTCAACGTTTCAATCTATCACGGCAAGTCGTGTTCGCAACAAATCGCCCTACTGGACAGGCGGGTGCGTCAAAGAACACGTCGTCGTCGTTTGATAACCTGTTCATAAGCTCAATCCGAAAGTTGATTGGGATTTTCCCAGCACTTTATCGATTCCGTTCAAAAGACAAATCGCCTTCTAGTCAACGCATCTCGCAAAGCCGAATTCCACAGCAAATTCATCAAACCGATCATTGATTCGCCGCTGAGTCATCACAGTGATCGCTTCCGTTTCAGCGTGCGACTGCGCCTTGCACGAGGCGAGCGTAGACAGATCGCAATTCCGCGCCTTGTTCCCCGGCGTCGATTCGCCTTGTGGCACGTGTTTCTCCACAGACAACACCCCGTTCCACGAATTACGTATCGAATGGAGAAGCGTGCGCCTGTGCATCTAGCGGACAGCGTCCCCGCCCGAGGGATTGCCCAGACGAGGCCTGGAATCGTAGGGTACGGCGCCGGGCGCGGAAACGAAGGTATGGGCGTCGGAGGTGCACCTGCGTAGGCGTCAGCGGCATGCGTCGAGCGAAGAAACAAGCGTTCATGCTCCAGAAGACATGGAACGGGAAGAGGAATTTGTGATGGGTGAACGGGAGCAGTTGATCGTCGTTAGGAATCATCGCTGCGCCCTGTGCACCGATGCTCTACGCATCGAAGATGAAAATGGCAAGCGAGGCGTAGCTTGCAACGTTCGGCTCTATGTGGATTATGTCGACAATAGCCGAACACATTGAAATCGGGACGCAAACACTGCCAACAACGTCCGGCGACTTTTGTCAAAGGACTTCGAGAGAGAGCAGAGACCGGTCTAATGAGGATCAGGGTGTCGAAAAGGATGCAGTCACAGAAAAAGCGTGCAGCAGCTGCTGTTATCGATAGTGGAAGAGACCCAATTTTCAACGAGTACACCAGTGTTCGGGAACCTGCCCCAGTGCATTCTGACAAGGGTGCAGAGCGCATCACCGCGCACCGGCTGCAATAGTGCATAAACAGGAATCGTAGAATGCAAAAGGAACTTGCTTGCGAAGGAGATGCAAGCTTAGAATCAAGCACCGACAAGGTACGTACATAAACACGAATCGCAGAGAGCAGAGTGCATGGCATGCAACGAAGCTGCAAGGTTATAATCAAGCATCGGCTACAATGGTGCATAGACGGAAAATCTCGAATTCAGAGGAAACCTGTTTGCGAAGCATCTGTTCGGGCAAACCTTGTTGTCTGGAACTGCAACACCGGTTCATGTTGCTCAAGACGATTAGCAGTGCTCGTTGCTTTCACAAGAACTCTCGCTGGCTCAGCCGATGCCGGGGATATTTCTCGGTAAAGACGAATCTATGGTTGTTTGGGGCAAGTCGCCTGGGATAGTTTTCTGATACGTGCAAGACGCAAGATGCAGCATTCGAGAAACCACAGCAACCCGACTGACACGGACATTCGGAATCAACACCATAATCGTCCAAGTGGTGCGCACGCTACGAAGGGCTGGCCCACGGTACCCGTTTTCCTGCGGAAAGGCTGCATAGCTGACAAGCGAGTCGCCCCGGTGTTTCCGGTAGCATACAAAATGTTGCACAGGTAGCGTTCGGCGGTTTCCTCGAAAGAGCCCGAACTGCTCTTGGTATCTACGAAGCCTCTGTGATTCACTTGCCTTTTAAGAGTGGTTCGCAAGTATCACCATCTACGTCATCGTCGTTATTTAGGTTGCAGGAATACACGGGCGGCAACGTGTGACGCATGCTGGTAGAGGCCGCCCCGAGGTCGAGCACTCCAGCCAGCAGACATTTTCCCTGGTTCAGGATACGTTTCGGTGCACGCGAACACGCAATCATCAGGACTGTAGGTAAACTGCGTTTGATGAAAGACTGAACCTTCCGTTTCTTTGCTTGTATCATCGGGTACTCGTGTTGCTTTGAACTCGAACCAGGCGCACGAAGCACGAACCGAACGACGATATCGTCGGGAGCAACGCGCTCTGCCTCCAACGCCAGACTCGTTTGCCGAGTCGTTCAGCGTTCCTGGGAAGCAACCGGTTTTGCTTGTCGTGCAGCGATCCCGTTTTGCGCGTTATCTGGGTGCACCCAGCAGCTACCTGACCCGAAGCGCGCAGTACCACTCGGACACTCGAGCGTAGCGAGCGATCTGCGTAGCAACCGGCAAGGCTGCAGCCGCGCTCTGGTGCATGTCAGTTCCAGGGGCTCGTGTTCCGGACCTCGAATCGGATCGGACACCTTCAGCCTCAATACCAGAGTCAAAGAAAGCAAGAAAGCGTCGTCTTCGACACGAGCTGTACCTTGCGAGGCGAGCGGAGCGCCGTACAGCAGCGAAGCAGCGGAGGCGTCAGCGTCGTCAACTGGAGACCTCACAGACGCTCGCGGGACTCGACACAACAGGCGAACGACAATCTGGTGAAACTCATGTAACAGATGCCTCAACAAGAGGTCTCGAACGCCTGATACGAGACTATCTCCAATGCACACATTCTCAGCAAATATCTCGACGCTTTCACTGCATCGTTGATCTGGGAGCGAGCGCATTGCTCACCTCCAAAGAACTGCGCAAGAGCATCATCCAACTTCGTCAAATGTACGTTGTGAACAGACGACTCGTACGTGAAGCCCTGTTGCGGAAACAGGAACACATATGTACCTTCCAAGTGACGATTTGCGGACTAGATACGCGAGCGCTTGATATCCGGAGCCAGGTCTTCGGTGAAGAGGCACTGCGTTGGCCCAGCATCACCTGGACCAGCAGCGACTTGGCCTCGTATCTCGCTGAAACCGCTGGTGCTATCGACGCAGTGGTTCTTACAGCCGATGCAACGCAGACGCTCATGCAGGTAGAACCGAATACGCTCTACATCCTGGGCGGCATCGTAGATCGCAACCGCCTGAAAGGACTGATGCTCGAGCGAGCGCAGACACTGGGATTGCCAGCTCGCCGTCTCCCGCTGGAGTTGTTACCCTCGTGGCGAGGCTCTCCGGTGCTCACTACTTGCCATGCGTTCGAGGCACTCGCTCGAGTGGCTGCAGGTCAGTCGTGGTCCCAGGCGCTGAACCAGGTGCTTCCCCAACGCAAACGTTCGCCAGCTGCGTCTCGGGCAGAGGTCGCGTGCTTGAATGCGACAGGTTCACAGGTCAATTGTGAACGAAGCACGTCACCAGATTCTTTGCCCGATGGCAATGACTCGGTGCAAAGTACGCGAACGCGGGAACAGGCGGTGGTATCCGGAGGCACCTCGTGGACCCTGGACCCGTCGGATACCTCGGCAGCATGAACCGGATACACATATATACATGTCCGTGTGTGTAGGGTCATGGGCGCGTCACAATGAACGGTGCAGCACCGGATGACTAGACCAACTACAGCGTCACGGCAAAATGCCTCTCAGCCAGACGCGCGAGCACCTGTGCGCTTTGTAGCGAACACGTTCAAACCAGAGTCGTGCTCAACTGGTGTTCAGCGGCGTGTTCGCGTCCAACTTTCTAGCTTTCAACGAGCAAGTTTCCTCTGGTATAAAGCATTCACACAAAGTGCGCACTTGCTTCATGTCCGAGCTGAATATCTCGTTCTCGCTAGTCACGAAACTGCCGAGCGCCCAACATGCTATCCACATACAGCGACATCATGCCCTTTGGTAGAGCGATCAGCGTCCAGCCAAGGCAAGTGGAGCTCACCAGCGGACTTTGCCAGCGGCCTCAGTTCGCTGCTGTCGAGTAGCATGCTGCGTCACACGAGGGCGTTTCCTAGACGCTCGGATGCAGCGCGCTCTCTTCAAAAACGAAAACAAACCCTATCCGGTCTGACCTTTATCCCCAGCGCCGATGCCTATGTCTAGAGGCAGCGACGCGCCCTGTTCCGCCAAGCACGGAAGCCCGGTATCCCCTCAACCGTACCAGAAGTACTGCACGCCATCCGACTGGGCATTCGATTTCTTCTATACCTTCTCCAAAGTCCGCGCTGTTCGCGAAGCACCATGCCGTCGACGTTTCCTTTGCGCAGCTTCCACGCTATCGACAAGCGACAAGCGCTTTCGTTCCGCGAGGCGTGCAGCTCGCTCTTGGCGATCGCGAGCAGTCACACGGTGGTAGACCTCCCAGAAGCGCACCGCACCGAGTCGATCCGGTTGCTCAAGTTCAGAACGAATGCGCTCGGCTGAGGCCTCTAGTTCAGCATCCAAATGAGCGTTTTCCGCGTTTGCCCGCAGCCGATCCAGGCGATACACGGGAAATATCCAGGCAGCGAGGAACGGCTCTATCGCCCGAGACCATGCTAATTGACCTGGCTTTTCGCGAGACTCACGCTGATGCTCAGTAGACTGTGCAGCCCGTGATTCCGTCGTGCTCGCAGCACCGGTGTGTTTCCGGAGCAGCTGCTCGAGAACGCGAAGCGCCACTCGACGTGTGCTGGTCTGCTCTCGAGCCCGAGAAGCAAGTCCCGACAACCGCCGCAACAGCCAGCGCCAACTGGAACCCGCCTCCTGGCCCAGCACAAGTGCCATCGCGATCAGGAGTCGCTCTATGACCGCAGTTGCTTCGGTATTGCGTCCCTGGAAGGCGCTCAGCTGTCGACAGAGCGCCGCGGCAACAGCACTCACATGTGCTGGACTCCATTCGGGAGCAGACGCTCGCTCTTGCGGATGCTGTTCGCGTTGCCACATGAGTTCCATTAGGCGGGTAAGCGAGGCCCGCACCCATGGATGCGGATGCAGCAACAAACTGACCCGATCGGTTTGGGGAAGCCCAAACGCCAACGCATCCACGAGTCTGGTTGCGTCCGCCTTCGTCCAGGGCGAGCACTGCACGTGTTCCGGCTGCAGCGTCTGCTCCAGAGCACGACTCGCGGCATAGGCTAGGCACCAACGCGAGATGCCCCGGTGTACGTCGGCAGCCGCGTTGTTGGCAAGCGTTTCGCCCTGCTCCTCGTACTCAGAGTACGAAGCGCTCAGTGGAAGCGCCTCGTGTGCTGGTTCCTTGTGCCGCATCGCCCGCGCTGTCGCCGGGGTCGAGTCGTCGCGCTCTGCGGACGCATTCCCCCGGATGAAGGGCTCCATGGCTTCAAACAGGAGCGTCACCAGCTCCCGAGGCGAACCAGCCGGAACCAATGTGAACACCAGGGCGGCAGCTAGTCGCACACCGGGCTCGTGTCCCGGTTCCAGCCAGCGTGCTACCAGTTGCTGGAGCGAACGCGCTCCCGGTGTCAAAGCGACAGGTCGTTCAACACCTGTGCCTCTCGAACTGGACGGCAATGGCTCGAAGAGCGCCCGTACACATGCCCTCAGCACCTGGTATGCTTCGCTTCCGTGCTCATTCACCAAACGCACCGCCAGCGGCGCGAGCAGGTACTCACCGAGTGCAACGTTCGACGCAGTCGACTCTAGGCGAGCGTGATCATCAGCGCTGCTGCTGCCGTTACTGCTAGTTCGTGCGGATTCTACAAGCCGCTGCAAGAAGAGCAAGCAGGCGACGCGACCGTCCTCGTACGTATAGTCTAGATGCTGCACCATCAGGTCCAAGAGACGCTGCCTTTCTGTCTCGCTGGTTCGACGATTCCAGCAGTAACGCACCAGAAGCGAGATGCATTGATCTCGCAGCGTTGCATCGGAGCGCTGGATCAACAGTTGGCTCAGACGCTCGACCAGGGGCCACAGCGTTGACCGGGTGCACCAGTCCACCGCAGTCGATGCGGCATTCGTTTCGGGAGCAGCACGTAACGCCAATCGAAACACCGTCATCCCCGCCGACAGACGACTCGGAGAACTGTCCAAAGTGAGCGCACTGGCAGCCGCCTTGGTGAGCAACTGTTGCGAGCGTTTCCGCACGCCCATGATCGTGGGTAGCGGAGCGGGAAGCGTCACGAGTGTTGCCATGACGCGCAACAACGTCGTAAAGAGGTCGCGGTTCGAGGCAGTACCAGAAGCCGGCAATGCATGCGAACGCCAAACCGAGTTCGAGCCTGGGAGCGCCGCACCCGCTTGCTCTGCACTACTCGAGACGATCTGCCGCTCCAAGAGTTCCTCGAGAGTCGGCGCAAGCCTCTTGAGGTGTACGCGAATGCTCTTGTCTTGGACCAGATGCGGAGCGCGCCACAAACGTTCCAGCAACTGCAGGGAACGAATCACCAGTTCATCGTGACGTGCTCGAAGCGTCTCGAGCACCAGAGGCTCCACCAGCAGGCGCCACACAACAAGTCGGGCACGTTGCCATGCAACCTCTTCTGGTGAGCGCCCCGGTAAGGATGCCTCGGAGGCCTCGACGGATACGCTGGCGTTCCCCGGTGCCGTTCCGTCTAGCTCCACCGCCTCGTGCGCCTCTTCCGATGCAGTCCGCTGCCTACGAGTGACATCCACACGAGGCGAGCTAGAGCGTCTGGTTGTCGCGCCACACGACGGACGCTGTTCCCGCAGCAGTCGCCAATGCCAGGCCCAGTACAGCGCAACTTCGACGAGAATAGCGGCCTCGGAGCGTCTCGTTTGGCGAAACGTCTCAAGTTCGGGGCTCAGCTGCTGCACTTGTTCTACAATGGCTAGTTGTCCGGCGTCGAGTATTCCAAGGCCCAGCGCATCCGCTCGAGCGCTGCTCTCCGTTGTTGCGTTCTTGTCTCTGTGGTGATCAGCGGTTAGGCGCGCTTTCCGTTCTCCTTGCAGCGCCTGTCGGCTCCGGTGCTCAGGTGGAACGTTCTCTCTTACGTACTGGTGTTTGGATCTCGCTTGATCGATCGATAAAGGCGTTTTTTGTATGTGACGCTCTCCAGATGGTGACTGTGCGTCCTTGCTCGCCGCGACTTGCGTACGTCCAGCACTCGTTCGATTCCTCACAGACAAGTGCGCGCTTTCCCGCATGGTATCCCTAAAGCCGATCGTTTCAGAGGTGCCAGACCCAGTCGTCATTCGAGGCGTCTTTTCTGCAGCAGCAGCAGCAGTAGTAGTAGTAGTAGTAGTAACAGTATCAGCTCCCGGATCCGTACGCATCCGAGGGGACGGCTTCGTCAGCAAATATCGCAGAACAAGTGCTTGGGATGCGACTGCTGTCTCGGCATCCTCAGGTGCAACTGCATGCAGTTCCTGTCGATGGATGCCGTCCACAAAAGCGTGCAGGAGACGGCGCCATTGCTCGCGTTCCGCTATAGAGGCAGCACGATACCGCTCGGCACTGCTGGGCACGCCCGTCGTTGTCGTTGTCGTTGTCGTCGTCGTCGTCGTCGACCCACTGGTATCAAACGCGAGTCGTTCACGAAACGCCCGCACAAAGAGCTCCAACGCAAGCACCATGTTCGCTAGCCGATCCATCGGCCATACTCGACCCAGCAGCGTGAGACAACGCTCCGCGCTGTGTACATGAACCTCGCGGATATCCGCATAGAGCTTGGATACGCGCTTCTCTGCTTCGAGAACGGGATCCCGAAACTCCACCAGCAACACCAGTCCGAGTACACGTTGGAGCGTATCCAGATCCAGATGCCAAGTGGGGTACGCATCACACTCCAGCGTTGTCTGCAGCAACATGTGCAACGTATACGCCCAGACGTGAAGTCGCCAAGTGCCTTCCGAATGCTGCAGCGCTTTTTTCGATGCGGATACCTGCACCGTCTCCGTTAACTGGCGAGCGATGCACCAGAGCCATTCAGGTCCCAGAATCCGCAGCAACAACTGAAGCGCTTCGCGTGCGTCGTCTCGCCGTTGCTGGTTGCGTAAACCGAGCGTACGTATCCAGCGGGTAACGAGACGCGGTACCCAGACTGCACGCTGCTGCTGCTGCTGCCTCGGAAGCGCTTGGAGAAGGCGCAGCACGATTTCCCAAACGATTCGTTCCAGGTGCCGATCACTCGCTGGGCAGTCTGCCTCGACTGCTGCGGTGTCACGGAGACTTGTCGCCACCAGGAGTGCATCCAGTCGCTCGAGCAGCTGCTCGGGAGCATTCCCCGATTTTTGTGTCTCTGGTGACACTGTTCGATGCTCGTTTTGCACCATAATCGGTGCGTGTTGTGTATCCGGTGCTTGATCTATTTGCTGCGCTTCCGATACCTCCTGCGGTATACTCGGCAGCGCAGCGAGCGCTCGGGCATAGACCACCAATACCTGCGCTTGCCCGAGTCGTCGTGCATTCGCGGACATACGCGCGTCTGAATGGGCATCTTCACGAGTGCTTGCGCTCCTCTGGCTGGATGCTAGTCGTTCGAAACGATGAAGATGCAGCGCAAAGCGTTGCCAACACCAGCTTGACGGCAGCGATGCCAGGAGGCGCTCCGCCAACAGCGCCTGAGCGCTCGCCAACCAGCTCGTCTGTAGTTGCTCTATTTCGGAATGCACACGACTTGACGTACTCGCTAATCCGATCAATTTTTCAACGAGTGGTACCAGGAATGCTTTCCGCACAAGCACCGGAATACTGCCCGTTGCCAGGACTTGATCGAGGAGTCTGCATGCGCGGATACGCGTAGCCAGTTGCTGGTGAACCAGGCACTGGAACACGTCTTCGGACTCGTCGACGGCTTCGGTGAGCGGACGCAGGCCATCGAGCCACACCGGGTCGAGTCCCGGTGTAGCGAGACGGACCAGTTGGCCGTAGGTCTTCAGTATGGTGTCCAGCTGCCTGATAGATTGCGTCGTGAGTGCTCGTTTCCGCAAGCGACTTGCAACGGGCGACACCAGCGCTCTCGGCGACGTCGCGACACCTGACGCCAAGACAACCCGGGATGCCTCGCTTGCACAGGGCACTTGCCGGGTAGATTTTGTCGGGGCTTGTGCCTCTCCAGGTGTCGCTGACGCTATTCGTGTTGCAGGAGCGGCGACGCTGGTGCTCTCTGTCCCGCTACATGTCCTTGGTGTTGATACAGCGCTACCGACCAGTCTGATCAGTGCCTCGCTTGCAGCGCTACGAATAGCTGCATCTGTGAACTGCATGCCTGCCATGAGGTGTGGCACCAGGAGACGCCAGTCGGCGTCATGGTGCTCATCAAAGCGCTCTGCGTACGCACCCAGAACACTGTCCCAGTCTATCTGTCCGATGCTTGTGGGCGATATGCGATTCAAGCGCTCCAACAGGCTCGCTACAGGGCCTACGCGTGCTCGCAAGCTCGGGTCGGGAATATGGTCGCAGAGTGTCACCAGACGACGAGCGAGTTCCCAGCGTATTCGACTCGCCAGCGGGAACAAGTCTGCACGCTCAAAGAGTTGCACGAGCAGTACCAGGAGCCTTTCCCATTGTTCGGGAAGCAGCCGATGCTGCAGACGCACACAGACGCTGTGGAAACTGTCCAGCAGCGTCCACCGCGTTGCCTCTTGGATACGTTTGCGTGCCATGAGCATCAACAGTGCCTCCAGGAGTACCAGTGCTGCCTGCTGCAATGTGCCTGGGACGGCCTCTCCTGGGACTTGTACGGCAGTGCCTTGCCGAATGACGAGCCCAGCTTCTGCGGGTTCCGCTAAAGCGCCTCTGCCGGTAACGCGAGCAGTCGCTGCGGTATCCATTGGAACGCCTTGCGTCGGGCTGGACTCCGAGGACGTCCCGGCAAGCGACTGGGCATGCATCGCTTTCCGCGTCTCTGCAGGCACTGCTGCATGCTGCTCTTGAGCGTAGTTTGGCAGGAGAGACGCGCTTGCGCTTACGTCCATGCACTGGTCGATAACACACGACTCGTCGATTGCCAGCTCGTTTCCCAGGCGCTCCGCAAGCTGCAACAACAACTGGAGTGAAGCTTGCTGGACCGGGCCTTCCGGCTCGGGCCGACGCTTTGCAACTCGAAGCTTCGCATCAGCTTTCCAAGCCCGAGGCGATGACACGAAAAGGCAGCGCACGAGGGCCTGCACGAGCACTGGTGGCCACTGGCCTCGCGCTGTACGCTGCAGCAGTGCATCCATCAAGCGCAGCAAAAGGCACTGCAAATTCTGCTGCCTAACCTGAAGCAAACAGTTCACCAAGTATTGCCAAAGCATCGCTGTTTCTACTGGATATCCTCGGACAAGCTTTTGTACGTAGCACTCCGTTTCGAGCAATACCTGCAACGGTGCGAACAGCGACGGAGCCGACTGCGTCTCCTCGCCGAGACTCAGCCTCGCCAAGGCGTTGTTCAAGAGCCGCAACAGGTCCGCAAACCATGTTGGCGGTAGTATCTGGGTCCAATCAACTTGCCCTGGAATGGAAGATTCTTCAAAAGCGTCCGAGTGCTCGACCCGCTGGCCAGTTACCGCTCTCAACGAAGCGGATTCCGCGCTTGCCTCGACGTCGTCCACGACCATGACGCCAGGCTCTTCCATCCTGGACGTCGTTGTCGTGCTCGCGTTCTCTACAAATGCCCCGATGCCGGATGGTGCAGTCGAGTGCGCTGCTTCAGCAGACGCAACCGGTACCCATCCGTTGACACGTCCGTGAACCTGGTGATTCGCCAACAAGCAGAGCATCCGCTGAAGCAGTCTAGCGGCAAGTCGCCTCTTGCCCTTATTCGCCTCGCGCTCCGGAGCATACCAACAACAAAACGATGCCCACGCAAGTGCAGTAATGCTAGCGAATAGGCTCCAGGGCGTGTCGAGGCCACTCTGGATCAGGTCCGCTACTGCGATCGCCAGAACAAGCCGCGTCTCTTCGCGTTGCTCTTGCTGGATCAGCCGGGCCAGATCCTGCAGTATCTGTGGATAGCGACCCATGAAACCGTAGCACTGCATGATCGCTTGAAAGAGCGCGCGATAGCGCTTTTTCTGCGTACCCTGCGTGGAGCCGGTACCCAGAAAGCGGGCGAGTGCTCTCGCTCTGCCAAAGAGCAGGTTCGCGACCAGCGGCATGACCACTGGTGCGTCATTGGGTAGAATAACGATCGACTCCACCGTACCAGCTGAAGGTACCTCCCTGATGCGAGCCGCTCTCTTCGAGCCGCTCCTCGAGTACGTGAAATCCCCCGGTGAGTCCGCTGAGGCGGCCTGGTGTCGTTCCAGTGTTATCGCCGACGACCGTGACTGCAGGATCTGCTGAAAACGCTGCTCCAGTTGATAGAGCAGCGGCTGCTTCGCAACATCCTCGGCGGCCGGCTGCCTATCGTCCGAAGGCTTCGTTTGTGGCGCCTGCACCGCAGCGAGGTCCACCAGCGCTCCATAGAGCATGGCGACCTGCTCCCGAAGCGTTGCCAAACGAGTACCCACGAGTCGCGTTCGATGCGCTTTGGCAGGCGCGTTATCAGCTCTGGGTTGCAACAGTACCAGCAACGGAGGCAGGTATGCTCGACGGTGCTGCTGGTGCCAGGTCGATGACTGGAAGAGCGCCTCGAGTGCTGCTCTCTGCAGAGCCGCCTCTTCCGATCGAAGCGCTTGTTCTAGGAGAACCTTGTAGCGCACTCGATCCGCTTCCGGAGCATCCGACTGTGTCTGGGCAACCAACAGGGAACCCAGTTGACGCCAGTGGAGCGTCTCGATACCCGCTGGAACCGGATATGCGGTAACCACAGCAGCTAGTACCTTTTGATGTGCTTTGCTCACAGTCGATTGCTGCACCGGTACCACCAGTTGCAGCAGATTCCTGTAAAACGCGTCCGCTGGAATGATCTGTCGAGCGAGAGCCAGACGACGAGAGCTCCATTCGTCATCCAGACAAGCGCTCTGAACTGGTGCCGGCGAAACAGAATAGGGATATGATCCTAGACCGACGGACGAGCGCGTAAGGCATGTATCGGTCCTGGGAGAAGAAGCAACGGTAGCAACGGCTGAATCAGTTGAAGCTGCATTCGTCATCGTGGCAGCGTTCAGCGGTGCTGCCCACTGACCTGCTGCTTCTTCTGCGGTTGGCTGAAACAGGTTCAGTCGCCGCCATATTCGGTCACTTGATGACTTGGTATTCGCGAGCCACGGCCATAAAGGCGCGCTCGACAGAGCGGCTCTCTTGGCCGGATCACTGCGTCTCCGTTGGGCGAGCGACGTATGCGTCGGTGCAGATGTTCCCGGTCGTGCAGCTTTTGCCTCCAGACGCGCCGTTTTGGCGGTTCGGAGCAACTCCTTCTCGCCAGGTTGCGTTCCAGAGCTGGGCCCGCTTGGCTCTGCGGCTGGTAACAAGCATGCAGCGCTCGACTCGGGTGTCGAAGCAGCATCTGCAGCACCAGCAGCAGCACCAGAAGCGGATTCATATTCAGGTGAACAGACCGCCCCCGATACAGTCGTTTGGAGCATTGGTGCAGCGCTCGACTCGGGTGTCGAAGCAGCATCTGCAGCATCTTCATGTGATCCTAGGGCACCAGCGCGTTCTTCACCAGCAAATCGCTCACTGCGCTGGGATACCCAGCTGCAACGAGCTTGCGTAGCCTGAAACACCGGCAAAAGCACCTGCTCGAAGAGTGCTGCTGGATCCACCTGCTCCATAGCAGCTCGCCACAATGCGGGAACCTCTTCCCAGTACAGCGTCAGTGGTAATTGAAGAATGCCCAGAATGGCGAAAAGCTCCAAGCGCACCAGCTGCTGGGGCATGTTCGCACGTCCTTGCTGTCGCAACATCATCAAAACACGTCTCAGGTGCAGACGAGCTGCGTCGATTCGGTCTATTTCCCGAGTAAACGAGGAAGCGATTTGATAGACTTCAGCCATGGCTTGGAAAAACGATTCCAGCTGCGGATGTGGACTGCTCCTCGCCAACTTCGCACACAGCTCAAGTTCCGCTGCGCTAAACAGAGCATCACGTTGCAAACGGAAGCGCTCTGTCTGTGTCGCCCAGAGCACCAAGTCGCTGCCTTCAGGGTCCCGGTCAAGGAGCTGTCGTACAAGTGCGTCAAAGCCAGCCTCTGTACCCGGCGTTACTGGGTACTGACTTGCGGCCTCGAAGCAGCGGTCTAATAGGGGCTTGTCGGCTGGAAACTGCCGACACAGAGCCAGGAGCGCAGCTAGAGAGGTATCGTCCTGCAGGATGCATCGCAATCGATCCTGCTGGTCGTCATCCATACCTGTGAGACGCACCATGGTTGCCAGTTGCAGCGCAAGATAGCGGATTGATGAATCGTTGTCTTCTAGGTCCGAGACTTGCCAGATCCCTGGACAGCGTTGCAGAGTCGATAACAGCGCGTCACCAGCTGTTTGGTCCGTCTCCCTGATACTCGTGACAAGTCGCAATATCCAGGAGAGATGAGCGCTGCGCGACAGGCTGGTTCTGGATAATCGCTGGTAGACGCAGCCAAGCACTTCGCCGAGCAGTGGAACCGCTTCTGGGGAGCGCCAGACCTCCGTCTGTGTAACCAGCGATTCGAGCACTGCTGCGGCAACTCGGACGTCCGCCAAGTCATCTGTGAGGCTTTTGAGGAAACGTCGTTTCTGCGCCAAAGAGCCGAGGCGGGCAATAGCATCTCCGTAGGACGCCAGGAGCCACACCAGCGCAGGTTCCGAACCACGCCCCAGCTGCAAAGTCGAAACGCTTGCAGCGAACGTCCCGCTCAGGAGCGATGCACGCTCCGAGGACGACGATACCGCGTTGCGGCAGCATCCGTAGAGGCAGGCGCCCAGTGCCTCCATGACATGAACGAGACGTTTCGGGTGCGCGTGCTCCAGGGAAACCAGCAAAGTGGATTCCTGCAGCTGTGCAAGGGCGCTGGGCGTCAGCGCTCGCCCTAGTCGCCACCAAAGCGCAGCGAGGAGCATCTGCGGAAAGGCATCCGATGTGTCATAATGCGCTTCGTGGTGCAAGATGCAGTGTTGAAGCTTTTGAAGCAGGACGGGGGCCTTTGAGTGTGGCTCCCCTCGAATGCCGCAGCATCCGTAGAAGAAAGTTGCCGCTAGGCCGTCTGCCATCCTCCGCTGCGTCTCGGTGGTGGCGGCATCGGTGCCCGACTGAGTGACCAGCGTTGCAACCAGCGGCTGTATGTCCTCGATCGGGAGTCGACGCAAAAGCACGCCAGCGCTCTGTGCGGCAAGTAGACGTACATATTCGCTGCGATGACAGAGCAGCATCGCCGCCCATGAACGCAACACTTGAGGCGCTTGCTGCTGCCCAAAGCGCCGTTGCTTGGTCCAGCAGCGAAAGAGCCGCGCTGTTGTCGAGAAGAAGACACTCGTCTCATCCGCGTTTTCCAAGTCCAAAGCGCCTGCTAGAACCTCTAAGGACGGTCGTATGAAGGGTGTAAACTCTGCAGCCAGATCCAGTGCGAGAGCCTCCCAGCAAACTATCAACGCCGCCAACGACGACGGCGATCGCTCGCGAACAGCAAGCACCCACTGCCGAAAGACTCGCTTCCGGTTTCGAAGCAAAAGCGGCAGTGAGATCACCCAGTCTTCCACGGACTTTGCAAACACCTGGAATGAGCGTGTTCGATCACGATCGCTCCATTCGGCAATGGCGTTCCGCAGGTACGTATCCAACGCCGACTCGTGCTTTCGTGACGCGTACGCTTCGCTGGCTAAGACTGGTCTGCGAAGTCGCTCCGCATCGCTTGTGTTCAGCTGACGCAGACGATCGCGAAGCGACAAGAACTTGAACTGCCGCTCTCCGCGCCCGCTTTTATTGAGGACTTTCATGAGTGAAACCCACAACGCTCTTGGGTCTGTCTGAGACGCTCCGCTAGTCAACGAGGACGTCCAGTACCTCGGGGTCGGAGCAGCGCCCCTGCGAATCCGAATCATACTCGCCATCCTTGCGCACAGATTCCAAAGCCTTTATATATCAATTGTTGTGCATTCTTAGTCGTCGCGCGGGCGTGGTCTAGATGGTTATGACGTGTGCCTAACACGCACAAGATCGCGCGTTCGAGTCGCGCCGCCCATACTGCACGCTTTTGCCATGAGAGCACCGCAGCGCATGCCAATGAATAGAAAAACACCTTGTGCGCTTTTTTGTGTGCGAACATGGTATACAGGTCGCTTGTTCAGGCGCGATGGCTGCAAGCAGCATCTGAACCCGCTTGCAAGCTGGACGGCAATCAGTACCGTCAGAAACTTTACACGGTAGGTCGTGTGAGATCGATGAATGCATGGAACTGGAGCGTTATGAATGGACGGAGCCTGCGAAGCGACCAGGAACTGACCCCAGCTCCGCTGCCGACGCTTTTATGCTCTCGCTGTTTCCGGGGAGTATCCTCCGATAAAATACGGGTCTGAGCGATCCGCGAACGCTCCAGGAGGCAAACCCAAAACGGACGCCTACCCCGCTATTGAAAACGCTGCCAGAGGCGCGTTGCAGGGTCAGCGCGACCTCATGTTTTACCCCGACGGACGTCTACTCGAGGACGCTGCTCTGCGTCGCCTGTTTGTCCATGGCGCATGGCATCCCCGAGGCTTGCAGACTGACCACTGGGCGCCGTTCCGCGGCCTGTGGGATGCCTAGAATATCCGGCAGATACTATGTTCTACCAAGAGTCGATCGTGGCATTGGATATCTCTCGTGTCGGGGTTCCGTGTACACACAAACCCACACATGTGCGCCATGCCCGCAGGTTCTGGAACGAGTCCGCGGACCCGCCAGGTCCCTGGTGCTCGCCGCGCCCGAAGCATGCCTATTAGACAAGGCGTGCTGCTTAAAACGAGCAGCGCGGCGTGCTATAGGACCAAGCCAGAGGCCATAACTTCGGCGCCACATGCGCTCGGATACCAGGTGCCCAGCATGGTTTGCGGCCTTTCCATCGCGTGCTCAGTGCGCAACGGCGTTAGGTACTGGAACACCAGGCTGACCAGCAGGGTCACTGAGCCAGCCGCATTCAAAGGACTGCGTCTTTGGGGCTTTCCGACCTTCGGGGCGACGTTACACGGTAACCATGTTCCCGCATTCGCTCGCCTGCTGTGCTCGACAGGCACACTCGCCGAGAATGTTCTGCAGCTTCAGCGCCAAGTGACGGACCTGCTACCGACGTGAACCCAGCAACTGCAAAGCCAGACATTCGCGGCGATTACACACCAACAGCGTATGTAGCGTGGTCGTTCCATCGGAATGAAACATCCCGTGGGTCTCGCTTTTGCAAATGGTCGTGATGCAAGTGCAACCAGCGGGCGGGAATGGGTCGAAGCCTCCAGTTGAGGTCACCTCTGACAGGAACGCGATTACGAGGTCGTGGTGTCTTTATGCGTAGCATGGCGGTTTCACGGTCGCAGCGTTGAGCGACTCGGCGCTCGAATGGTACGCGCAAGAGACCGGTGCGAGGTTGATGCGCTCGTGTCCAGTACCGGGGTGACCCTCCATGTCCGCGACGAATTTCGCGCGTTCTATCAGATACTGCACCATATCCGTCATGACATGCAGTTGCTCGAGCGCATTCGGCCGGAGCGGGTCCCAGTCACAAAGGCAGGGCGCCATGACCACCGCCAGGTTGCGACTCGTCATCTTGTTGATGTCGTTGAGGCGACTTACCTCGTTGAGCAGGAGTAAAATCTCTACAAGTACATCTCGACAGTAGGAATGCGGTTGACTCGCACTAATACGTTGCCAGAGACGGAAAATATTGATGGCCTCATCCCAGGAGGTACCCGGGCCGCTTTTCCTTGCCATTTCGAGGAAGCACTGGTAGCCATCTGATGACAACAGTGCAGGACGCGTTCGCCGGAGCGTGTCCTTCAGGAGCCCCGCGATCGAATGCGGGTCTGCCTGCGTCGGAAGACTCCCGGAATGTGCAGTCTGCAGTCGGAGTCGTTCGACTTCTCCCGCCGAGCCGGACGCTCCGAGAATACCAGGTGTTTCACAGCCGCGACACTCGCGAAGATGGCGAACGCAAAGCCTGATGCGGTGCACGGCGGAACGATTCCAGGGTTGCTGTGGGTCCGTCCCGAATAGAACACAGGCAGCAATGGGTGCTGATTCGTCGTCGACCTGGGACGCGCTTGCTGGCGCCGACACTGCAGGCTTTGGGGTGCGGTGCGCACTGCTACTTCGTCGACAGAAACACCCGTGGGGAGCTTCCGGCTCGTTCACGACCAGGCGCTCAGTATGCGATGCCGCAGATTTGTGCCCACCTCCAGGATGAATACCGTTCTGCAGCTGCTTGAAAAGTAACACTTTCACCCGGTTCGCAACTTCGGTACGCACCGGTGGGCCGCCCTGCCCGGGACCCTTCCCTTCGGGCCGCAGGCTATCGCGCCCAATCAGCGTCACTCGGAGTGCTGACGACGCACTCGCAGTTGGCTCTGTTCCATCTTCGATATTTTGAAAGCGCCCCGCTGTCGTTGACGACGTCAAAGGTAATGTGCTTCCAGGGATCACCTGGTGATCAGATTGTGTCAAAGAGTCGGGGGTTGCAGCTACGCCCGCCACTGCGCTACTCGTGACGGGCAGTGCAGTCGCCAAGACCTCAGGTACTTGGGACACAGCGCTCATATCTCTTGTCGTCGCGTTGAACGCTTCAGCATCACAAGTGCAAGAGGTTTCTCTACGTATCTCTGCTGGAACGACAGTGTCTGGCAACATGCTCCTGATCGACACCAACAAACAGCCGAAGCAGCACGGGAGACGTGCCGCTGGTGAAGCTTCGACTGAAGGAGCGCGCGCGAACGCACGCACGCACGCACGCACGCACGCATTCGATGCTGCGTGCGTGCCGCGGCGATGTGGCGCGTCCCGCGAAGGCTCGCCTGTGCCTGCATCTGGAGGTTCGAATCTCGCGAGCGGCGCTGTCTGTGTGCCTGGTTGCTTGTTTCCTTCAATGGTGCTGGGGACCCAGTACCGCCGATTGCTTGCTTGGTGTCAACGATCAGAAACGCATTCATCGTTCCACGTCCTATTTCCAAGTTCTATGTCCCATGCTTTCCCTCAGAGATACTGGTCATTTCGAATGTTCCATCGTGCGCTGAGCTTGCCATGAGCGTCTGTGAGAGAAGCTGCGTTCGGTACCGTTCGTAACGATGCGTGCAGGGCGGCGGACGCACCCGTGGCACTGCTGCAACGCAAATGGCGTCGTTGGGGACGCTTGAGTGGTCGCTGCGGCTTCGTGTGTTGTGGTATCTGACAAGTTTTTATACGGAGTGTCTCAGGGGCGGCGCACTGTGGTGGAATCCGGGCACCGATGCTCTGCATGGTGGCCTATGACAGGTACCGCTGAGAATATGGGGTAATCTCCGGGTAACCTGACCTATGGGGTTCACTGGGTGCATACCAAGGCCAACAAGGCTGCTGAATCAAGCTGCGCATTGCTGTCTCTGGCGCATTCCAAATCGAGGCGCTGCGCGCAGGTGCTCGAGTGCGGACCCCAGCTGTCGACGCAAACCGAGATTCGGCTCGTTCGCGATCCACAGTGCATACATACGCACGTGCGCTGCACGCGCTGGACGCTGAAGATTGTCGAACTGCGACACAGCGAACGTGTGAACTTGGTGTCAGGGTGGAACCTGCGCCTCACGTAGGGGCTTCCAGCCTCTTCCTGAACGCCCAGGAGGCACCCCGAGTAGCAGAAACTCATTCAGAACGTGAAGGATGTGTCTGTGGCGCCCGTACGGGAAGTTACCACCGAGCTTGCATCAGCACCGATTCCTATATAATCAACAGGCGCGATGAAGAACAGCATCAGGGAGCTATTTCCCAAGCGTTCATCCATGTGTGTTCGCAGAAGCGCGCGGGTATCATGGAGTGAATCTGGATTTTTTACTGATCGCATATCTCGCGTAATATAGAGGTGTTTCTCAGTGCAGATACGATATAGATCCATGAGTGGAGCGAAAAACGCTGCTTGTCGCTCCAAGCAACTGCCACGCTGGGAACTGCGTTCCATGCGACGCTTCCGAATGACTTGCACATTTCTGGTTGTGGCAGATGTGATAAGGCGGCTCCGAGAGCTCCGCCATACCGCTCTGCTCGAATTCGGGGCATTGTTGCATGTGGCTCTGGAGCGGTACCGCTTCCGGTCCGCAGAGATTCAACGCTGGCGAAGCGTCACATCGAAGCTCGCACAGAGACGACGAGACCGCATCGTGTCTGGACGACGTTTCCAGGGTGTCTGCTCTACAAGTTCTCTTCACAAGTGGAGCATATCGCTGTGGAGGTGGCGGAATTCGTAGTTAGGTCACAGGTGCGCGTGCTGGTCCAGCCCTGTCGATCAGCAGCGCCTGTGTACCCGTGAGATTCAGACAAGATTCAGCGATGCTGCATCATCATGGATGGGTGGCGGTCGTTGGAGGTCTCCGGGAGCCCGCCTGTGCCCCTGTCACGTCATTGAGTGCCTGGCAGAGGATCTATGATGCTGACAAGGCTCTTACGCGTGGGACGATGCCAGCTCTCACTGACGCGTCAACCTTCAATTCTGTGCAAGTGCCTTTGCCTTTGATTCAACGGTTACTTGTGCGGAACACGCTCGCATCCTCAGGCGGCCGCCAGGTATGTGCGCACAGGCTGCCGTGGTGGATGATTACCCGATGCAAGGCCGGGTGCGGGCTTCGTTGCCCATGAAGACAACAGACTGTGCATATGGATGTACCTGGGTGCATGCTGCGGCGTCCACTTTTCTTTCGAGGCGCATCGGTTGCAGTTTTCCTTACTTTCAGACTCGTAGATGGATCCTAGATATCGATGAAAAACTACAGCACGATCTAAATCAAGGCATGCAAGATCCAGGTCTTGGCGTTTTCCCTGTAGCAGCAATGTATGACTCGCAGAACCCGCGCACGATGACAGGGTCTACTGTCCTCATGTTTTTTTATAGCCGGTGCATACTGGGCCTGGAACGACGACCAGCACCGCGCTGCATACAGTGCCAAGTGTATTGTACGATCGTGCCGGGTTAAAATGGAACGCTGAACTTGTCGATCTGTTCCTGCGTATCGATTGGGTTTTCCGAACGATTTACTAGAGACAGAGCTTCGAGATTCGCAGTGCAGCAATACGGGATTACGGATTCATAGATAATTTCAGGAGTTTCCATCGTCTTGTCGCGGAAATTCAGGATGCCAAGGATATCGGGGTGATTCGCGACACACTCGAACAAAGGCACCTCAAATAGATGATCGTATCTTCCAGTGCATACGCACGAGGCTCCGCTCTCCTCCAATCCCTGCGGTACCAGCATGCTCTAATCAGGTATGCTTCGGGTTTTCGATTTCTGTGGTCCAAGGCAACTCGCGGACGCGACAATGCGCGCTGTTGAATGGACGAGGAAGACAACTCGGCGTCGTCGTTTGAAGAGTTGCTGCATGGAGAAGGGTCCTGGATGCTGACTTGAGGCATCGCAGCGATCGACTCGAATGGAGTGTCGAAGGAGCAACCCATATCGACCGGATTTCCATACTGGATTTCCGTCTCGGTTCTTGGTTGTGCATGGAGAACATTGCGTTCAGCAAATCCTCTATTGATCGGAAGGGCGTGCGCTTGCTTGTGAAGCGAACAGCGTACCCGCCTATGCGACTGCCCAGAGGAGGCTCGTATCGGAAGTGTGCGGCACTCGGCATTGAGACTGAGGCAGATATCATGGGGCGCCCTCTCTACCAGTCCGGGGCACGTACCGGGCGAAGAAGCGAGCGGTGACGCTCCCCAGGGCGGCGCTCGGAGGCGGAGGCGGCACGGGAGGCCCACGGGAATACCCTGCGGCAGCCGAACGATACCCCGACGAATTCGCTCCCCGGATTCATACAAAGCAAAGGCACGTAGTAAGGGAAACATGTATCGATTGTGACGCCAATGCATACACTGCATGAAGAACTGCTGCAGGCGGCGACCTTGCGACTCGAACGCTGCCATCAAAGTCCTTCGACTGCTGCAAACGTAGCGAGTTCGAAAGGAACGACCGAGTTGTTCACAGCCGGCGCTCAGAGAGAGTCTAAAGGAAGCGGTTGCCGAGAAATCCCGCATATATCGGTGTTGATCACAGTCGAAAGAAGCCAAACCAGTAGCGTATACGCCCGAGTTGTCAAACTGGACCCATCCCATCTCCGTCTGGTATAGCTCCATCATAACCCTGGACCCCCGGGTGTGCGTGTGCTATCAATAACCAGCGGGAGACCGCAGTTCCATTTTAGACGTCGCCAGGTGCTGCTCATCCTGGAACCGTGTTCAGCTCAATACCAGCGAGCAAGTCGATGGAGCGATCGCCCTTGGCGTACGTTTTCGCTGGCGAGGGCGTTGCAGATGCGCCTCTCGCTGGCCGGCCTGCGGAGATGCAACATTTTTGTAATCGTAGTAGGTAGCGGGTCTGGGAAGTGGCACCAGGACGGCTCGTTTCTCTTGACTAGACGCGCATGGCTCATGACGACGTACTTCGATCGGCTGCTGGCGTCGCTTTCTTCAGCGCTCGAGATTAATGCAGCGACGCTGAGCGGTGCTGCGGATATCATCGTCATCCAACAGCCCGACGGACGCCTGGTGTCGACTCCGTTTCACGTCCGTTTCGGTAAACTGCAGTTACTTAAAAGTCGCGAGAAGGTCGTGGAGATTGAAGTTAGTCCGCTTGATGAAGTTGAAGCGGTAGCTGTAGCAAAGCAGCTGGAGCGCTCCTCCACGGCGAGCACCGGGCCACCGCCACCCCAGAGCCTAGAAACATCACGGGGCACGTACAGGGCACCGCTTACCATGCTGCTTGGCTCAGCTGGTGAGGCGTTTTTTGTAGAAGAGACATCTTCGGAGTCTACCGTCGAACTCGAGGGACAAACCCCCGGCGAGGCAATATGGGTGGAACGCGCCCCCAGTGAGCCACCTTCACCCTGCAGCGAAACCTTCCGCGACTGGCGCTCAGCAGCTGAGCCCAGTGCCGCGTCAAGCTGCCGAGAAGAGTCCCAGAGCGCCTTTAGCGATAGCGAGCAGCCCACTGGAGCCGAACGCCTCCAGCTGCCTCCGTCGGACTCCGCAGACCTGAGGGCATCCTCGCAACCAGAGTCGCGATGGAGCAGCCGCTTCGGCAGTATGCTACGAAGGCAACGTCAAACGGGGGCGGAAACACGCTCCTCATCGAGCACTCCGACAGATGTCATAACTTTGGGGATAGAGTCGCTGACGTCATCGCCACCGGCCGCTGCACAGCAACAAGCTGAACTGCTGGCATCGCGGGCTTCATCGCGATCCTCACTAGAGGGCGAGAGGTCTCCCGCAGCTGGCGTGGAGTCGCTTGTCTTTGAAATGGATGACAGTGGCCAAGCGATGACTGAGTCCAGTGTACCGGAAGTTGCAGCCGCTACCGCACCCGCACCCGCAGCATTCACGAGCGCCACGGATGTGCATGCTGTCGGCAAGCCCCCCGTTGCCTTGTCGCTATGTGGGCACTTGATCACACCCCAAATGACCCCTGTACAAGTACATGAGGTATTCGAAGCAAACCGCATATCCCTTGATTACTTTCGGGGTCATGTTACCATTCTCAATCATCCAGATATTCTGGTACGCATTCATGACCAAATCTACCCGCTACGAGTCGCAACACCGTTGCTGTACGGCATGTTGGCCTTTAACACGGTGCTTGATCCCCATGCGGTCGATCGACAAACAACAGCACCAAAAGCGCGACCGCCGAGAGCGCGTTTTACCTGGTTCGGGCTTCGAAGCAGTCAACTCGAGGACTCTAGTACCGATTTGTTGCAGCTGGGTGAGCCACTCACGGAAGCGGAAACTGAACTCAAGCCACCAATGGAAACAAGCACGACCAGCACCGCCGAAGCGAAGCAACATCTGCTGCCGCTGCACCGACCGCGATACATGCGCAAGTCGTTGTATCCGAGTTCTGCGCAGTTGGCGCAACTCGGCCTGCGACCCGGAACTAATCTGATCACGTTCACAGTGCAGAGTCGATTACAAGGAGTTCAACGAGTTTGTAGTCGAATCTATTTGTGGCCCCATGATGTGCGTCTATGCATCAGCGACGTCGACGGTACCATTACACGTAGCGATGTGCTTGGACAAATTCTCCCGCGTGTCGGCAAGGACTGGAGTCATCAGGGCGTCGCCAGTTTGTATCGAGCCATCGCTCGGAACGGGTACAAGTTTCTCTATTTAACATCGCGTGCGATAGGACAGGCGTCGGCTACTCGAAGCTACTTGACAACGCTGCAGCAAGAGGGGGGTCTTGGTCTTCCCGACGGGCCGCTCCTGCTCTCCCCGGATCGGGTGATCGAGTCTTTCACGCGCGAAGTGCTTCGACGGCGTCCGCAAGACTTTAAGATTGCAGCATTGGAGCAGGTCCGTCGACTCTTTCCACCGGGCAACTACAATCCGTTTTTCGCGGGTTTCGGGAACCGCGACTCTGACCGCATCGCCTATGCGGCCGTTGGGGTGCCACCAGAGCGCGTCTTTATTGTGAACGCTCGCGGCGAGCTGCAGGTGGGTAACCACGTATACAGTGCGCTCTCGTCCTTCAACGCGCTGCAGAAACTCGTTGACTCCATCTTTCCCGACATTTCCACCGTTTCTGGGCAGCAGAAAGTAATGGAAGTTCACGAAGCGCATGCCTTTAATGATTATCAGTATTGGAAGCGACCCTATTCACCGACGGGAAGTAGCAGCGACGCTGTATCGCGTTTCTTTTCGTAGATGGGCGGATGTTTTCCTGCCTGCGGACTGTACTTGGACGCTTCTGGGTCGATGCGCGGCTGCACGCTGAGCACGAAGCTATCGAATAACCGCAGTACGGGCTGCCTGATCACTGCGATACTTGAATGGGCTCGTTGTCGTCCAGAGACGGTTGAGAGGCGCCACCAAGGTTGGTTGGTTGGTTGGTTCAGTGTCTGGGCACACACTGGCCACAAGCGTGGCGCTGCGCAACGCAGGAATCTTGCACTGGTCGATGTATCCCCGAGGCAAGTTCTCGACGCAATGCTGCAACTGTTTGAGAACGCAGATAGCCACGGGTTGAGCATTGCTACCCATCAGTACGCCCTCGTTCGTAGCAAATCTCAAGCGGGTTCAAGCATCGGACTGATCACTGTGATGCTTGGTTCGCTCCTCCCAGGACGTTGCCGGGAGGTTGCTCCAGAATGCTGCCGGTCTCTGGACAAAATATCGCGGTGCTCGACGATGGGCACGCTGACGCCTATTCTCGCGTAGCAGTGTAAAGTACGGCAGACAGCACAGGAGAAAGGCAGCCGCGTTGGACACCAGCAGCATGACCAGGTCGGTCCACCAGAGCACGTTACTGCAGCAGGGCAGCTTCGACGCGACCGCCGCTGCACTGCAGGTGCAGTCGGGACCACAACGACCAAAAGGCGTTTTGCCCGACACGGCATTCACAATGAAAATAGCCTCAGTGATGATGAGTGAAAGGAAATACGACAACAATACCGCGGCGCCGATGATGCCGGCGAGGCCGGTCGCCTCCACTGGTCGCTTTGCGATTCTTGTGAAAGCAACAAGAATGAGCCCGTAGCCGCCCACCGAGAGCCATAGAACTGCGGTGGTGTAGAGGGTCACCCCCATGGATACCGAGCACGGAGTCGCGTGACGATAACGATCCGCAGAAATGATAATAATGACGACAAAGGGCCAGACAAAGAGGGCCAATGCCAGCATGGTGACCCCAAAGGCGAACAGCAGCAGACGCTTCAGGTTTTCGCGACTGGAGAGATGGCGCTGGTGAAAGCGACCCAGCATGTCGCCAACGTTGCGGCCCAGGCGACCTGGCTTGAGATTCCCCGCAAAATGTCGCCAGGAAAAATCCTGCAAGATGAGTTGACTTCCGCGCCAACGTACCGGCTTAGCGGCAACCTGACTCGAGTCCATGTTCGAACGTTGCATCTCTGCAATCTGCTGAGCGTACCAGTCGGAGGTGAAGAGCTGACCACCGCTCGGAGACGTTCCGGTTTCGGGCATGGAGGTGCCGCTTCTGTCTTCGTCCAACGTTTCTGGGCGCTGTAATGAGTGCAGACTGAACCCGCTACGCTCTTGTTTCGCAGTCGCTGTGTAGAGACGCTCGGCGTATTGATCGAGGGCAAGCGTTTCTGGCTTGGCCTCTTTCTGGAGCCAAGTATTATACAGATGCTTTCTGCGGAAAGTACTGGGGTCTGTTTCGTACGAACCAGATGGAAGGGTTAATGTGGGCGGATCTCCAGCGATACTGGAGATGTCCGGGCCTGTCGCTTGCGCATCCGCTGACCCCAGCGCTGCCTGCAGCTCCACAAGGGACGGAACGCGTCTAGGCGCCCGCTGTTTCGCCGCATCCATGGGTGCTTTCAGAGCGAGCCTGCCACTGTCCAGGGCGAGTTCCGTTCATCGTCGTGCTCCCGCGCGGGAACAGTGACCACCAGCACCGGAGAATGGCGTTGGATTTCGCACCAGTTGCCACAGGTACAGAGGACGTAGCTAGGCGTGAAGTCGCAGTGTGCGGATTCAGCAGGTGCTGGGGCAAGAGAGCCAATCAGGGCGGGATGGAAACCCCAAACGACAGAGGCCTCCTCGTCGACTCGGCAGATTCGTGACGCACTGAGCGCCGTGTACGATGCAGCGCCTCTAATCAATACTAGGTCGCTATTCGGTAAGTCAGGTGTAAATATCACCGCTGTTGGAAGCGAGTTCGGCGTTTTCGCGGAAGCGCCAGGTACTGCACGTAGCTTCCGCGGTGGCTCCTCGTTCAGACCAGTCCCGGGTCACCTGTTGGTGTATCGCTATTCAAAAACACAGGTATGCGGCCAGGCTGGCAGTTTGCTCCGAACAACCAGCGTCGCAGTTGAGGGCGTCAGCCACGCTCTCTTCCTGGTGCGTTGCGGCTTCGCGACTGTGGTCTTCTTGACCAGTTTCCAAGCCCTGGCAGGAGTTGCGACCCTTGTGTACAATACAAATACAGACCAAGCTGACGCCCGAGACCGGTCCAAGGACCCCGTGTGTGCTTCCCAGGCTCCGGGTGTGTAGGCGCACTATAGGTGCGTCTAGCTAGCCTTGCCTGGGTACGAGCGTGTGTAGCCAGACCTCAGACCAGAGACCTCGGTGCCTCAGGAGACGCTTCCGTGCTCCAATAACCCCGAGCGGTGTCTTTTCTCAGAAACAGAGGCAGCTTTCAGACTCCGTAACCCAGTCCAGGCTTACGAGCTGCAGCCCGAATGGCAATGCGAAGTCGAGTAGCACACCGTTGGCGGTTTGATGCCCGGTGCTGGCGCCTGCCGGTCGAGAAACAGCACGGTGCCCGGGATTGGCGTCGGAAGCCCAGTTGCTGTTGTTGTTGGGGTTGCGGGTGCACTGGGGTAGCGCCTGGTGCACAGATAACTGCTCGTTGCCATGGAGGCTGTCACCGGTTCTGATCCGTCCGATCCTCTAGTTGCAGACGTCCTGGGCTGTGGTCAGCTGGACCTCACTCGAGGGCTCATGCAACGGGCGTCTTCGGGGCCGCGTTTGCGACCTGGAGGGCGATTCCGTCAACACGCTGCCGCTCTGGAGGCGCTAACGAGGCTGCGGCAGGATCTAGAAGCTGAGGGTCCAGAGTCGAGTGCGACTCAAGGGCAAAATACCGGTGTCAAATGGGACGTTCGCCACCCAGCGTTTGATCCTCGAAGCTATCTGTTCGAGGTTCACGTGGACACGTCCTATCAGGAGCTGGAACGCGGACTAGAGGAGTTAGCGCAGCGGAGGCAGCGTCTGGAGAAAGCGTACCTGCAAGCGGCAGTGCACTCACTTCCTGCGTACCTGACGACAATATTCACGCTACTCCCGGAACTGGAACCGTCCGGTTCAACCTCAGGGCGAACGCATCCACTTGAGCAATTAGAGTCAACTTTTCGAGGGACGTGCGCGCAGCTCAGAGATTTGTTCGAAACCTACCACAACATTGGGGTTTCGTTGAGCGCTTGGCAGTATACCTCTGTGCGGATGCGTATCGATCCCGAGATCGGAATGATGTACAGACGGTTTCTGACTGCGCTGTTCGAGAGCGATGCAGCAGCAGCAGCAGCAGCTGCTGCTGCTGCTGCTGCTGCTGCCGTGAGCTATAATACATTGATAGAATTACGAGCTCAGGTACGCAACGGGCTTGCTCAACGTGAAGCGTCCTCGACAGGGACACGCGAGTGGACCGACGTGACTCTCCGCTCGATGGAGTTCCTGCTTCAGAGGCTGCGTTTCTGCCCGCGATTCCAGAATGGAGCCGCGTGGATTCCGTCCGCTGCTTTCTGGAAGAGCTTCGATGAAACCGTCGAGCAAATCTGGGCAGAATGCACTGAACCACGCCGCACGGTCGAGACGTTTTATCTCCTGCGTTTGGACGTTGCCAGTGAGACGCTTCGGGAACGTTGTGACGCACATGCGCTGCGTCTGAAGAGCACCATCTTGCGGAGCGCCTTATCCGCAGTGGAAAACACGAAAGCAGAGGTATCGGCTGCCGAGTGCAAATTCACATCAGAAATACCTTATACGGAGGTTTTCGCGGCGGCAGCCCAACTCGTTCTTGCGTACCTGCGGAAAGAGGTGATTGGAATGAGCCAGTTCGTTGCGAACCTTTTACACTACGTGGATGCGGCACGTCAAGCCCTGCTTGGCCCGATTTTGAACGATGCGGAACGCGAAGCGTCGGCTCGACTGGTCCAAGTCCTGCGAGCATTCATCGAAACCTGCATAGATATATCTAGGGAGGCGATGGACGCAAATCGGTGGAAGCTGCTGGCTCCAGACGCCTTAACGCCAGAGCTATGGGGCTCGGAAGCGCTAGCAGAGCGTCTGAAGGGTCTTCTGGAGACCAGTCTGCAGGCTTTGGGCGCAGATTCCTTCTGGACGAAGCAGTTGAAATAGCGCAGAGGCACGGAGCAGCGTTCTCATCAAAGCACTCGAAAATTCATGGATATCTGCATCGCATCGTTGCGGACATGGCGAAAGCGTCTCTGGAGGAGGCACCGCGGCGCTGCGCCACAGCTTCACTACGCCTAACTCAAGCTGATCAAGTGCCCAGTGCGCCATACTCGTTCCAAGAAAAGTCACTGACCGATCGCTCTCGACCTGCGTCACACATGTTGTTACCCGCTTTTCGACGAAGCGTACTGAGCAGAAGATTGAAGTGCGCTGCGAAAGAGACAGGCGAAAGAAAGCGACTTTTGTGACAAACAGGTCATTGTGTTGTGCGCCACACGCCAGTAGAAAGATAAAATTGGCACCTTTGCATGCGGATGTGGAAGGGTGCCACTGCCTTACCGACTGGAAAAGTTTGCGGGTGCCTCAAGTCGCTCATACGGGTCGGGGTGTTTCGGAACCACAGCAGTCCCCGGGTACGATCCTTGAACCCGGGGCTCGATGCTGGTGCTCGTGCAACCCGCAGTGCGTCTTGGCGAGCGGCCTGTGGGATCGTCGGGGTCTGCGCACCTCTCTATCGCAAGATTTTATCGACGACGGGGATTCGTAAAAACCTGTATTGAAAGTATGGAAAGCAAGGGGGAAACACAAGCAGCACGGCAGCGGGCGCGCCCGTGATCCAGAACTGGGCATCCGCCCGTTTTCGCTAGTCCGATGACAAGGAGCCCGCGAGCCGCTGAACGATGCATATATTCGCATCTGGCGGCAAACGATGCCCAGTCGAGTCGAGACGGTCCTCCCAGTGATGACCATCAGCATCGGTGTGGTACCGAACATGCCAGGTCTCGCCGGCGCTGTTGCGACCCCATCGACAACCGTGGTACTGCGGATGCTCGGCAGATGAGTCGGCGCGGCGGCTTTCAAAGTACCACTCGTACCATACTTGGGATTCGTGATTGTGTGGCAAGATTCGTGCATCCACACCGAACTTGTCCCCGAAACGGAATAGGACCTGGGGTTGGTTCTCGAGGCGGTACTCGCCATGACGCTCGAGCCACCAGTTGCCGTCTGGGTTACGTCGTACGCGGGCATCCTGCCACATGAGCGCTGAGAGCAACGGAAGACTCTGCATCGGTCCTGTGGGGAACGAGTCCACCGGTTTCGCATTGCACTCGGCAGCGGTACTCGACTGGCAAGGCAGCGCCGCATGGACGCCATCCTGGGCGCCTTCATGTTCAGAGATCGAAAGCGCACTGAGTGCAGTCATCGCGCCGGCGTATCGATCGGGGTGGCGTGCATGTCCGCAGGCCTCGATTTCCAGCGGATGCTCGTTCGCTTCGAGGGAGCTACGGGTAGAATGCGCACTAGGAGATCCCGAGGGAAAAGTGGTCCCTATGATTGACGCCAGATGCTCCCAGGGGCAATCGCTGTTCTCCTTTTCGGGCTCTGCAAGTGAGAAGCCAAGCGCCGATAGGCTTCTGCTGCTGCTGCTGCAGCTGCTGCTGCTGCTGACGTTCTCGAAAACGGGCGCGTATAATTCAGCTCCAGGCATCGGCAACGAATACTGGATGCTATCATCCCAAGACGCTGGCAGAGATGCGCGTTTGCCCATTGGCCCTTTGCGGGGACCTGACTTCGATTGCTTCTCGGGTACATCTTGATTCCTTTCGCGCAGCACTTGTATTTGTGGTTTGCTTTCCAGGCGCGCTCGGAATGGCGCTTGATTCTTCTCTATCTGCCCGGAAACTGTAGGGAATGCGAGATTCTCAGTTGTATGGACATTGGCGGATCGATGGTCCATCAGTTCTGAAGCAGGTAACTCGCTGCGGTGCGCTGTGTATTCTTCATTCGTCGGTATCGTCGCGTCTTCGGAGTCGTCATTGGAATCCGACAAGGCGACGAAAGTGGCGCTGAGGGATAGATCATGCAGATTTGCGTAATGGCGACTATGGCGTCGGTACCACAGACGCTCGAGACGGTCGGGATCGTGCAGCTTCCGGCACGCGATTGTCTTGAGTGTCGGCCATGCACGCGCGCTGTACAGCCGTATTGGCTTGGGTAGAGGCAGCAGCGGCAGCAGCCAATAGCACGGTTGCACATGCCGTATGACAGAAGCAGCCGATGCAGGGCTTTCAGGGAACCTGCCTCTCGCAGGAGTGCGCTTGCGGCAGGAGCGGGCGAAGAGCGCGCTTCGCTCCTCACGCTCTCGGCTGCGGTTGCGCAAGCTGATGAGCACCAGCACCCAGACGACCATCCAACCAGCTACATGGAGTGCAACAGGCACTCTTGGGAGCTGGAGCGGCGCGTGCTGCGAATGCCATCGCTCAGAAGCGCTCCACCATGGGAGCCAAGAGTCCCGTCGAGCAGCGACCGCTCCCGATGGGAACGCCTCCGAAGCTGGAAAGCTGCTAGGTTCATGCAGGTCCACCGATTGCACGCACCCAGACTGCAGCTCTAAAGGCCTGTAGAGTGTGCGGCCTTTCGTTCCTGTTGGAGCATCCCCGATCCCGTAAACAGAGCCCGCTGTATGCTCTTCTATTCCGGTTGACCCGGATGCCTCGCGCAGTTTCAGAGACTCGCGTTTTGAATACCGCCTATACGGTGCGCGTGTTTCATCCAGCCGAAAATGGTCTTCGTTCACGTTCGTTGGCGCGTAGAGCGCAGCGTCGCGACCGTCTCGAGTTGCACGACCTCCGACGCCGTACGGATGCATATCCGGGGCGGTTTCCGACCAGGTTTCGCGCTGAGATCGCTGCATATCCCCTGTCAATGATTCAAATAAAAAGTGTCTACTAGTACACGTCACCAATAGTTCCTGTAGCGTCAATAGAGCAGTTTCGTTGGTCACTGCTTAGAAACGCAAGGAATATGAATGCCAGTTGCATGTGGCGATAACGGCTGTGCCGTACGCGTGGCATGCACGGATCAGCGAGATCGCCTGGCGGGAAGCCGCCATACGATGCGTGCATGCGTACGTGCGTGCGCGATTCCGCAATGCGTAACGCCTCGGCGGTGCGCCGCGCGCTGCTGATCGCTATCGCATCGCAGTCTTTGCCCTGAAAAGTGTTCCGCATTCAGGTGCATGTCATCAAATGCTTTTTCGCTGCTTACCGCGGACGCATGCAAAGTGCTTTCGTTTGAAGTGATAAAAAAACCAGGGGAAAGTATGGACATGCAAGTCGGGAATCCTAGGGGGGTCGGCATCGCCGGGTGCAGGAAAAACAACAAAAAATCCTCTTCTCGTTGACTCTCGAGCGAAGAAGAAGAACAATGGACGAAGAAGAAATGAGGAGATCGTCGAGAAAAGGTGTTTGCCCGATGGAACGATGACGAGACTTTGGCGCCATACAGGGCACGAGTCCGAGGACTCTTTGTATCAGTGAATTCCACCAGCGAGAACGAACGCATAGAGTTCGTGAACAGAGACTTCAACATCGCCATAAAAATCCGACGATGTGCGGTACTGAAGACAAGACCCGCAGGGCTGTGGCTATCTAACTTTATGGAGCAGCCTCTCGGGCTCGAAGTATACGATGAGAAGCTGAAGAGGATAGCAGGAGTCCTGTCGAAACAGTCCGGGAGTTGTCTGCAAGTAGACATATATGTACACTCTATGGTAGCGAAACGTTTTCGCGTCCTCGAGCACCTAAATTATGGGCCAGTTGAGTCAGCGCTTCCTGGATGAGGGATCGCTGCCAACGATCAGGGTACGAGACTTCAGCGCCTTCCCAGAGACTCGCTTGTTCCAGCAGACGCAAATGGGTATGACGCCTTCGGCGTTTGTCATGCCACAGAATCGAACATGATGAACAAAAATGTTCGGGTTTTGCAAAACGTTGTTGATCGCCGGGACCTAGCTCTGATATCTTCACCGACATCAGATGAAAATGGAATACTGAATAGCGCGCTCTGTGGTTTCCTTTCGTTTTTCCCGATGAATATACTTGACATTCAAAATGCAAGATTATGGGCTTACGAATTCATTCTTAGTTTTGGAGTGCTTGCTCGTCTTTTCGGAGTCGCGCAATGTATGCTTCGCCGCTAGATTTGGTTACTTTACCGTAACCCGCATAATTTGCAATGACATTGGACAAGGCTTCGCCATGCAATCTATATAATTATCCAGTGCATGCGTCCAAGCCCCGATTCTCCGTTCATCGTGTGCAGCATTCTCGAATCGTAGATTCCCCAAGTTTGCGATATCCCTGTTTCGAGGCAACTAGTAGACGCACCAACTCACGCCATTGCATTGACGGCAAAAAAATACTCGACGTCGCCCTTTGACAACCTATTCACAATCTTAGGCTCAAAGCCCACTTAATTTCTAACGTTTAACAATCGATTCTGTTCGAAGGACAAATTCCACTCTCGTCATGGCCGCCCTTGAAACAGCAATCGACAGCGCCATAATCCCATCACTGAATACGCTCTCGGAGGCTTCCTTCTCTTCTGCTTGTGTGGAAAAGGGTCCTGGACTTGGAATTCAGCCATCGGTACGATCGCTTGCAATGCAAAACGTGATGCAGCATTCGACGAAGAGCACGTAGATGGATCGAAATTTCTGGACTTGTTCTGCAGCGTAGATTTTCTTTCAGGTACTTTTCATCATAGACAACATCGCGTTCCGCAAATCCCATCTCTAGTGAAAAAGCATGCGCTCCCATGCGCAGCGGACAGAGTCCTCGTCCAGGGAATCTTCCAGAGGAAGCTCGTGATCGTATGAGACGATAGCGATCACGACAAAATAGGAAGGCATCGAGCAAAGCCCTCTTTTTCGTCCAAAGCTTCTACCGAGCTGCAGGGCGAGCGTTCACGAATCATAGGATGGCCCTAGAAGCAGGACTTACTGCACGAGACATACCGGAACATCTGACCATAGCAAAGTGTCATCGCTGCCAAGCAGGCCGACAAGTTGTACACAGGAAGATGAAAACGGCAATCGAAGCGTAGATCGCAGCTTCCTTCTGTGCGTAACAAGCTTCGACAACAGCGGAAAACTACGAAATCGGGCATTTGGCGCTACCAACAACGTCCTTTTACACCTTGCACTAGAAAAAAAGCGACAGTAGAGGTCTGCGTTTTACAATCCGGAGATAAGGAAGAGGAAAATGAAGCATCCGCAGAAACATCCTGCAAATGCTTATGATGATGGCAATCAAAAAAGGCCAGAATTTGAGCGTGTCCGTCAGCGTTCGAGAACGTGTCCCTCTTTAATGTAAAATGGATGTAGCGGCGATGTGTCCAGATTCCACAAACTGAACAACCATACACTAAGAAAACAATTTGGCAGACTCAGCGACCGTCCGGGCGCTGAGTCTGCCACGAAGATCCGAAAGAGACCGGAAGCCTCCACTACTCTCTTCCAGGCATCGTAGCGCGCTTTTCACCAGGCACACCTGTTTTGAGAGTGCCTCCTGACCTGCAACCTGTAGATGCACGCTCAAAACGAAGAAACACCCCTGAGCTTGCATGATGATCTATACGTTTACCGCAACGAGCAGCATGAGAGCAGCACATCCGCCCTGCTTCGCAACGTCGAGAAAATCGATACTGCACGAACACATATGCCAAAGAAGGGGCGAACAGGTCTTCGACAAACAGCAACTCCAGAAGAGCGTGCGCGTTCATGCGGACAGCACCTCGTACTCGCAAGGACAATCCATCGAAGCCGCTACAGAAGCCACCACATTTGGCAACGCGGCTGAGCGCTACCTACACCCCTGGATACAACGCCCACTGTACTGAAACGCTGATCAGAACGGCACGTGCATCATCAGGTTCGGGGCTGAGCCTCAACGATGCCCGCTCGTGCACGCTGCCCCAAGTGAGCGGCCTGCTCTAGAAGGGCATCATCCCAAACAACATGCACACGCCCCCAGAGCGTGACCCGCGAAAGCTTCAACCTTTGCCGTTGATCTCCGCGCTGCTTGGGCGTTTGCTTCTGAGCAAGCTGCTCGTCATCCATCGATTCCTTCGAGTCCTCGCTCGATGCACTCGGTAACCACTCGACACAGAGAATACGGTGCGCGTTCGTGTCTGCAATCCAGAGCGCGCCTCGTCCCTGAAAAGCCTCTGGATCCGCCTCCACACCTGTTGGTTCGTTCAAACAGAACGGTATCGCATCGTCTTGCGTTACCTTTCCACGTTGATCCATGTCGACTAAAAGTTCTGTCGCTGCTGGATCGGCGGGAACAAGGTGCACTGTATCTACTGCACCAGTCGACCAGTCTACACAGCGGATGCAATTGTTATAGGTGTCAGCCACGAAGAGCGCTCGACGTGACGAATCGTACGTGATACCCAGCGGGTGCTGAAATCTTGCGTTCTTTCCAGACGCATGATCCAAATACCCGTACTCAAAGAGGTCATCGATGTCACCTGTTGCTGAGCCGCCTCCAGCCAGTGTGCACAGACTGCGTGATCTCGGCGCAAAGTAACGCACCGAACTCGACTCAGCATCGATAAAGGCGATAAAGGGTCCCTTCGTGTCGCCATCGCCAGCACAGCTCTCTGGAATTAGTGCGAGACCAGTCGGTTGAGCCATACTCGATACAAAACAGCACGAACGTTTGGGCTCTATTCGCAAGCGTTCGTTGTCTGCGCTCGTGATATCCAGTTGGCGATGATCACCGCTACCGCAAACCGCTCGGCAGGAGCGCGGCTCAGGATGCATCGTATCTGGGGCGGTTTGTTTCGCGAAGAAATCAATCTGCCAGAGCTGATTCAAACCAGCGTTCGTGACGTATACGGCATGGGAGGCGGGGCTGCGGTCCGGCGAACCCAAGGGTGCGGCTGAGTTCGCCTCATCCAAGGGCGCAGTCGGAGTGAAGCGAAAGCGCGGTCCCACGGCCACGTCCCAGGGAAAGACCAGCGACTGGTGGCGCGCTCTTCGGGTACCGAAAAGGTCAAATTTTGCAGCACCAGTTCCCGCAATCCACTCGACGGGATACGGTGTTCCGGGATTCGGCATCGCGAATTGTGGTACTCGGAAACGACATATTCGATGATTTTCTGTGTCAGCAAGGTAGACAAGATCGTGCGTGTGATCGTAGCAAATTCCCCGGGGCCGTCGCAGACCCTCAACCGTTCCGTTGTGCCGTAGATCGAGTTTCGGTATGGCACCGGATTCGTCCAAGAGGCACCAAACCACTCGGTCGTTGTTCGTATCGGCGATGACCATGTAAGTGCGCGACGTTACAGTCGAGTCATCTATGTCACACAGGGAATGATGCTGCCCGGAGTCTGGCGAGCGCACTGCTGACGCTAGTGGCTCCACCCTACGAAATACGATCACTTTGGAAGGGTACCGAAGCCTCAGCGCCTCAGATTTGTCCAGCATCTCTTGAGCCTGCTTCTTGGGTGAGCGTGGCACAAGCTGGTGTCCAATGGGTTTTGGCGGCTCCTCAGGGAACACAGGCGGCCTTTGTGGATCATTCAACAATGAAAACTGTCCGGGATGAAGGCCGGAACGCAATTGTGTGGCATAGTAATCCATAGCTCCTGCTAGGATGATATCCAACAAGAATACATGGCCATTGTTCTCATCTAGAGCGAGGCCGCCACAGAGACTCCCCTGATACCACTTTGCGACTAGCGTGCCTGTGGGGGCGAGCACCACACAAAACGGCCACCCGATCGCGCCTACAGTCCGAAAAAAATCTAGACGCTCGGAATCCACTGCAACGACACCGTCAAGCCGTTCGCGCTCCAAAGTGCTGTGCAGGGATCGCTTGCTCGGCATCGGTGGCCGTTCCCCGAGCCTTTCGTTCAGCCTCTGCTCCGTTCGCTCTCTAGTGAGTTTCTCGCGGACTGCCTCATACTTTTCTGCGAGAATGCGAACGAAGCGAACTGCTGGATATTCCCGGCATACTAGCTGCGCATGTCGCCAAAATCGGTGACCAAACCAACAGTCAGTATTCTCCGTTGTAAAGAACTGCAACACCGTGATGCTTTCTGATTCCGCGGGATGCAAAGGTGCATAGATGCTACGTACATCACCCGTTCGCTCATCACAGTCAAACCACTGGAGGTATTGCGGCCATTCTGGAATGCGCTGTGCGTCGGGAGCATTTTCCAGGGCATCCGCGAGGATCCGCATAGGCGCTAGCGGATGATGCTCACAGTACCGCATCGCGACATCAAAGTCAGAGTCTCCTTTCAAACCGGGGCGAATTTCCCGATCATCTTCTATGGATAAGGACGATGGCCTTCCATACAAGTCCATGGGATGTACTGGACCCGGTGGGAAGTGGCGCAAAGGCCCGTACCATGACGGGGCGTGGAAGCGATAAAAAGGTCGCCTCGGGTGATCCGATAACGGCTCTGCACAAGCCTTTATGCGACGTATACTTCTGGGGCGCCGTCGGGACGTGTCGAGTGCAGCACGCTCTCTAAACGTTCTGTGCGCGGGCGATTGGCTAAGAGGAGAGCAGAAAACGTCTGAGAACCCGGCAAGCATCTTCGAACTCGAGGAGCGCCGTCTGCTTCAGCGGCCACGAAGTTGTGCGTGCTGCCTCTCGCGGCTCTAGAACTGTGCAAGCGTGAAAGTACTCGACTCGTGATGGGAAAGTTGCCCTCAAGAGTGTGCTTGCGGAGCGCTCCCAGCGCTAGCGGGCGACAGCACCGCACTTGTGTGTGCCGCTGCTTCGAACGCGAATGCATCTTCAACGTAGCGGGCTCACCGCGCTTGTCGTTCTGGTAGAGAGCCCGTGCAGCCGCTTTCTCAAAGCACAACACTTATTCACGATACTGTCCCAAGCTCTGGTCCTGCAGTAGGTGTTGCGATCTAGAAAAGAACCTGCTATGCAAGCTCTTCATCGCAAGTGGCAGCCAGTCAGTGAGTCATTTTCTATAGCTGCCATGAGCTAGACCTCTCTCAGAATAAAATGAAACGGATACACTATTCTACCTCGAACGTGAATACTGAATTTTGGGTATCCTCCAATTGCCGTCAGCAACAGGCATTAAGGGCTTTTTCGCGGCTGATTTTCTTCCTTCTCTTCGAGCTCCGACTTGAGATACGACGGTGTCTCCGTTCCTTCCAGCTCCATCATTAGCGATCGGAAGATGTTCACTGCAGATTTAGAGCCCCTGTTTTGCTGCTTCCAGTGGTTTTCAACACATTTCATGCGCATGCAGATGTTTCGATGCATATTTCGCTTGCCATTTTCATCTTCATTGTATACAGCCTCTGTGCGTCCTCGCATCGATGACTTTTGGCTGTGGTCAGGTGTTCCCGTATATCCACCAAAGCCTCTCCTGCTCCTGCTCCTCTTCCTCGGAGGGCCGTTTTGAGGCGTCGTACAGCTCGCGTTTTCGCTCGTTCCATGCAATTGACGAGTATCGAAGGCTTACCACGATGCTCTTCTCAGTTTGCGGGCTCGCTGCCGTGCGCTTCGCTGGCAGGTTGCATCAGCGCAATGCCCTCAGCGAACACAGTGTCGGATTTTTCTCACTGACAAAATGCTTACTTAGGCCAGCGTTCTCCGATTGTGCACTTTTTGTTTTCTTTTTGTTTGTGTGCGGTGAAGTAGCCATCGAACGCCCTGCCTCCAAGTTCCATGACCCACACTACTTCCCGGATATTCTAGTCGTTTCATACGTCCTATCGTGTGTGCCTAGTGCCTGCCGAAAGCGACAGCAATGACGCCTATAGCGCCAGTGCGGTCGCTGCACGGAGGCAGAACGGCGTTGCCGTACCACACAGAGGGCGTCGGCTCGAGGCAGTGCGGGGCAATGCCAGCGCAAGCCAGTGCAAGCCAGCGCAAGCCAGTGCACAGTGTCGCATTCGATGGAGGATTCGTGGAACGGGAAGCTTTTTGTGGTGAACCATGTACCGCGAGGCAAAAATGCAGGCTGGAGCGCAATTCTAGAAAACTTCGATCCGTCTACGCTTCCTCCGTGCAAGGCGGTGCCAGACTCTCTATCTGGCGCGGTCGCTGCGATAACTCAGGTCTGAGTCTCCGATTTTCTTCGGTGTGTACGGAAGCGAGCGAAGCCTCTGGGGACGTATGCCGTGAGCGTTATCTCGCCGGCTGTGAACGCCACGTTGCCGCTTGTCTCAAGGACGGGCGGATTTCCTTCTCGGACGGATGCGATTAGCTGACCTGACAATTGTAGTCAGCCTTCGATATGAGCATGTGACAAAGTCTTCAAGTGAAGTCGTTGCGATTCTTTTCGCTGTCCACCCAGCTGTACGCATTGCTGCGCCCTCGAGTTGCCTTTAAGGAGAAATATCGAAAACTTGAAGAATGCATGATTCAAGCATGCTATACTTGAGGAAAACAGAAGAGTGCAGGCGCGTGCGACTGAATGAGATGATGATATCGGCTATGTTACGAACCCGCGTATGAGGGCGTCACGAACCATCTTGATCCCGGTGACGTATCGAATGCCAGCGGCAGGGAGTCGACGGGATCCCCACGGATAGTACAACCGAGGGGCATAGAACTACCCATGAATCCATTCGCCGTTATTGCTGCACTTTGAATATTGCAGCTGTGTTTCTAGCGAACATTCGGGAAACGATCGAAAGAAAATAACACTACGAGCATTTCAGTGTTCCATTTTTATCCGAAATGGGTTCAGCAGAGCTTGGGGCCAAGTAGCTGCATTTTGTTCATCCGCGTGTACCAATAAGCCGCAGCGATATTTGTCGCAATCAGTGCATCATGATAAATTCCCACGGACGACACCGTGCACACCGACTATGCAGCCCCGGAGCAAGGCAACTGCGATTGTCTGTCTTGTACCGCAATGTCAAACATCAAGTGGGTATATCAGCGTCTTTCATCCTGTGGACCGTGGAGGTAAACGGATTCCACACATCTTTTCAAACAGACTGGCTTACGTAGTCATAAAGGAGGTTTGCGCTTCGAAGAGACCATGGCCGAGGCCCAAATGCAGCGACGTCACGCTACCGTCAGCGCACCAGGTCACTCAGAAACTGAGCTCCATCGTAACCACTGCTGATTGGACATCTAGGCACCAGAAACACCTTCGGAATTCGCAGTTTTCGAGCGAAGACGCACTTTCAGGCAGGTGACTTCAAACTGGGCACTCCAGCATAACACCCAGTCCGAGTCTTCTACCACCGCGAATCCCCTATCAATGAGGAGCGCGTGCGCCACCGCCCCGCCATGGCCAACACCGAGCGACGGCATGCGGTGCACGGCATGACTGCCCGCTGCCGTTTCCACACAACCCGCACGCGTCGCCACGGGATCAGCAAGAAATCGACGCCCGCGCAGCCTGTCCGCATTGTCTGCATTATCCAATTTCCCCTTCCGATCGCGCCCCGCGCTCGCACCACAGCACGTCGCGGACGCGGGAGCGCAGCGCCACTCATGCGGTCTCGCCATATGTCACATGTGACATCCATCGCCGTCCCCGTCGTCGAGGGCGTGTCTGTTTGGTTTAAAGCGCGCGGCAGCAACAGCAGCGCCCGGGGAGCCTCCACGCGGTGCACGAGCGCACGCGCGTCCGTCGCAGCCTTAAAGAAAAGCGCAACAGCAACGGGGGTGGGCGCGATCTGCGCGATCCAGCGGGCAACGCGGCTGCAGCGACGGCGGACGACGCAACAAGCGTTGCTAATTATCTATCGACGCATTGGCTTGCAACTGGTTGAAGCCGCGGCAATAGTTTTGTTGCCGGGCTTGTTTTCTGAAAGTCCACACAGCGGGTTGTGATTGGTATAGTGTCTGTGGCTCGTTCGGGGCAGCAGTTTTGTCAGTTTGTGGCCTGGAGATAAACTGCTGGTGCGCTTTGGTTTGTAGTTCATTGGGGCTTGCAAAACGGGGAGACTGAAACAGCTCAGGAGCTTCCAGTGCTTACGATAGCTAGTGCAAGCGTGTCGTGATTGCCGGTTTTGTGTTGCGGTTCGGGTGCGTTTCGAGGTTCTTGAGTACTCCTTGCCGTCGACACACGACGCTGGCGAGGGAGCAGGATGGGCACGCAACGCAATTGGACCGGCGTCGATGCTCGAGCCAGGGCGGCGCCCGCGCAAGACGACGCGGCTCGTGTGCGCGTTGGTACGGTTAGCGGAAGTGCTGTGTCGCCTCAGATGACACTTCCGGTCGGTTTTGAAGCGGCGTTGGAAAACGAACAGCCGCCCCGAGTGGCCAGCGCGCCGCCTCCGGGTCAGTTCCGGAAGAAGGTGGAGTTTGGACGCGGTGCATCGCTTTTGGGAGTGGCAACAGGCGAAGATATTTGGAGTGCAGCATCCGAGCGCATCGGTGGATCCGGGGAAGATGCGGGCAAGAACTCTATGTATGCTTCGACGATTTGGGGATGTCCGGGTTTTTGTTCAGTACCGTCACCGGGACGTGTTTCCGGCTCCAACGACGCGCAGTATTCTGATCCTGGAGAGCTGTCCACGCCGAATCAGATGTCTTCGGATCGCCTTGCGAGTTGGAAAGTTGCTTCTGGCTCCCATCAGCTGGGAGCCGACACCCGGCGCAACGAGATGCTCCGTGGCTACGGGTCGCAGACGGATCCATTACGTGGACCCCGTGTCCTACAAAGGGACTGGACAGAAAAGGACCAGACAACACTGGAGAGGTTTTCAAATTTATCTATTCAGAGCGCCCCGCCATTGAGGCGTGCACCGACCCAGTGGACGTTTCAAAGCCGTCCAGAGCAGGCGGACTGGTGGCGTGCACAGCATTCAGCTCTTTCCGCAGGCTCTGAGAGCGGATCAGCCGCTTTCCAAAGCGATGTACGCACTGCAACTCCTCAAGGCTGGGGAGTGGCGCCCTGCCCGCGGGTATGGCAGCCTGCGGCGTGTTGTTCCTCGCCGAGTGAACAGCAGCCCCTGGCTGGTCCACTGACGTGTACTGGAAGGACCACACCGTCGGCTGCGGAGGGCGCCTACTCAAGGCTCTGGGCACCGATTCCGCACCGCACGATTTCAGAGATAGCACGGTCGGATGTGGCGCGCACGCCAAGCCCAGCCTTCGAGTCCTCCTCGGTAGTGTCGTCACCGGTGCGAGCTCGAAGTGCGAGTCAGTACAGTTCCGTGTCTGGGCTAGAAGGGGGATCTGTCGTGAGCGGTCGCGCGTTTGGAAGCTCCCGTTCTGCGTGGTCGGGACCTGTGTCCGGGGCCGCTTCGTGGAAGTCATGCGAAGACGCCTGGGATCAGCAGCGTGCAACGACGGCATTGTCAGGCATCAACACGTTGAATGGCTATGCTCGTTCGCCTCGAGCACCGGTTTCCGCGTCATCGGTCTCCTCGAGTTCGTCGTCGTTACCAATGGCTAATAACCCATCAATCGTGGCTTCCGATCCGAGCCTGATGCGCTGGGCAGGAGGCTGTGGCGCATCACCGCTGTACAATGCATCAGCGGCATACCAGAGCGCTCAGAGCGGTACTGTGTGCACCAGATCCTGGAGTAGTCCTGCCACGGTGCAGGCGCCGAACAGCGGGTATCCCGCTGTGCTCAATCATCAGCCCCGAGCACCGAAAGAACGCTCCGCCGATGACCGTCAAATATGCACTGGGAAAAAGGGGGACGGTTTGGATACCAACGGTAACGAAGAACATGAACAGCGGGTCCCGAACCGTCGAGAACGCGCAGCGAGCTCCCCTGGTTACGTGGGTCATGTCACCAATGGAAAGAGCCAGAACAGTGAGGAATCCTCGTGTAGTCGTCGAGATGCGGCTGCACGTCTCGAATCCACACTGCAATGGGCAAGCCGCCCTCCGTTGAATATCCCAGTCACGGAATCGCAACCGAGCCCGGAAACCTGTGTCCAGGAGCAGCGAACAGCCCGCTGTTGCTTGGAGAGCCCCGCTGACGGTGTTTCAGAGCCTGACAACCAGTGTCGGGTGGACTCCCAAATGATTGGCAGTGGAACAACTTCCGTATCTGAGACTGGGCGGCCTCAGATCGATCCCAACGCCAATAGGACCCATAGACTTTCACCGAGCAGGCAGAGTTCGCTCGTCGAAGGCACTTTCGAGCACTACGAATGCCACAACGGTCGACGTCTGTGTCCAGGCTATTCAGCTACGAGCCCTAGGCCTCTGCAAGTTGCGAACGCGGCCGGCGCGCATCTCTCGCAGGCGCTTCCGCTCATATCGCCATCACCAGGTGCGACGCAACCGCTCGAAGAAAGCATCTGGATTCATCCAGATCAGATCGTTTTGAACGGCAGCGAACAAGCGGGCTTGTGCACTGAGATGGAGCTTGCGGATCGACGAGCAACACCCGTGTATTCCTGGCACCCTGCTGCACAGCTGCCGTCGGGAATCGCTTGTCCACAGGGTCGTGCTGCATCTGTTCGGAAAGAGAGCACTTTGGTTGCCTCTGGCAGCGAGGATGCTAACGAGTCGTCAATGTTTTCCTTGGTTCCGGACCATTGCGTATCGTTTCCCCCGGTCATTCCGAGCGGATGCCGCTTCGTTTGTGCACATGCCACAGAAGATGCCATGCGAATGCGGAGCGCAAAACATGGGAACTTGGCTGATGCTTCGATTCCGGAATCTTGTCTTTCAGCAGAACCCGCAGCCTATGGAGCGCAAACGACATCACCGAGGCCGTCGTCGGCATCTTCTTCTTCTTTTGTATCCGAAGAAAATGGTGGCAGGCCCGCCGTGCCAGGGAGTGTAGGCCCCGCTGGTGCGAATCCGATAGCGGCAGCAGCAGCAGCAGCAAGAGCTCCTCGACGAGAACCAACAACCCAGATGGGGCATTCTAGTGGTGTGGCTCAACTGCGCGCCCCGTTCGTGAGCGTCGCACCGATACTCACAGACTCGTACAGCGGGCAAGTGCGTGTCGGCGGCTTTCTGCAGACTGCCGCTGCTCCACCGGCAACGGTTCCACCGACAGGGGCCCCCCCGAGGTCACCGCTACACTTTCCGTCACTGGATTTGGGTACTAGTGGCACCCTCTCGAGTCCAGATGCCGCTAATCCGCCAAATAGCGGAGTCATAGCGTCCGTTGGGCGCTCGGCTCTCCTGGAGCGCTTCCGGACAGCCTTGCTTGCGTCGGACGAGGCGTTCACTTCCTGGAAACTGGAGGATATTCGTGGTCAAATCGTGGAGTTCAGCACGGATCAGCATGGCTCGCGCTTCATTCAGACCAAGTTGGAGACTGCAACTCCTGATCAGGTTGGTTGGGTGCTACAGGAAGTGCTCGCAGAAATGAATCGCCTGGTGACGGATGTCTTTGGCAACTACGTCGTGCAAAAACTCTTGGAGCATGGCACAGCACGTGACCTACAGGCAATCGCGATGAAATTGAAAAACCGGATCCTAGCGCTCTCACTCCACATGTATGGTTGCAGGGCTGTACAGAAGGCACTCGAAGTCTTGCCTGCTAGTACGCAGGCGGAACTCGTGATCGAACTCGACGGACACGTGTTGAAGTGTATCCGTGATCAGAATGGCAATCATGTGATCCAGAAATGCATCGAACGAGTTCCAGGACAACACGTTCAGTTTATCGTGGACGCGGTTCGGGGCCAGGCCGTCTCGCTTGCTGAACATTCCTATGGATGCCGGGTTATACAGCGCATTTTAGAATATTCACCAGAGGAGCAAAAAGTCCCGATCATGCGCGAGATTATGCAGGCGTGCCGAACCCTCATCCGGGACCAATACGGTAACTATGTCATCCAGCACGTTGTCGAGCATGGAAAGGAGGAAGAGCGTGCGCATATTCTCCGCATGGTCAGGGATCAGTGTATTAGCATGAGTCAACACAAGTACGCGAGTAACGTTGTCGAGCGATGTCTGCAACATGGCTCCCCAGCGGATCGCAAAGCCCTCATCGATATTCTCCTGGGCCGATCTGATGTTGGTGGCAGTGGCAGCGGTGGTGGTGGTAGTTCTGGCGCAACTGCGTTACCCCGCAACAGCGTGCCTCTGATAGATCTTGTCCAGGACCAATTCGGAAATTATGTCGTGCAGCGAGTCCTGGATGTAGCCGGCGACGAACAACGTCAGCAAGCGGCGGAGCTTCTTCGTGCGAATCTGAACGTCATCAAACGCTTCTCCTATGGAAAGCACATTCTTGCGCGTCTGGAGAGCACTGGAGCAGCTGCCATGGCACCAACCTTCGCCAACCGCGAAGGTGCGCCCGGAGGCGCGCACCCTTGCGTGCAAAACCTCCAGAACACTGGAAAACGAGCCCCGGCTCAACGTCTGCAACTCGAGCCATCAAGCAATTGCAGCTCCGCAAGCAACAGTTCCAGCAGCAGCGCAACAACGACATCGAGTGCGAGCAGCACATGGAATCTCCGCACTGCCTCGATCGCATCGCCTTCAAAACGTCGAGGTCGCGCAACTGGTTGCTTTAGCTCCGAGGTCTTGGAATTAGAAGCGTCAATGAAGAAACGCTCCGAAGGCGTCACCGCAGGAGGATTCCCTCAAGCCTCACCAGCATCCGCAACAGCAACAGCAGCGACAGCGGAGCGGAACCCACGTGCTGCGGGGCGGGCACGTCGACAAACGCACACGCGCTGAGTCGCCTCATGCACGGTACGTGACTGGGCCAGGTCGCGCTCCCGTTCAATGCTGCGTTTCGTAACGCCAGCATTGCATGCCCCGATCGGTGTTGGGCACGGATCACGAGCACGCATGCCTGTGTCGATACATGCGTCTATGCGTGTACACAGCGGTATTCTGGACACGTGTCCATTGCTGTACGTGGTGCGTGTAACCCACTGAGACAGCGTGCGCTTTGCTCTTGTTTCGTACGCGATGATGGTAACAATGTGTGACCAACAGCATCTACTGCAATGACAGCAACGTCCGTAAGGATCATGCTCGGAGTCGCAGCGAGCGTGTATCATGAGTTCTTCGTGCCTCTCGATATACGCAGAACGCCAACATGATTTCACACACAAACACACACACACACCCAATGTATAGTGTCAACAGCGTAAAGCATGCTTATTCATGCTCAGGGGGGAGTCGGCGCCTTCGTCGTGGCAGGCGCAGCAGCAACAGCAGTAGCAGCAGCAACGGTTTCAGGTCGCGCGAAGCGGCCGCGTACCCGGGGTCGTGCATCTGCGAGGCGCTTGCGTACGTCGTAGCGGATCAAGCCGGGATGCGCTACGCGACGGCGGCGCTTCTCGAGGAAGCGCTGCACACGCTCCAAGCGATAGCGCTCTCGTTCAGTGGCACTCCAGGTCGGTGACTTTGCTGCGGTGTCAGGTGCTGCACCGACAGCAGCGACTCGATCGGCGTGGTCCGTTATTGCACAGCGCGGGTGCTCGATGGTCAGCGGTATTCGATCCATGCCATGGTCGGTGTTTTCCGACGCTACGAATCTCCCGCCTAGAAGTACACCATTGGAGCTCTGATCCAGTTGTAACGCAGGGAGCGTCTGGACCCATCTTATCGCACCCGCGGGGAACGACGTGTGAGGCACCTGAAACCGCCGATCTGGAGCTTCGACGGGGCCTGCAGCGTTGCTTGGCAGTCCCGCCACATGCCCTGTAGCCTGTGAACTCGCACCATCCCTGTAAAAGTCCGCCGTGGGGTCTGACGACGCTGCACCGCCACCAGCGAGACCTACGTTTCTGTGTAAGATCGATCTCTCGGCAGCATCGCCTGCTGTCGGTGATGCGCTTGCGGCAGTCCAGGGATTGTCTCCGGACATACGCTGCAGATGCTCGCCACCCGCAAGCGAAGCTGCGTCATCATCGCCGCTCGAAGAACGATCCAATCCGGTCTGACTTGCAGCGTCGCTTGGCATCGCGCGGGCGCTCGTTCCACTACTGTCTCGACTCATTCGCTCCCAGTGTGCATTGGTTTCTGGGACCGTTTGCATCCACGGTCCCTGGTATCCAGTCCTAAAGCGGCTGCTAAGCGCAGTAGGCAGCGACATCGATTGATTCGTATGCGACGAGGCATCCAAGCTCACCATACTCATGTTGCCCTCTGAAACCTGCACATGACCGGGGCGCGTGCCGTCCGTTTTACCGGGGTAGAACTCCGGGCGAGCACGGTGCTCCAGGCATGCTGGGATGCCTTCGTTTGAAGAGGTACGCATAGGCATTGTACAGTCCGCTGGAACGTTGCAACATTGCGGGTTCTCCATTCGGTTCTGCGCTCTTTCAGCTGGGCATGATGCAGTCGCTCTCTCGGACTGCTGCGCGCCGGTATTTGGGCGGGCCATTCCCACGCCACAAAGGCTGGTAGCCGCCTGTGAGGAGATTGCGGCCAAAGCGTGTAAGCAATTCAACGCTCCGTCATGAGGTCTTGCGCAACACGCTTCAGCTGACGATGGGATATTATGAGGCACCGGTATTTGCCCAGGATGCGCTGCTTTGTAAAACTCCGCATTCACTGCAACGGGCCAACCGCGGGTGTGTTCAGTCCCCGTTATGTGTCTCGGCGTCATTCCGAACAACTGAGCAGACTGATAGAATAGTTCTTGCTGGTACAACGCCTCTCTAGTCGGTGGCTGCACCGGAACTGGATCCCAGCGATCCACAGCGTGCTGCAGTGATCCATGAAAGCCTGACGCCGGCGCTTGGGGTGCCCTCGCGCTTGCAGGCACTCCAAAAGCCGTCACCGAAGTCGCACCAGCACCACGTGGACCCGAATGCGGCAGAGGCCCTATTGGAAAGTGATACCCATGGAGCATAAGCGGACGATAGCTCGATGTCCAGGGGTAACTGTTGGATTGTGCCTGCATGGAACCAGCGCCCGCGTAACCCGGGGCAGCCACCCTGCCCCAGCATGCAGCCGCTGGCGTCACCTGCGGGTATGTCGTCAAAGCGGAGTAATGCTGCTGGGTCTCCGGGCCTACGAACCGGTCGGAATTCGTACCGGAAGGGCGATTAGTCAGTCTCTGCTTCGTTGCGTCCATCTGATTGCCAGGCTCGGCGTCTGTACGACCGGCGAGCGCAATATTATCTGGACGCCGTTTCATGACCACGTCACGCCAGCAGGCACGCGGCAACGTACCGCGCCGACACTATAGCCGCCCACAGACGAACTAAACTCAAGAAAACAACCTAAAAAGTTTGGCACAAATTCGCCCCAGGAGTTGCGTTCTCGAGCTCGGTTGCGCCTGCGCGTGCCAAACCCTCAGCGTACCGAGGTTCTAGAAGCCGCCGCCGCCGCCGTCCGGACTTTGCTCACTGCTTCTAGTAGATGTAGTCGCTCACCCCTCGAACCAGTCAAAGAAGCCGTCAACCTCCACAACTATGATATTATAGCGCTGATTCGAAGTCTCACGCAAATATCGAGCAACTGGTCGCTCACGTCACAGCACTGCAGCTACAAGATATCACCGCTGACGCGCAGCTGCATTCGATAATGCAGCGCACAGCATCTAGCGATGTCGAGACGAAGCGCGCCTTCGCCGCAGGATCGCCCGCGAAACGTTCGCGAGACGCGACGCTCGGCGCCGCGTGTACGCCCCGCTCCTCAGATATTTTCAGAGGCGGCGTTTGCAGATGCGCGCGCCATCGCATACAGCCGCTCGCGCAACGCGTGAGATACCCGCCGTCGATCTCGCGGTCAACGGCGCCGCGCGCGTGCTTGCGCGTTGCCCGCCAGCAACGAAGCAGCGCACAGGGGCCTCCAGTTGGATCGGGTCCGACATACGTGTCCGCTAGGTATACGCTGCGGTGCTCGCTGCGCGCTCGAGTGCGAATCTGAACGGCTGGATGTCTTCGAGCTGGCATCGAGACTAGCGTGTGCGGGCTTTTTCTGTGACTGCTTCCTGTTCCTATCTTCTCTGGCTAGGTTTTCGGCAGTCGCAGGATATTGATGGCGGTGGTGGTAAAGTCCCGATTTTACTGCGTTCGGTAGTTGTCGACGCACTTGTTGCGCGGACGGTTGTTGCAGCCTGCGCTTCGCTTGCCATTTTCATCTTCATTGTATACAGCCTCTGTGCGTCCTCGCATCGATGACTTTTGGCTGTGGTCAGGTGTTCCCGTATATCCACCAAAGCCTCTCCTGCTCCTGCTCCTCTTCCTCGGAGGGCCGTTTTGAGGCGTCGTACAGCTCGCGTTTTCGCTCGTTCCATGCAATTGACGAGTATCGAAGGCTTACCACGATGCTCTTCTCAGTTTGCGGGCTCGCTGCCGTGCGCTTCGCTGGCAGGTTGCATCAGCGCAATGCCCTCAGCGAACACAGTGTCGGATTTTTCTCACTGACAAAATGCTTACTTAGGCCAGCGTTCTCCGATTGTGCACTTTTTGTTTTCTTTTTGTTTGTGTGCGGTGAAGTAGCCATCGAACGCCCTGCCTCCAAGTTCCATGACCCACACTACTTCCCGGATATTCTAGTCGTTTCATACGTCCTATCGTGTGTGCCTAGTGCCTGCCGAAAGCGACAGCAATGACGCCTATAGCGCCAGTGCGGTCGCTGCACGGAGGCAGAACGGCGTTGCCGTACCACACAGAGGGCGTCGGCTCGAGGCAGTGCGGGGCAATGCCAGCGCAAGCCAGTGCAAGCCAGCGCAAGCCAGTGCACAGTGTCGCATTCGATGGAGGATTCGTGGAACGGGAAGCTTTTTGTGGTGAACCATGTACCGCGAGGCAAAAATGCAGGCTGGAGCGCAATTCTAGAAAACTTCGATCCGTCTACGCTTCCTCCGTGCAAGGCGGTGCCAGACTCTCTATCTGGCGCGGTCGCTGCGATAACTCAGGTCTGAGTCTCCGATTTTCTTCGGTGTGTACGGAAGCGAGCGAAGCCTCTGGGGACGTATGCCGTGAGCGTTATCTCGCCGGCTGTGAACGCCACGTTGCCGCTTGTCTCAAGGACGGGCGGATTTCCTTCTCGGACGGATGCGATTAGCTGACCTGACAATTGTAGTCAGCCTTCGATATGAGCATGTGACAAAGTCTTCAAGTGAAGTCGTTGCGATTCTTTTCGCTGTCCACCCAGCTGTACGCATTGCTGCGCCCTCGAGTTGCCTTTAAGGAGAAATATCGAAAACTTGAAGAATGCATGATTCAAGCATGCTATACTTGAGGAAAACAGAAGAGTGCAGGCGCGTGCGACTGAATGAGATGATGATATCGGCTATGTTACGAACCCGCGTATGAGGGCGTCACGAACCATCTTGATCCCGGTGACGTATCGAATGCCAGCGGCAGGGAGTCGACGGGATCCCCACGGATAGTACAACCGAGGGGCATAGAACTACCCATGAATCCATTCGCCGTTATTGCTGCACTTTGAATATTGCAGCTGTGTTTCTAGCGAACATTTGGGAAACGATCGAAAGGTGGGAACAAAATGAAGATTGCAATGCACCTTTTGAGCCTGACAAGTGTCTTTGCCTCCTGGTGACAGGCTAACCGTGCGGTAACAGGCCGCACACGCGAGCCCGATGGTTACGGGCTGTTTGCATTGGCGGCTGCCCTGCTGTGGAGTCACGACGCAAATGCAGAATGCGTGCCCCACGGGGCACGCTTCATAAGCCTCAAAGGCCGCAGGTTCTGTATCGTCAAAGTTTGCAGGAGTGGGCTGCGTCAGTATTCAGTGGCGCGGCCCTGAGAGCCCTACGAGCAAGCGAGATCTTGGGTGAGCCCTCCTGTCAGGTCACCAGAGAGGAATTGCAGCGTTCGAAAGGCGACCCGTAGGCGCTGGTTTAGAACGCTCGTTCTGCCGTACGGAATAGTAGCGCGTGCAGCATGCAATCAACCGACTTGCCTTCACGAGAATAACCCAACTTGCTGAGGCCGCGCTGTCGTTCAAGCCCTGAGCTGGCCCCGCGAGAAGCGATGGCCAGAGCGAATCCCAAGAGCATCGGTAATTGTCTAGAATGGAGGGGGGAGAGATCAGCGCCCAGACGGCAAGCGCGGAGCATTGCTGCGTCTTCGAGAGGGCCTTCGCCTTTGCTGCATGAGTGAAACTATCAGAATAACAGCAACACTTTGGCACCCGCCAGTTCCAGACTGAAGAACGCTGAATAGAATCAAGCACCCCAAGGGAATTCCAGGAAGGTTTTGACAGAAAGATAGGATTCTAGTTTCCTATCTCCCGCGAGCGCCGGTGCAAGGTAGCAGTCCAAGCGGGGTCCATCGCAGACGGGTACCAGCTCTCGTATCCGAGTCTGTCTCGAGAGCTCGCACAAGCGGAGCAACGCTCAGACTACCATGCGATTGCCGTCGCGTCCGTATCGAAAATCCTAGCTCCCATGCTACCGGTTTGACATCCGGTCCAATACAGACGGATCAATGTCTGCGGGTGCGGAATCGAAATAGCCCCGAGGTGTCAACTGGCGCTTACCGCATGGACAGCTGGCGACTTACTCGTACGACAGCCTGTAGGGTCTCTATTCGCCGTTTCGTTCGCATATATACCGCGGGCGCTGTTGGCCACTACGGCGCAGTTTGCGTCTCGTCTAGCGATAAGAGCGCCTGCCTATATAGCGGTTGTTTCGGATCCAGATCGAGAGCGATGCTAAACAGCTCTACGGCATTCTTAAGACCCAGTTCGCGAGCGATGACACCCATCTGGTAGTAGATAGCTGCTTCACGGGGCACCATATTCCGGAGCTGGTACAGCTCTTTCCAGGCATCCTGTAAGCGGCCTATCTGCATATATAGTTTGCAGCACTCGAAACGCGCCACCGGATTGCGAGGGTTCATTTCCAAAGCCTTCTCCAGAGCGTTCAGTGCATCGACCTCGCGGCCTCCGCCGACGCGGATAACATGGCCCAGATAATACCACAACATGGAATTATTCGAGTTCAAATCGAGGGCTATTCGATAGTGTTTTTCCGCTAGACGGAATTTCTCTTGCCGTTGATAGACTTGTCCGATGCCGAACCAGGCATTATAATGTCGACTGTTCCTGTAGAGCGCGTCCTGGTAACATCTCATAGCGGCATCGTAATTGTCCAAATAAAGATACTCATGACCCGCTAGCGTACAGGGGTACGGATTTCGCGGATCAATCTGGGCGGCACGGAGGAAGAACTCGATAGCGCTGTCTGTGTCTCGTTGCAAACTGAACGCATTACCCACAATGCACCAGGTTGCTGCAGAGAAGCGGTCTCGTTCAAGTGCATACCGGGCCAGTGCATTTAATTCAACATCCCGCCGCATATGCCAGAGCGCCGTCGAGTAGTATTCGAGGCCATCCAAGGATCCAGATCTGTTCAAACTCAGGTACTTTTCAAACGTTCGCGCACACTCGGATAGCTCACCGGCATCAAGATATGCACGACCCTGCCATTTGAGCACCACGGGTGCTTGCTGAAGCGCCAATGGCAACGTCGCAATTAGAGCGACCGCCTCTCGGCAATGGTATCCTTCAACGAGTGCACGCACGGTGGCCAAGGCCTGAAAGTTATCCTGAGGCGAGCCCGAGGATCTCGTCTTCCAGCGCAAAATGCAGTTGTCCAGCCGAAGAGAGCTTCGTCCTGATTGGAAGACTTGCTCTTCTTTTCCAGAGATACCAAACATTTCCGGTACGAAATAATCTATATATCGATAGAGGGAGCTGAGCTCCTCGATGCAGCACCAAAGAAACGGATCAATTTCAAGCGCTCGTCGGAAACACTGAGCAGCCTGGTCAACGCGCGTGTTCGAGAGGCGAAACACACGCCCTAGTAGATATAGTCCCTCCGCCTGCCATGGCACAGACAGGCTTCTCTCGGACGGGAGACCCCGAGCGTTGTTAAGGGACGAGCGAACCTCCTTGGTAAGGTTCTCGTTCGCGTTCTCCTGAAGCAGGAAAGATAGCGCCTTGTAGGCGGCAGCCAACTCATTAGCCTCAATGCAGCAGAGTGCGTACCAGTACCTACACTCAAGATCCTGCTGCCAGTACTTCGCCACAACGTCGACTGCCTGCCGATGTCGGCCGTACTGCGCAAGAGCCTGAGCATAAAGCGCAAAGCTCTCCGCAGTCGACTTTTCCGCACAAAGCCTTTCCGCCAGAAAGAAGACGTGCTCTTCCGGCATTTGCCTCTGAAGCGCTCGCCGCAAACTGCATTCAAGTGCGGCGCCCCTGCCGACCAAATCGCGCTCCATGGTTGCCCAGCGAGCCTCTCGGGGATTACTCGACTAGTACGTCAAGTACCCAGTGGCGCAATACTCCGTCCTAAGCCAGCCAAAGGGACACCGCGACTTGGGTCCCGGCTTTCGCTCGAACCAAGTCGCTGAAAAGCGCCTGTTTCTGAATACAAAATACCTACAAACAGAGTAAGAGAATCAGCTGAGCCTCGAGCTCCCAGTACAACTGCCGACACGTTTCCGCGTCTGGCTCCGACTCCGCCGTTCTGCAGGCGTCGGAGGCGCTTCCCCTGCAAGTCGCTATTACTGTCGAGATGCCAGGGCAGGCCCTGCAAGGCGACGGTACCGATAGGGGCCGGGCTGAAATCGAAACGCGGCCTGCAGCCTCGCACGAGGCGCTGGTGATTGCGAAAACGCGTCGGCGACCCGTCCCGCCATTTTTTATCGACTTTATAGTTTGAAAGAATGTTCATGGTGAAGCGCGATACCCGATAGCGCGCTTGAAGAATTCGAGAGGGGGCGCGTCCAGCATTATTGTTCAGCGATCCCGTTCGTTTGTAGGGATCGCGCTCGAGGTTGCAAACCCGTTCGTGGCCTCGTGGATAACGCGCACTGAGGGTGTGAACGCCTCGGTGGCAGCGCGCCAAGTATAAGGTCGCGCCTGTTGCGTCCTCTTCGGTGCGCTTCCGGCCGTATCGGTGTGCTCGACCAAGGTGCGCAACAGACCTGTTGATCCATATGCCTCACCGATGCGAAGTAAACGATCAGATTCCAGCGTTGCAACGGGCGTTTTGCGAAGAAGTTTGCGCTCCTGAGTTGTTGCCATTCCGCGCGAGCCTTGTCGAGGATATCGAGGCGGTCATCGCGTTCCAGGAGCAGCGTGTCGGACAGCACTCGGCGTATGCTTCCAGGGGTGATCGAGAAGAGAGCGATACGGAAACTGCGTTCCGGCGATCGCTGGTAGCACAGTTGCAACGTATGGATCTTGAACGCGTTCGTTACTTGCTAGCGAGCTACTTGCGCGTTCGACTTTGGAAGCTCCAGCGCCATGCAGCATACTACCAGCAGGAGGCCGAAGGAGGCTCGCAAACCTCGATGGGACGGCTTTCCATGCATGAGCAAAGATTCTTGAAGGCTTATCTAGATAATTTGGCTACGTGTCTACATGAGGCATTTTTGAAGCATATACCGGAGAGCTTGCGTGGACTCACTGATACTGAAAAGCACCAGTCTGGTCGCAATACGGAAATAAGAATGGTAACGGAACCAGATTTCTCCGAAACGGTAATGGCTGTCGCTGGCTCCCCAGGGCAACTGGCTGCCTCTGTTTCCGCGGAGCAGGCCGCGGCTGACAGCGCGTCGATGCCAGAAATACACTGCGTTTCATATTCTATGGTGCGTGATGACATTCTGCAGGAACAGATTAGTCTCTTATGATGGATATTGTAGAGTGTCCTGATGGTAGAGTATCAGCATCTCTCATAGGGAAACCGCGCACCTCAGCATCATGTAGAGTAGTCTTCCGGTAAGGAAAGCGATGGACTGGTCTGCAAATGCAAGATCGTGCGCGACAAGCATGAGACAAAAGCATTCTTTGGACTGATACATACTCGAAATTTCCGGGAAACTTGTAGTTTATCAGAGAACATAGGAGTTTCTGCTCCCGAAGCAAGCCCCGGTTTCAGATGGTGTGCGATTCTTGCGTGGCGCGCAAGTGGGAAACGCGCGGAGCGTCTTGTTTTCGATCAGGTGGACGGTGCGAAAAAGTCCTCTGTACTTTGAGACGGTTCGGATCACGTTTCATATATTTGACGGGAAGGTGGCGCTACTCCTGCTGGTCGGGAGTCGCGCTTCAGAACAGAAGCTAGGGGACTCTAGAAACTGTTGCAAGCCCCGAGCGTGCGTACTGTTGCCCGGGAAAAAGTTTCAGCCGCCGCCAGCGGTCTGAACTGACAGATTAGCAGCTTTCGCTTATACTCGTGCGATAAATGAGTAACGAGCGAAAGACCAAATGGTCCGTGCACTTGTTCTGAGCGACGCACACATTTCGCGCGGGAACGCTGGTTTCGACGACGCTTTCTTGACTTGGATGCGTCAGAACTTGCCGGACTTGATCTTATGCGCCGGAAACCTCGGACCTCTTGCAGCCCTGCAGGCACTCGCGACATACACGCCAAAGATCCATGTTGTTCAAGGTGATTGTGACTCTTTTGCAGCACCAGAGCGCCTTCTCATGCGTGTTGATGATGTTACAATCGGTATGCTGCATGGGTACCAGCTGGCCTCGAGTACTAAAGAGACCAATGGAACACTCACCATCAATTCCAGCGTGCTTCAACTTGTAGCAGCTGACATTGGTGTCGATCTGCTCATCGTGGGGGGCCCGTATGGCCCCCGAATTCATCAGGTTTCAGTTGCATCAAAAACGTGTTTTATTATCTTGCCAGGCTGCCTAGCAGGCCCAGAAAATACATTTACGCTGGCGAGGCGCCTCGAGCGAGAGCGCGAAACGCGCCTGAAGCCATCGCCACCTGCGAGCGAGGAGGAACAGGGCAAAAGCTCTGTAAGTTTAGCCTATAGAGGCCCATCGATGATCGCCATGGATATAAGCCGAGCCGGTGCGGATGTTTACGAGCTTATCCTGGATCCAAAAGATACCAGCAAAGTTCAAATAGGCGATGTGCAGCGCCTGAACTTGTGAAACCGTAGATGCGTGCGCTCGTATAGCCATCCGCACTGCTGCACCTGCGAAAGATTGCTCAATGAGTCCCTCAGAAAACACATCCCTGGATGCAAGATTCGTGAAAACTGTCTGATTCGCAGGCCGATGGATTGTATTACTCGAGTAAAGGACAGGGCTCTTCGCGGGGCGCATGCATCTATGAACGTAAATATGCACACACATACCCACGCACAGCGAAGTTTTTCCATGCTGTAAACTGTACCCTTGCCAGTCTAAAACGGAGCACTGAACTGCTCGCCATGCTCCTGCATTTCGGTATTTTCCGAACATTTTTTCGATGTGCAGCCTCGACAATCGAAGTGAAGCAATAACGGCGTACGGTTTCATAAGTGGTTTTACGATTCTCTCGCGTATTTTGGGAGTGACTCGGTTCCCCCCCTGCCGCTGCAA
>Ga0080006_1228612_pt1 | contig 59217 bp, 46 predicted proteins | sample RS3BMetagenome_FD_69209 | JGI IMG/M metagenome (GOLD analysis project Ga0080006, IMG submission 69209) | Ferric oxide microbial mat and aquatic microbial communities from Rainbow Spring, Yellowstone National Park, USA - RS3B (SPADES... ...
GTGACTGGATCATGGCAGGTGAGGTACTGTGTCGCACTATAAGGTACCGAGAAGCATCCTATTGCTTGCTAGTATTGCGGTGACTGGAGCGTGGCAGGTGAGGTACTCGGGTGCGCTATAAGATACCGAGAAGCATCCCATTGCTTGCTAGTATTGCGGTGACTGGAGCATGGCACGTGAGGTACTCGGGTGCGCTATAAGGTGCCGAGAAGCATCCTATTGCTTGCTAGTATTGCGGTGACTGGAGCATGGCACGTGAGGTACTCGGGTGCGCTATAAGGTGCCGAGAAGCATCCTATTGCTTGCTAGTATTCCTACTGTGCCAGTTTAAAATGGAATACGGAGCAGGGTGTTCTTTGTTGCAAGTAGAATGTTTTCATAGCTTTATAGAAGGACATCCTGGACTTCCATCATGTAACGATGAGGACCTATGCACTGATACGTAGTTCCCTAGTATTCTCTGTCGTGTTCGCGGAGTGCCTGTTTCGATGCATTGGTACAGGAGAACGGAACGTCACCAGAACCAACAAGAGTCGCGATATCCGAGAACTAGGGTTCGTAAAATCAAAGAAATCATGATCCAGTTCAAATGTGCGAGAATCCGCTCTTCTCCTTTCGTTGTGTGGAGCATGCTCGAATCATGAATCTTCCAAGTATTCGACCTGTCTGTTTCGAGGCAATGTGTGGGCGCAGCAATTGGGGTCGCTGGGCTGGCAAAGCAAAAAACCTCTACATCGGTCTTGACTACCTGTTCTCAAGCTCATGCCGCATGTTCGTGAAACTTTTCATGCTCAATCATCGATTCCGTTTGAAAGATATTTCTTCCTGTCTTTTTGGCTTTCTACGAAACCGAACTTAGAAGCAGCAGAATATCGCTGACGGGACATGCCTCCAGAAGCTTTTATCTGTTCTGCTTTCATGGGAATGCATTATGAACTCGGACTCCAGTCATCACGGAAGCTGCTTCCAGCTGCGCGTGCGACACCGCTTTGCATCAAGCGAGCATTGAACGATCGAAACAGCTCGGGTCCTGCTCATGTCTGGATTTTCCTGCGGGTGTTTGTTTCGCCAGCGACAAGATCGCGATGCGCAAATGATCCATCGAAGCGAATAACGTGCGCTTGCAAGTGCACCGGACAGAGTACCCGTCGAAGAGCTCGACTAGGATACGCTCATGAACGTGGTTTATGGCACCGGGCGCCGCACTTGAGGGGCAAATCGCCGGAGGCCTTCTTTTCCTCTCCGTGACAAGTACCGAGCGCTGATGCAAGAGTTCACGCGTTACGGGGCTGCGCTCGGAGGCGGAGTAGTAGGATCCTTGAACATCCGGGAGCACCTGGCCACGGCCAAATGCGACCGCCGCGAAGCGCATACCGGTGCCCTATACAACCAAAATGAAAATGGAAAGCAATGCGAGGATCGTAACATTTCTCTATGTGTGTAAAGCGTCGACAACAGCTGAACATGGCGATATCGGGACATGATCGTTTCGAGCAATATCCTTCGACAACGTACAACGGAGCTGAAGGCAGAGCAGATCGCGGTGTATTCAGAGCCACGGAGCAGAGAGGGGAACAGCAAGCAGTTGCAGAAAAAGCCAACAAGACTTCTGTTCATGGCAATGGAAAGAGACCAAAATTTTAGCGTGCACACCTTAGTTTTCGCGAAAACAGGACCTCTCCCATTTGATTCTGACACGAGTCTAGACGACGTCTCACACCACGGTACGGGATTGCGGCAACGAGCCGGGTAGCAACGCGCGACTTTTCGAGCTTTTCGCAGCGATCTCACCCGAGTCTATCCGCAGGCGCGCCGCCGATACCACCACTGCAAGCGATCATGGCGATCTTCTCTCCACGTACCGCACCGAGGAAACGAGCTGGCATGGAACGCGTGCGGAGACGCTATCAATCACTAGAACGCAGATCCAGTCTCTTCTGAACACCGCTGTGTATTTATCCTAGGTTCAAGGGAGCGTTCGGCGCTGGTGAAGAGCGTCGATCGCTGCACCCATCCCTCGGGTTTACATAGGGTCGCGAGGACATGTGCTGGGGGTTTCCCCTATTCTTCCACTTCACGAGGTGCTCGCGCGGGTGCACATCTGCTTGGATCATCCGAGTCAATGAGCTGTATCTGCACATGAACAGCAGTACGAGGAGAAATTCAACTGTTTGGTGGTACGATACTGGGACATGGAACAAGTCCCACCAGCCCTGTTCAGCAGAATCGTCGCCGGTAATAAACGCCCATGGATATCGATGCGAGGTTCTCGCGTACTCGAGAATGCTGGCATCTTTAGCGACGAATCGACTGACAAGAAGCTGTCCAACTATGGGCCCGCCAAGGCTAGCGGCTTCTGCGCGTTCGTTCCAGCGACCGGCCAACAGCAGGCGCTCGGAGGGGCTGCAGAACCCGGCGTCCACAACAGCGTGGATTCCTCTGTCATTACTCCAAAGCACCATGTCAACGAGGTCCGCGGTGATCGGGCACAGCAAATCTTTTACAAAGATGTGATTGTAGCGTCCATCCTTGGTGTGCGACAGCGGCGGCAGAAGCAGGTGAAAACCTGCGTTACCTCACCATACCCGAGAAGCAAGTCTCCGGACAGGCACCACCAAGCAAACTAATACCCGCAACCGCAATGCCCAAAGCGCGCAGGCTGTATGTCGCACGTGGAGCGGGGACCACACGCCCATAGGAGACGCTAATTACTGTGCAGGTGCACGGGCCCGCGCGGAACGCAGCTCGCAAGAATACAAAAGCAGTCTGCTAGCAGCTCATCAGCTATCTAACACTCAGGTGCGTTTGTATCATGAATTTCTTTTCGTACGGATGTTGCCAAGCAAACCAGAAAAACACCTCTCTTTCAAGGCACGCTTGACTCCATACGAGCATCGCAAGCCGCCCGTGGGTATCCATCACGCTGCGCTCGACGCGCCGTCCAGAAATACCGCACTTCTCGTTGGCATGCTCGTCCATGCAGGCGTGTGCGAAAACCAGTGGTTGTTACCGGTGCAATGTCCCGAACACAATGTCCAGCACGGGAACACTGATACCAAAATTCGCCCCTGGTGCTTTGAAATGGTGTATCATGTGCCGCCGTTTCTGAGCGGCTAAGAACCCCGTACGTAGCGTTCCATAATGCACCAGAAAGTGTGTCATGTCGTACTGAAGGTACCCAACACCGAATCCAAAAAGGAAGCACAGTCCGCGCACGAGACCAAACACTCGAGGTGCAGTCAGCCATACCGGCATCGAGACGAGCGCTGCGGGAATCGGTGGAAACACGAGTCGATCATAATCCATCGGCGCCAGGTGGTGATGTCCATGAATCAGAAAATGAACGATATTCGACCAGTACGTCCCGGTCCGCACGTGAAATACATATCGATGTAACAGATATTCGAAGAACATCCAAAATATATAGCCAAACGTCGTGAACGGTAGGAAATCTCGAACAAACGAGCAACCGAGGCGCGCAAACACAAACCACAGCCCGCAGACAAAGATCGGAATCCAGAACACTAGCGGCACGTACCAGGGACACTTTGTCAGTGACTCGAGCGTCGGGTTCGCGAAAAGGGCCACATGATGGTCGCTGGTCGGAAAAGAATGCACCCAGCGGTGATACTTATCCCCAAGCTTACCAACCTGGTCCAGAAGCGGCTTACTAAAGTCGACCAGCGGTCTACCGTGCTCGTCCAGCGTGCCGTCTAGGGCGGCTGCCTCTGCGGGAGAAGCGTCCGCGTCAGCCAGCGGGCCTACGTAGTACTGCTGCAGAATTTTATACGCCGCACTGGAGTGCTCGTGACCACCTTTGAGCTCGCCGTTCATAACACTGGTGACGTCCTCGCCCAAACGCTTCAAGAGGACGTCCCGCCCGCCCGGGTGGTACCGCAAGAACCCCGTCACGTCATAGACACCACCACGAACGATCACCCAGGCGTCGTTTTCATTGTTGTGTGCACGGACTACGCGCCGTGTTAGTGTGTAGCACTCTGTCATTGACGCACGCTGTCCACGACTCGAACGCAGGTCCTCGGACGCAGCACACGAGAATTGTTCTCAAGCGCTCTCACCTGCCGCAGCATGAACGCGCGCCCTGTAAATCGGCACCGCCAGGTCGTATGGACACGCGCTCCCTGAGCGCTTGTGGACACGTGTCGCGCCCGTCAGCGGCCGGTATCGTCAAACGGCGGCGAAGGAGCGCTGCTGGAAAAACGCGTGCGCGCACCTGCATCACAAATGTCCGTTATGTACAGTAATCACCTGCGCACGCCTGATCTGATGCCTTTATATCCAATAAAAGACTTACGAAGACGAACGATAGTGATGCGTGTCTTCTGCTGGCGCCCGGAGGTTCGTGCCGCTGCCTGGAAGTAGTTCCAGGCCTGACCAGCAGCAAGCGCAACGCTAGCGGCGACGTTGGGTTGCGCTCGCGCCGCTGGTTGCCAAAGCGGCCGGTATAAGTTTCCCGCACCGGGCGAGGCGAGCGATCGAGCAGCCAGAAGGGAGCGCCCCCAGCGTTCCTGCAGATGGAGACAACGCACTTGCCTCGGAAACGATAGTGACCGTAATCTCCATAGAGAAATGCTAGTATTGTTTTTACGTACAGATGACGATTTGGAAGAGCTTGTATGCACTGCATGGGCATGCGGCTTGCGGGCAGAGCAATGCCGTCCTCGAGCACCTAGACGACGCCTGTGTCAGCGTGAACTTGGAAGAGGTGCACGCGGCGATCTCGGGCGTATGCACGCAAGTCGAGGGCTCTTGCGGCTGTCATCAAAACCAGATGTTGCGGGACTGTGCTGTGAGTGCTTCCTTTTCGTGCTCTCATAGATCAAGGTCTGAATACATTGGTTTCGGGTTTTCCTCAAGCTCCGTTGTCAGCAGTCGAAACATGTTGCTGGAGGCGTTCAAGCTCCGCTTTCCCCGATTCCGGTTGCTGTCAACGGCGCATTTTATACACAGACGAAAGTTGCGTTACGCTTCGCTTGTCGTTTTCATTTCCTTTTGTGTAGAGCCCGGTGCGCGCTTCAAAGCGGTAACATGTGCATGCTGTCAAGTGCACTTATGTATCCAACACACCTCTTCATCTTTCGAGCGCCGTCCTGCAGCACGTCAAGGCTCGCTTCATCGCTCGTTACATGCCCTTGACGGATCCAGAGGGCTCCCTACCATGCCTTGCTCCGTTTCCATGCCCAGAGCCGTCTCCTGCAATGACGGGCTGCTCCTGGGCGAGCGCGCTCTGCGCATGCTCTTCAGGTTGCAAGTGTAAACAGAACGCTATGCCATTCGGTAAAGCATGCATGGGGCACGATGTGAATCGCGATGAATCTAGTACCGAACTGAAATTCACGGCTGGGGAACACGTCGAAGACTTTCGATCCGTTGGCGCACCCTTCGCTCAAAAGCGATGATGCACACTCGACTGCAAGCGATCGCCGCGATGACTCATATTCTGCATCAGCTTACATGAAAGTCCGAAGGACCGGATTCTTTACCTGCGAATCCCGTTAGAGATATCCTATGGATGTTGAACGCAGCTCCGTCAATGGTTACATTGAGAAGAGGATTTTTCTTTCAAACGGAATCGATTTTTTGACATGAACACTTCAGTGAACCGTTGGCAAGAGCTTGTGAACAAGTGACCATGGGACAGCGTCGACTTTTTCTTCGTCGTCAGTTCATCGGCGCGAATCGCTGCACCCATGAGTTGCACAGGAACAGAAGAATCGAAAACTGATAGCATGTTTGATTTGATTATCGCATGCGCGAGAAAACGAGACAAGTCGAGGCTTGCACATATGAATTCGACAAAGACGTCATTGAATTTAAAAAGTCTCGTTCGAACGCGTCGAGAATCATCGTGATGGCGACGACGTCACCAACGGCAGCGGCAAAGCGTCGAAGGAGCGTCTCCGAAAAAAAAACGACCGAGAATCCTCAAACTACAAATGCAATCGTATACCCTGATTGCTGCATATCGAACGTCAAGGTTGTAGATCTATGTGCAATCGGGAAAAAACCGATATGCAGGCGAGGCGCCAGCAGTTCAGGCTTCCATTTTCATCCGACACGGGTGGAGCGGTGCACGATACCCACAGCGTCGTCTCACGAAAATGGCATTCAGCACCGCAGCAGCAACAGTTTCGGAAAAATGCGTAAACGCTGCATGGACGACAGGATGAGGAAGCATGCGGTGCAGCTCGCGTGAAACGCTAGATGGCGCTCGAAGTGCTCCCGCTGGAACGACACCGCAAGACCGGATGCCAGTGGCGCATCAGAACAGACCGTCTTCGAATACGCCCTAAGCGACGCAGTAGTCCATCATCGACGCCATACACACCGGTATTTCGCACAACGTAACGACCCGATGGCCGCAGTGCAGCCCAAACGATTCAGAATCGATGCCGCGGCGATACGTGTAGCTCGAGTTGTCAATGCACCCGTTTCCATTCACCAAGGTCCCCGACACTGTCCACCATCGACGAAAACATTCGGGCGCTCTCGGACGTATCCTGAGCACGTCGCGTGTTTACCGCGAGTCCGCGCTCGAGTCTCAGAGCGCGATTAAGCGACGAAAACGACTGATCTTGGTAGCGGTTAGTGGATGGTAGCGATCACTCGCTATTCGCTCTATCCATATCGGTTTGCAGAGGACACTCTTGAGGTTCGAGAACGCATCGAACCCCGCTTGACCTTTGGACTTGCCGTATCCAGAAGCGCCGACCCCGCCAAACGGAAGACCCGGCGAGATTACCTGACCCAGCAGATCATTCACGACGAGCGATCCAGAGGTGGATGCCCGTTCAAATCGCTGCACCACAGCAGCGTCACGAGACATTAGATAGACTACCAGCGGAGATGGTAGACTCCCGATCACCTCGAGCGCTTGTTCGGTACCAGCACACGGCTGCAGAACAACCAGTATTGGCCCGAAAATCTCCTCCGCCATCAGCGCATCATCCAGAGTCACATTGCGCACAATGGTCGGCGTGAAAAAGCAGTCATTCTCTCGGTGGGTTCCACCGAACACAACCTCACCACGGCTTTGTTGGAGCAGGTCCGCCAGACGGGCGGTATGTGCCTTGCTCACGATCCGTGGGAAGGTCGTGCTGTTTTCCACTGGCCTCCCGTAGAATGCTTCAATCGATTTCCACATCTCTTCTATGAAGAACGCCTCCTGTGCCCGATCTGCACCGCATAGAACCACATAATCCGGGGCGATGCACGTCTGACCCACGTTCAGTAACTTGGCCCATGCGGTCGTTCGGGCAACCCGAGCCAAGTCTCGCTCGGACAGCGATGCACAGTCCACCACAAGCGGATTCTTACCGCCCAGTTCGAGCGTGCACGGTATCAGGTAGGCCGCACAAGCGCGTGCGATTTCACGCCCAATCCTCCAGCCGCCCGTGAAATGCACCGCATCAAAAGGGCGCTGCTGTGCCCAAACACGGAACGCAACATCCGCCGGACACTCGGTATCCAGATGAAGCAGACGCCGAACAGTGCTGGCATCGCCCAGCACGACTCGGATGCAGCGAGCATCGAGATAGGTGCGCACCAGCTCTGCCAGCAGTTTTGCTGTTGCAGGAGCACGTTCACTTGGTTTCAAGACGACACAGTTCCCAGCGGCGATAGCACTTGTCATATGCCAAATCGCAAGCAGTAGAGGATAGTTCCAGGCTGTGATGATCAGCACCACGCCCAGTGGTTCAGGAAAGACCCAGCGACGCTCCAGTATCGTCGCCAGTGCTACGCCGCCGTAACTTGCCACCGGCGGGTTGCCACCGCCCAGTACTCGAGGAAGCACCGCGCGCCAAACACGTTGCAACCAGAACCACGGCGCCAGATACTTGGGTGCTAAGCAGGGTTCCACCGTGCGGGGCCCAGCCCAGAGCTTCAGGTTCCCCAGCGCCAACGCTAGTTCCTGGAGTGCGGGTTGTAGCTCGGTAAGCTGACTCTCTTCAGCACTCTTCCCGAGATCATCAGCTAATGCCGCGATGATTGCGCGCTCCTGTTCCACTAGCGCCTGCTTCAGGGCTTCCAGCTGCGCTGCACGCCAACGAAGCGAGCGTGTTGCCCCACTCCGAAAGGCTTCGCCCAGCTCCGCCCTTACCTCCCGATATCCCGACGACAAGTCGTCAGCTGCTGACGTCAGCATCTTATTCCGTCAGCGTCAACCGCTACGCGTAATGGAGTGTATGCGTCGTACACTTTGACCAGGTCTAAGCTGCACCCGATGGTCACCTGCGGTCGACAGTGCTCCACGCGCTCACCCGAGCCGTCGAGATACACTCGGCAGTCGTGCGTATCGCCCGCGAGCGCCTCGCTTCACACAGCCGGATCGGGACGCAAAGCGCGAGCGCCCGCGCACCCCCGAGAGCTTCGTGTGGCAGTCAACCCGGTGGTGTTCGTACAGATGCTTGTGATGGATATGAGCTGCAAGCTGCTGATGCTCCCATACACAGGGTCAATTCTTTTCCATCGGTTTATGGACTAGCATCGTTGCATGCAATCAGGTCCTCTGCGATGCTCCGAGGCTGCGGGCGATGCTCTCGAGAGATGCGTCGTTGCCGAGCGTTTCGGGTTATAGGAAGCGAGAAACGTCAGCTGCAGTCACTCGTGTGCTCGTCGTTGTCGATGCAGAATGCATTCGAAAAGGCGTCATGGGGTATGGAAACGAAAGAAATCGGATGCAAGTGCTCGCTACGTAGATGGTTGACGGTGTACCTGGGCGATGATCATCAGGCGGTAAACTGCGAAGTGTGTGTGTGTGTGCGTGCGTGCACGCGCTCCAGTAGACCAGCCCGAGCGCCACCCTCGATGGATAACCATGACGTCGCATTGCGTAGAGCAAACAGGGATTCCCAACTGCACGACGCTTATCGGTTTCCGGGCAGGCAGTCGTGATGACGCCTCACGATCTCTCCCGAGCGTTCTGCTGACCACTAGCCATGAACTATACTTGCCTCCGGTGATCCTTTCATTCGTTCTTGAGACTCTCCCAGCGCCAAGTGCCTCTCGTGATGAGTATTCATGATAGCTCTTACATTCCTGATGCGTACCCTGCAAAATTACCAAGCGTCCTTGCTATCCCAACGAGTGGGATCATTTGAGATGGAATGAGGTAAGAAGAGATAAACTGGAATTCATTGGAGTTAACTGAGCTGAAGCGGAATCAGATGAAGTTCGATGATCCCGGTTGAGCGGCACTCCTGATGATCTGCATCGCTGGGCTTTCGGCCTCACAGTCGCTGGGTGGCGGGTGCTGCACACGGCTCCAGAGCCACGCGAGACGCATCGTATCGCGCTCGGGGTACCAGACGTTGCAACGACCGACAGGCGGCCTCGTGTCCTACGCAACCACTTGCCTCCTCGAGGGAGTGCCACAGCGCGAAACGCGACTCGAGGGAACAGGTTTGACAAGTGCATCTTATAGATCTGGAAAAGCGACTGCGAACGGTGTGTTTCATCGGCGAGCACCCTCAATAACCGGTTTGGTCCAGGGAGGCACTTGTTGACGCACCGGCCTGAACGCGACTCCACAGAACAAGCGTGACGAGTGCATCCCATAAATCTGGAGAGGTGATTGCAAACAGTGTTTATAATCAGGGAGCGCTGCCAATAAAAGGTGTATTCCAGAGAGGCAGTTGCTGACGTATCAGACTGAACAAGCTGCTCTGCCTGCTCGCAACCGAACATCGACTTTTCAGGGTGAACTGCGTCGCTAGGTCCTATCTCAGAGTCGCTTCAAAGTTCGTAGACGATAGTTTGTGGCTGCATTTCGCTCAGCTCGCGTTACCCGAAGGTATCCAGTGGAGGCTTTGCTCAGAGAGTGCACGGTTCGATCAAGTTGCCACCGCAGGCTACCCGTAACGCCTCACACACGCGGTAACTCCAGAGACAGACGCTCGACCAGCACCAAGCACTTGACTGGGCGCGTGCTGAAGCATTGAATAGTACCACCTCCAAGATGCCAGCGAGTCGTGGTAGCACGTACACCATCGCGAACCTGATTGCAGACCGGCTTGCGGCAGCAAACGTGGAGCTCGTGTTCGGTGGACACGGAGCAGCTGCGAGTCCTCTTATCACAGCGATTGTGCAGCATCCACGTCTGCACTGGGTTCTCGTTCGAAACGAAACTGCCGCACCGTTTGCCGCATCTGCATACGCCAAGTATTATCGGAAGCTGGGTGTGTGCGTTACCACCTCGGGTCCGGGTGCCGCCTACACCGTGTGCGGCATGGTGGATGCGCTTGCGGACTCTGTGCCGGTGCTCCTACTCAGCGGCCTCGTGTCGCGGAGTAACATCGGACACGAGGGCTTCCAGGACACCCGAACAGCACAACTGATGCACGGAGCAGGCGTCCAGTTTGCCAAGGCCCCCATGACTGCCGATCGCTTCCTTTCTCTGCTGGACTCGGCTATCCGCTTCGCCCTGGAGCGAAGCACAGCAGCACATCTGGCGATACCAGTAGATGTGCAGACGTCGCCCTCAGACGAGAGCGCCCTGGCTCGCCTTCCCTTTCATATTGCCGAGGTACCGCGCTGCGCTGCCGTTTCCGTGGAGCACGCTGGACGCCTTCTGCTGGGACATCGCGTCGTCATTCTGTGCGGGTTGCGTGCAGCACAGGCCCGTTGCTCGAGTACGATTTTGAAACTCGCAGAAACGCTCTGTGCGCCGGTGATTACCACACTGGACGCCAAGGGTGCCGTCGATGAGCATCACCCGCTGGTACTCGGTGTTGACGGGATCTTTGGGAACCCCGGCATGGCAGCGCCGCGGGCCCTCGTCAGCACTGCCGAGTGTATTCTGGCGATAGGCGTCGATCGTTGCGATCCAGTCGTGCTCGATTCTACTGGTCAACAGCAGGTCCGAGTATTCGGTGTAGACGATACACTGGCTACGCGCCTCCAGGTCTACTACCATGTGGAGTGTATGCTTATCGATCCTGAATTGGAGGCCCTGCTGAGCGCACTAACAGCGAGCGTGCGGGAGATGCAATCAAAGCGCATGCTGCCGCCGGGCCCTCAACAGGCCCGGGACTACTCGAGCCGGCTCTGGAAGTACTTTTTAGACGGTGAATGGCGTGAGCGTCAAGCTTCATTGCCTTCATCGCCGCGTCGTGCTGCAGTTTTGAGCAAAACGCCACACGCTATGGTCACTGGCAGGCGCTCCATGCTGGACACAGACGATACCGCTGACGAGGGCGATGATGAGGTACGCGGCTTCTGTCATCCGCGCCACCTGCTCACCGCCTTGTCCGCGAAACTTGGTCCAGACGATGTTGTGGTTGTGGATATCGGAGATGTTACCATCTGGGCAGGTCTCTGCCTCTGTTTCGATGGGCAGGGAACGCGTCTGCTTTCCAGCATCAACATGGGCAGTATGGGGTACGCGGTTCCGGCTGCCGTTTCGATGGGCGTCTCGCTGAAGAGACGCAAAAGCGAGGGTGTCGTTTACCTCATCACTGGCGATGGCGGTTTCGAAATGGCTGAACAGGAACTTGGAACTGCCCTGCAGCAGGGCCTCGATAACCTTGTCGTGATTGTCCTCCGCAACGGCGTTATGGGACGGGTACGCTTTGGGAATACTGGCGTCGCTGGCGACGAAATCATCCTTCCAGACTTGCAGCGACTCGCCCAGGCGTACCGTATGGGCTTCGCCCGCGTCCAGCGACCAGCGGAAGCACCGGCGGCGTTGGAGTCCGCTCTTGCTGCACAGCAACGAGGCGATGCCCGGCACTCGTTCCTCATCGATCTGGTCGAGAGCCCTGAGCTCAAGGCCGAGTACGCCACCGTGGAAAGCAACCGGGTACCAGTATTGCGTCTGATTGCCGAGTACCTGCCTACCGAGGCGCTCACTGCTAGCGACATGGAGCTGTTGAGTATCTTTGACCTGGACAACGACGGACTCATCTCACCCGAAGAGATGCGGATTGCCCGCCAGGTTTTCGACAGCTTTATCATGGTGCATCGACAGCGTCAGCGGATGGACGCTGAATCCGCGGGCGAAACGGAGGATGTTGCCGCGAGCGCCGCGTTGTCAACTGAGGATCGCGAATATCTTTTGCAGCTACTGCGCAGTGGCGACTTTTTCGGTTGCATCGCCTCCCAGAAACTCCTGGTAGAGCCGCTGGAGTCCAGTCCGGATTCCAACCAGAGCCCGGTCAAGGTCTACAACCTGCATCCACATGCACCACAACCGCCAGGCAGCCGAGCACGAGCGCTGGGCTCCGTGCGGAACCTCATCGAGGGTAAGATACCGTCCGTAGAGGCGCTGTCGCGGATTCCAATCGATTCCCAAGACTATATTGCGGGTTTTGAGCTGGGCACCGTGGACGGTCGTCCGCCGGAGACCATGGGTGAAGCCATCATCGTTCACGGGACTGCGTATTGTACGCTGACCGGTGAACTGCCAGCAGCAACGTCTCCAGCGACGTCCGACGGGACCAGCAATCAGCAGCAAAGCCCAGCGGAAGCGCCTGAAGCGCCACCAGCCGAGTACTACCGCACGGTGCGTGGACGGTACCTCTCGAGTGTCGCGTTCCTGGGCATGCCCCAGGGTGCTGTACCCGACTTTTACGTATCATACGAGGCGCCCGGCGTGCAATTGCCTACCGGGGTTCAGGGTACCAATGCTGGCTCCAAGAAAATACCAGCAGGCCTGCCGTGGTCACGTGTACTCAATGATCTGTACCTGCAGACGGGAACGACGAATCCCCTGTTCTTCTACGGCATCGCTGAGTTTTCGCATTTCACAGCGACAGCTATTTCACGGGCGCCCGTTTTCAACGAAAATGTGATTGCCAATCGCCACAAGTACTATCGAGAGCCGAATCTGATCACCGGCTCTCAACCCGCAGCCGTAGTGGGTCTGTTGAGCGTCGCGGAAGCCATTGAGGATGAGGCATTTCGCACGGCCCTGGATGCACACCTCTACCGCGGCTACTTCCAACTCTATGCGGATCGCGATACCGTCGATGCCTCGCCTGAGCAGCAGACGCCCCAAGATGGACACGTTGCTGACCAGGGCGATCATTCGTGCCACACTTGTCGACTCATGGCGCTGCAGAGGATCCGTTCGGAGCTGCAGCAGCACCCGTCGCTGCTGCTCTCTCATACGCATGCGCTGGCGTTGCGGCGACCAGTACAACACCTGGGCGACATCGAGCCGGATGTTGTTTGGCGAGCAGTGCACCTGTTGGCGAACTCGTGCGTCACCAAAGTCCACATGTCCGTTCACGTCGTTCGTGGTTTGGATCCACTTGAAAGCGGCACCTGAGGCGTGCATCTGTGCCTTGTTCGATTCCCATTGGTTGTTGTTGTTGTTGTTGTGAAGGAGTGAGTGTGTGTGCGTTTGCCGGAGGTAGAGCATTCCCAGACATGCTACCGCGGCATCGGAGACTCTGGTAGAGCAAGTCGTGGAACGAAGAGCTTCACGATGAAGACAAACCGGCGTATGATACCAGCGGGTAGCGGCGGTGTGCAAGCCTGTAATGTAAACGCTGGACGCGCTGGTGCGCGGGGCTGGCATCTGTTTTTGAAAGCGCTGATCAAGTAGTGGCATACCCAGCCGGACAAGGAATACTCCCTGAGCGTCACCAAAAAGCCGGGAATGGATACGCGTGCATATCTTGGACCAGAGCGGGTTCTGGTGCCTAGGAAGAGATGCGCTTGGCTAGGCTAGGCGACAGCTTCATCTAAAGGCAGCATATATAGAGAATGCGTAAACGTGAATCTCAACACGGTCCCAGATAACCCGCGGGCAGGTACTCGACAACAACGTTGCTTCCGTCGCATAAACGCATATACCTACGCACCTAACGCCAAGTCGCATAGCGGTAGGTTCCGCTGTCTCTCGCCTGCAACACTGCGCAGGTGGCGGGCGTTTGCAGCACGAGTGAGTAGCGCATGCTCGCGGGTGCAGTCTGAATCACGCCCGTGAAGGCAGGACGCACCACAGAGAGCCACCGTGACACCCAGACGTCCGCACGCTGCTCAAGACACTCGGTACACCTCCGCTTGAACTGGACGAACGGACACACTCCGGCCACCGACTGGGATAGGCACCAGAAACACCCACAGACTCCGAGAAGTGCCTGTCGCTCGCTTTCGCCTTGAGGCAACCAAGCTCCCGAATTCGTGTTCTGGGTTCAACGAACGCCGTCGAGGTCGAGGTATGCCGAGGCACTCACTGGCGACTCGTGGAGCTCGCGCGTACACCCGAACGCGCTGCAACGACTTTACCCTGCAGTCCAGGTTGAGTCGTCGGTTATCGCAGGGAAGGTGACTTTTCGTCAAAACGACGTGCGCACTACACGTTCCTGAAAGGTCGAAACGAAAGGCTTCCTGGGCTGGAACTACTGCTGCTCCTGCTTCGGATATGCACAGAAACGTCGCGCAACTCAGCAACATACACACAAGTGCGTTTGCCAGTACCCTGCGACGGCGTCTTGGCAGGCTGTGGGGAACCAGCGTGCGTCCAAGCATTTGACCAGCGTCGTGTTGGTTGTTGATCAGCTTGGTTTATGGCAAAAGACGAGGTCGATACTGCGGAACTCGAAGCGTTGCTGTTTCATTCCGTCCAAGTGTACCTGAACGCGAACAGGTGCGTGCGCGGAAAACTCAGCGGTTTTGATCACTACGCGAACCTGGTGCTGTCGGATGCTCTAGACTGCCGAACTGGTGCGCAACTCGGTCAGGTTTGGATCCGAGGCAACAGTGTCGTTTCAGTGGACCTGCTTCGGGATGTGAACGCAGACCGCACGGAGCCACCGACCGGCACCGGCTCTGTAGCCGATGACCCCGTGGGTTCTTCGCTTAGCAGCTGAGCTGCCTCTGCGATACAGGCATCTGGTGGCATGTGTCTCTCTAGGAGCGCAAAGTTCCGGGGTGCAGCGTTGCAGGAGACCTGCGGCACTAAGCCGACGTGGTCCGCGAGGCGTTCGTGCTGCGGGCCGAGAAACTCCCCGACAGTGAGCGCGATCGCCGAGCCGTCCAAAAGCGGGAAGTAGTGTTGGATGCGGGCTTTCCCAAAAGTTGGCATGCCCAACAGCACTGCTCGTCCGTGATCGCGCAAGGCTATCGCAAGCACTTCGCTACTGGAAGCTGAGGCACCATTGACGAGCACCACCAGTGGGCCATTGTACAGCGGATGCCGAGCCGACGCCGCGCTCCCGAGCGTCTCAGGAGGAGTACGAGGAGTACGAGCAGCGGCAGCAGGAGCTTCAGGCCAACCGTTCCACTGGTCACGCACCCGGTGTGCGCGCTCGATACCCCGACTGTCGACGGTGTAGACGAGTACGGCATCGGGGTTTGCGATGAACATCGAAGCAATCACCAGTGCTTCCTGGAAGACGCCACCTCGGCAGTTGCGCAGGTCTAGGATAACACCAGCCGCTGCCGAACGATCGCTAGAATTCTTGAATGCGTTCAGAGCCTCGAAGACGATACGCGTCGCTTCGGCGTTGAAGGTATGGAGGCGAATGTAACCGAAAGTGGGCTCCGCGGCGACAAGGCCGTAGACAGCCGGAGCTACCAGAAGCGGTCTCCGCGTTAATGTATATGTACGCATCATAGAGGTCGGCGCTGTGGACGCTGACGCCACTTGCAGCGATGCATCAGCGTACGACAACGAGTTCGTCGTTTGTCGCACAGTGAGACGAACCCGCGTACCCGCTGGGCCGCGCAGCAACGCCAACGCTTCATCGGGGGTCACAGGAATCGGGTTCAAAGGTGAAGGCTCGACGACAATATCGTCAATCATAACGAGTTCATCGCCGGGGTTGATTCCGGCCTCCTCAGCCGGTGACTCGGGAATAACGGCTATAACGCGCAGCGTGCCGTGGCCTTTTGGACTGCGCTCCGGTATGATGCCGACCCCGCTGAGCTTCCGAGCTCGCCGGTAAGGATTCAGTTCCGCCTCAAATTCATCTGGCTCCAGGAAACGTGAGTAGGGATCATTCAATTCACTGAGTCGGATCCGAATGGCATCGTAGGTCGAGGCACGTGTTCCCAGAGAGCATCCCCATGGGATCGTGGACGCACGCGTAGGCGGCAAGTGCGAAGGCATGGTTAACGAGGCTGCATGGATATGTTGACCGGGTTCGTAGTGAAGGTTCGTGATGATGTCCAGTGCCTGCTCCCAAAGAATTCGGTAGCGATCTGGAACGGGCGTACTCGTTGCCAGAGCCAGACGGTCTTGAGGCATGCCATTGGCGAGTGAGGCAGCCGCCAGGGCCACCTGGTCGCTGGTACTCAGGTAGACAAAGAGAAGCGCGCTTGCAACACAAACCCAGTTTCTAACTACCGCCACAGCTTGCCGCAATCGTGTATAATAGGCTGAATGGAGGCGCTCACCGACGCTCGGCTTGAGGTCTGAGATTCGTTGCCGGGTGCAAGCCTCTGCACCGACGCCCAGGTGCGGCTGCAACGGGCTCTGCGAACAAGCCAGCGCTGGAGCGCTTCCATGGCGCTCCCAGAAACGCTGCTGTACTCGCGATAGTGTTAGCTTAGTTACCGGTCTCGAAGCCGCAGCAGTTGTAGTTGTAGTAGTTGTTGTTGTCGTCTGCTGTGCAGGTCGTGCTCCCAGTAGGTGTCGTCCTTGACTCGAGTCAGCGCGGAGACACAGTTGTCGGTTGCGAGGCGGGCTCCGGACAACATAAACTCGAACCAGTCTAGACTGGAATAGAAGCATAAAGAAGCCTCTATCTTCAAAAAGAGAACTGCACTCGTTGAACGGGCTGGCACACAGGTGGACAGCGAACGCTGACGCGGCCACTGGAGCGTTTCCGAGTGCGTACCACAAAACCGTTCAAGACACTGTGCGCTAGGTTAAGATAGCGCTTAGGGAGCAGTACTGGTACGCCAACTGTTTCCGAGTGCGTACCACAAAACCGTTAAAGACACTGTGCGCTGGGTTAGGGTAGCGCTTAGGGAGCAGTACTGGTATGGAAATTGTTCGGTACAGAAGATGCTCTCGTTAGGGCGTCTTGCAACAGCTGCAGGTTAGGACGCGGTTGTAGGTTGGTGGCGCTCTACGTTGGAAAAAGAGCGTCACTCTTTCATTGAATGCAGTTATCCAGGTCTGGTGTTGCAGTGACCGCAGACGTTCAGGCGGATATGTGCTGATGAATGAAGCGAAGGACCTGTAGAGAGAGCGCGAGTGCCCAGTATATGAAAGGTGTTGTTTAGCGCAGGCGGCAGGGCAGGAGCGTGCAGCGGGGGCACCTCGGAGGCCCCCAGCACTCTAGACGCCCCAGCGCGAATGAGGTACGGGTCCTACACCACAAACCTCGCGTAGATCCTTACTTGCAAGAGGCTGCTTTTGCTGAAGGAAAAGTTTGTATTCTGCATATGGACTCTTTGTTGGCTTTGCACGAATCGAATCTCACGTTTTCATATGGCGATCGAAGCAGCAGCTCCGACGAGGTTCAGGCTGCATAGCGCTGGCATCCAGTCGTTGAAAGGTCAGCGGATACCCCGACCCCCGCTAGCATCGGATCTCAAAAGCGATCGCCTAAACGGTACTAGGTAAGTGCTCAACTCGGTTTTCTCGGTGGATGCAGATTCACCCATGGGATCGGGTGCAAAGACGTCTCCCGCGTTGCGTCTCCGGGGCGAACCCATATATGCGAACTGATCATATGGACTGCTCGGGTGTGGTGTCTGGAAACGCGATCGACGAACAGCGCCGTCCTGAGAAGATATAGAGTTGCAGCGGTCCCACTAGTCTCTGGCGTATGATCCACCAGAGCATCAAGATTCGCATCCAACCGTATTCGGTGAAAGCGGTTCTTTACAAAAAGAAAACTCGGGACGCGGCATTGGCGACGCATGCGAAACAAGTTGCAACAACACACTGTGAACGTGACAGGTTGCAGGCAGTTTCCAGCACGAATCGTGCACTTCAACCATTGCCACCCATGAACATGCCTGTGTCCATAGCCGTATCCGCGCAGGTATTCGTAGGAGTATTCCTACCGGTGCTTCAATAGGCATCCGTGGATGTCTATCCATGCGATCGGGTACACGAACCAGACACCTCACCTTTTCGCCTAATTTGTTAGGAAGAGCAGCTGTTCATGCACACTCCAAGGCGCTGGGACCATGTCGGTGGCTCCCGATCGTAGAGTGCCTCCATTTCGGGCTGTTCTGCGTACGGATGTTCGAGTAACTTGAGCAGTCGCTCGATTTCCGAAAAATCCTGTTCATTTTCCGCCTTTTCAATTGCCACCTGAGCCATGTAATTCCGTAGAATGTACTTGGGAGACGCGGCTTGCATTTGCTTGCGCCGTGCAGTCCCATCAAAGTTGTCTTCGGCCAGCGTGCGCTCTGCGTAACGTTGCACCCAAAGTCGCCAAGCTTCAAGTCGGTCCGGATTCTTTCGAACCGGCTCTGGGAGTACGCGAAGCAGCGGCTCGAGCGAGGCGTCGCTTTTCTGTAGACAAGCAACGGGCTCTAACCAAGACAGCGCTCGCCAGGTGCGTGTAAAATCCGCTCGATCCTGACGCATGAGCTCATACAGGTCCCGCACAAGTCCATTATCTGCATCCGAGTTCCAGGTTTGGAAACCGAGTTTGGCTCGCAGGCGTGCGGACATCTCTTCGCGAAACTTGGTCTCGTAGGTCTGACTCACTTCCTCCGAGAGATTAGTACCAGTGAGCGGCTCGAATGCACGCACTAGTTGAAGCAGATTCCACAAACAGATGGTCGGCTGTAACGCATAACAATAGCGTCGACCCGGAAGATCTGTGGTATTCGGCGTGTACTCGGGCATGTAAGCGTCCAGAAAGCCGAACGGACCATAGTCTATGGTGATCCCCAGAATACTCATATTGTCGGTGTTCAAGACTCCGTGTACGAAACCGACGCTTTGCCAGCCGGCAACTAGCGCAGCTGTTCGTTCAGCGACTTGGAGTAAAAGCGCTCGATACGGCATTGGGTTCTGGGACTCTTCATTTCTTGCGCTGCGGCTCGAGTCTGCGGATGTGCGCTTGCCGTGAGAACGCTCATGTGCCAGCAATGCCGGGTAGTGGTGTACAATCGTATCGTCCGCAAGCTGTCGAAGAAGCTCCAGCTCATTCCAGTCCGTTGCCAATTCAAACGTTCCGAACCGCACCCATGAAGGAGCTAGACGGCAAACGACTGCGCCAGGCTCCTCGCGTGGATTGCCGTCGTAGAACATGTCCCGCACGACTTTGTCACCAGTGACCACAAGGGACAACGCACGACTGGTAGGGATGCCCAGCGCATGTAGCGCTTCACTGGCGAGAAACTCTCGCACGCTGCTGCGCAAGACAGCGCGCCCGTCAGCGAAACGAGCAAACGGCGTCTTGCCTGCACCTTTCAGCTGCAAGGTCCAGGTCTCGCCGCATCGATTCTGGTACTCACCCAACACAATGACACGACCGTCGCCAAGCTGACCTGCCCAGACGCCAAACTGGTGTCCGCCGTAGCGCTGCGCATAGGGTCGCGATCCGGGCAACATCGCGAGGCCACTGAACACACGTGCTGCATAGTCTCGCTCTGAGGGCCTCAACTCGAGGTCAAGACAAGCACGCGCACACCTGTCTGACCAGACAGCAAGCACCGGCTCCGTCCAGGTCGGTGACGGGTGCACAAACGAAAGTGCCGCACCGCGCACTACGCGGACGTAGTTTGCAGTTTCCGGGTCCGCGGGTAGACGACTGGCGAACCCCGCACTCAGCACTAGTTCGTCGAGTGTGAGCAGGCGCTCGTCACTCTGGTGTGTCGTCGTCGTCGTCGTTGCTGGTAGTGGTGCTCCCTTTCCATCAGAACTCCCGTGTCCAGTACCGCTCCCGAGCATCGCTGTTTCAGGTAAGGAGTAGTTTGAGCGGAAGTGTGGCAAAGCGCTACCCGGTAGTCGCTCACGCGCTTCTGACGGACGCGCCGTGGTACGGGATGGTGTAAACACACTGCGCCCGAGATGTGGGTGTTCAGGCGACAACCGCCACAGCACCCTACGTACTCGCGCTGTCTCTCGTGGGAGCGTTCTCAGACTCGACCTCGAATGAATTCCGCTGTGTCCAGTGAGCGCAATCCAGGCCCAAAAAGTCATAGTCGAGTTCTCGAACCAACAACATTTTGTTTCCGAGTCCCGACGCCTTGCGTCTGAGGATGCCGTTGCGCCGCGCTGCTTGCGGCGGGGCAACGTTTCCTGAGCTGTGAGTTGCTTTCCGTCGAACGCCTCTACGTTGCAAAGAAACGAGTCACGAAGCTTTGGGTGTCTGCGTTCTTCTAAGCAGAGGGGTACAAGCATCCACTGAGGAACGTCCCTGTGTACGCGGATCAACGGAGGATCGGTTCAGCGTGTCGCATGAGGCAGCACCTTGCGCCGCAGAGTGGGCAATGTGCTGGCGAAGAACGACCGCTCGTGCCCTATGGAATTCTAATCTATCGATGTGACTGGAAGAGCATGCTTTATTAGACTAGTCTTCCGGTAGGTCACGGGGGGAAAAGCTCCGCACGATGCGCTCGAACGAGTTTATTGCATATCTTTAGGGATCGTTAAACCTGACCGCAGTCTACCCGTGTGCACGACTACGATCGGCAGGTAGAGAAGCGCCCGCTATGCGCTTCCGGACCTCGTGTGTACCATGGATCCAAGACCAGAAGTTGTTTCGTGATCATGGTACGTTCATGCGATGCACGCGGGTGTCTTGCATGGATCCATCGAGTATCGACAACTGTGCCTGGTGAATGGCGCTGCGGACGACGTACGAACAAAGACCAGCTTTGCTTTAGCCTGTGTGGGTGCTGGCTCCAGTGAGTTTCCGAGCAGATGGCACGCCGAGCGTACCGCTTGCGGGCGACTTCAGTCTCCGAACTAGTGGTCCGGACACCAGCTAGAGTGTGCATCTGAAGGAGCAACGGCCAGCGAAGCCATGTATTCACATATTGAGTATCCGCCCGGGATGTATGCAGGTTTTACGTATGCTTGCAGGTTTGCGGGTACGCGACCACATTCACGAAAGCGCTCTCGCAAGAATGGCGCTGACTCTCTACCCGTTTCAGATGAGAGTGGAACACTGATTTGTTCACTCTGTTGCTGGTGTGAGATTTTTATTCGAACTTTTTTCCTTCTAGACGCACTGCATCGACACTCCATGCCCAGGTGCTCGTGCTGAGGGATTCTCGGCGATATTTTCGGAGTGGCTGGTCTGCCACTCTGCTGCGGGAACACGTTACATCATCGGAATCGATATGATTCGTGACGCGTTCGTGTAACGGAGCGCAAACTAATGGAAACCATGATTCAGCATATACGCGGAAGCATCCATGCTTCCCGTTTTACTACGGCTTCCATGTGCAAATCAAGCATGCTTCAAGAGCTCGAGCTTTGCGTTTCGAGGTAACTCGTGGGACGAGGTATGCTCGCCACAGCATCCACGTAGAAAACCGGGTGTCGTCTCTCGACGTTTTGTACACAAGCGCATACCAAAAGATCGTTGAACTTTTCACAAAAATGCATCGATTCCGTTTGAAAGCCAAGTCACTCTCATTCTGTGGCGATCTACAAAACGGTATCTAAACAAGCAGGATGCCTCTCACGGGTATTTTCCCAAAAGTTCCCGCCTCCTGTGTTTGCACAGAAAAGCGCTTTGTACTCGGACGTGAATCATCGCAGCGTTCATATCCAGTGCAGCATGCGTCACCATTTTTCAAGAATGGAGCGCAGACGGTTCCGGATAACTCGACTTGAGCCTAGATTTTCCTCTCTGTACTTGTTTCATCATGAACAGTATCACTATCCAGAAATCGTGCATCGTATCGGACGAGCTGCACTTGCGTGCATACGCACCGGACAGCATCCTCGACCAGGGGATCGCTGCACAGAAGCCCATGATCCTGGGCTACGGCACCGGGCGCTGAAAGCCAACGCGGGCATCGAGGCGAACCTACTGAACCCACGAAGCGCATGTGCCGAGCGCACGCACTTGCCACCATGCGGTGCACGGGAGAGGAGGCGTGATGGACAAATGAGAACTCCTGAACGAAATCAAGGTACCATCGCTGGACAACGGTACACCAAATCCCTACCAACTGAAAATGAGACAGACAAGCGAAGCGTCAATCGCAGCGATACCCGGACGTTGGGTGTCAACTACATACCTCGACTGCATGCAACGGAGCGATAGGGAATCGAGAGATCAGCGTTTAGAAAACCGGACATAGGAAAAAGATCAAACCAAAGCACCTACAGAAAAAACAATCCACTCAAGACCCCTGTTGATGCCAGTGGGAAGAGACCAAAAACTTCCCTCGTACACCGGTACCCGTCGACCTGTTCCATGGTACGCGTTCATCACTGGCAAGGAGTCGCAGATCCGGCGCCGGGGGTCACGCTGGCACAGCGGTCACACTGCATGGATCGGGGATGCCGCGCACGATCTGTACCCGAGGCATTTTCTTCAAATTTTGATCGAAAACATACAGTTTCGTTCTAAAATGATCGCCATCCCTATGGAAAGCGTTGCAGCACCGAAGCGCCAACCATGCGCCCAGGGGTATGGCGCGCACCGTTCGCGTTCGCGTACGACGCGCGTCTAGTCGTTACCGAACCCGAGCGGGTATACGCTCGTGCTGTACTGACGTTGCGTATGCGTGGGGTGCCCTGCAACCCGCGTGGCACTGGGACTCGCGCTTATTCTGCTAGCGTTAAGTAGGAGAACTAGACGGGCTCCTGTTGCTGTTCAAGCAGAGCGTGTATACGGTCCGGGGTTGTCGAGTCTTCGGCGTGCCGTTGCTTGGCCCACGGTGCTGCTGGTGCTCCGGGAAACCAACGAAAGCACATAGGACCGCTTTTCAGATAACGAAGAACACCATAGGGCTTGTACATCTTTAAAAATCGCAGAGTCCGAATGGAGCGCGAGGCTCACCCTCGAGCTAACGACTCTACACGATCGGTGACGCACCCGGCGAGCAGCAGCTGCAGTACGAGCTCGCTGGGTTCCTCAGAGCGCTCTGCTGAGGCTAGGTTGCTTCAGGAAACTGTGCGAGCTCGTTTGCAAGGCAAAAAGCACACGGTGCTCGCGAATGAACCGCTCACAACGTCTACCACGGGTATCTACGAGAAACTTGCAGTGAAGGCGAGCTCTGGCGCTTTGCTGCGACAGGCCGCAGGTTGGCAACTGTACCTGTCATCTAGGTTTCGTAAACAGCTCATGGTATCGCGCCATCTGTTGATGAGCATCGGCAGCCTAAGCCTGCAACTCATCAAGCTGGTTGCAAAGCAGCTTGGAGCGCTCTGGCGACATCGCTATATGCGGGCAGTGCGATGGCGCGTGTACCGCAGCTTTTGCGACATCGCACAGCTACTGCTCAGGCAACTGAAACGACTCGGTATTTTCTTGCGTCAAGTGATTGTGCGTGCACTAGGTCCAGAGCTTACGCAAGCATTCACGCAGCTGTTTACGAGCATCTTTGGGTTGGTGGCGGCGCTCGTTCTTCTTGCGAGATGTCTCGTGCAACAATGGATATATCCCGCTTTGCATCACTGTATGCTGTTCCTGCAACGATGCTATCGATATTGGCAAAAGCGCTCGACTGAGCGAAACGATGTCCGTGAGCATACGACATCCGTGCCACGTGCCTCCGTCCGCTGCGCTACCTGGTCTCCAGGCAAAGAGACAACGCCGATCAACCGCATGGTGGAGCACTATAAGCTCGTAGAGGCGTCCAGCTGTCACTGGCCTGAATACAACGATGACGACAGCGGCGACACCGGTGGTGGTGGTGGTCTTCGGACGTTGCACGCGACCGTACCGTCAGACTCTCGGCCGCGTGCATCGGCACCTAGCTGGTCTGCCGTCGCAGATCAGGTGCAAGGACGAACAACAACATCAGCCGAAGCCTCGCTTCGACCGCATTCGTTGCCGCGTCGCTTCAAACGCCGCAAAGAACGCGCGATCTTGCAACTTATTGACCTTGATGATACTTCCCTGTAAATAGAGCAGGTCATTGCTTCGTGTATGCCGCATTCGATGTTGTTCGCGGGCAACGCCGTCTCGAGCGCCGTGCGCTCTGTGACTTTTACGGACGTCTCGATGCACCAGTCGTTCACGTTTTGCCTAGAGCCCGTGTGCCCAGCTGCATCAAGTCTGCCTCGTTCGAGTTACGTGCAGCTCGCGATGCACAACCCCCAATCACATCGTGCGAACCCGCGAACTCAGGTATCTGCGCCTATATAGAGCGGATCCAGATCCCCGATGGTCACCTGGAGAGGCTCCCCACGCAGCAAATACCAAATACGCAAGGCAAGCTCAGCATCGCCCATGGTTGGGTCGAAGAATCCCGTCAGCGCTGCCTTGCTCGTAGCGTAGAGCCGCAAACTCGAATCCCGATCGTCAACCAGCGCTTGCAGGGCATCGGTGACATCACAGACGTCTTCGAGTGCATCGATGACTGCAACTGGCACGTCCGGTGAATGCATTCGCCGTACGACTTCTGCGGCACCGTAGAGCGCTCGAACAATCACCAGACCGTTGCGCTGCTGCTCGAGTGCTCGCGAACGAGCCGCTTGTGGTCGCAACAACTCGCGCTCCTCAAGTGCCTGACGCCGCCGTTCAACGAGTTTTTGATAGACACGTTCGCGTATTCGACGTCGGTTGCGCTCTTGTGCTAGCCGCCGCAGCGGTCGAAGCGCCAGGTATTCAATTGCAGCTGCAGTTGTTGCCCCAATGCTCGCCACAGCGACAAACGCCAACGGGTCCGGGTTCGGAAACAAAAGGATCGGCACCGTTAGGCGGTGACCGGCTCGACTTAGTCTCAGTCGCAGTGCCACGCCAACATGCGATACGCGCGCTGCAACTGCCACATAACTATCCAAAGCGAGTTCTTTGGCAAGACCGGTCTCCAGGGACCAGCCCGATAACGACAAGTGCGCTCGCAGTCGCGCAATGATCGTCTGAGCCTGATCACAGAGCCGTCGGAGGGTGAACTTGATGCCGCTGGCGCCAAGACCCAGGTTCACGGTAAAAGCTGCATTCCACTGTTCCGCTCCGTAGACAAAAGAAGCCATGTAGCCGGGTGCAGGTCCAGCGGCCCAGGCTAGATGGCCCTGCCACCTCTCCGAGATCTGACGAGCGTGACTCAGCACCAGCTCGGGTCGCTGGTCGCGCCCGAGAGCGTACGACGCCTCAAGCGCAAGCGAAGCGTGCGGACTCACACGACGCCACAGCTTTCCCGAAAGCAGTGGACGTGCTGTCCATGAATCATCGGCAAAGAGCGTCGCACCAGTGCGAGACGGTGATCCAGCCCAGGCTAGGCCAGCTTCCATCATTTGCTCGGAAGACACAAGGCGCCGATACGAGACGCTGATACCCCGGCATTGTACCTGCGTTAGCTTCCGGAATAAAGGCTCATCACGAGCGTGTTTCAACATTGGCGGTGTGCCTCGCAAATGGGCGTCATCATCCCGAGAAGTCGTCCCGGGCGCTCTAGATGACGATTTGCTGGTCGCATTGGTCGAGCCTGACGCATAGGCTGCGCTAGAGCGCCGCTCATGTGCCGAGTCGACTGTTGACGACTCCCAAGTACTTGTATGGGGGTCCTGATTCTCGTTGTGTTCGTCAGTTTGGCCGTCCTCGCCGAAGTCGTCGTCCATATCGTCGTTGTCGTCTTCGTCATCATCATCATCATCGTCGTCGTCGTCGTCGTCGCTCATGACGCCCGCGGACCCACTTGTTGCGACCTGATACTGCCATGACAAGCAGTCCTTAGGAGTCAGGTACCACGAACCCTGGGTATCTAGTGCAGCCCCGCGAACGACGATCGCTGAGCGCCAGTAGAGTGACTCGCCGGCCACCAGGTCCGGAAGCAGCTGCACCAGCCCGGTGCCGTCCACCGTGACCTGCACCGCATGGTTTACAGCCAAGAGTGTTTCCGCAGTGAGCTCGTCGGTGTTCTCATGACGCGCTGAGTGTGGCTTCCTCTTACCTCGTGTACGCCGCTGGGGCTGGCTGCCTCGCTCACCAAAGTACGCACGTACTGCGGCGTAAGTGGTAACTTGTGTGGACTCGAGGAAGCGAAGGCCCTCCGTGCCGTACGCATCATAGACCTGGCGTTTCAGAGGATGCGATAACACTTCGTAGGCCTCCCTGATGCGAGTGAAGAGCTCTGTTGCCCGCTGTTTGAGCACCGGGTCCGGTTGGCGATCCGGATGGTACAGCTGACTCAGACGCAGATATGCAGCACGCACATCTTCACGACTAGCGTCAGGCGAAAGGTTTAGCACAGTGTAATATTGTAGCTCGGGGTGTTCATCGACAACAGCGCTCGATTGACCTTGTTGCTCCTCATCCATGGCATGTGAAACCGTCAACGAGGCCAGTCGCAGGCCTCGAAGGGCGACGGAGGCGGCGTCGATAGCGCCGGAACCCACGGCGTCCAGCAGTGAGCGCTGGGGTTCGGAGCTTTGGCTAACTCCAGTTGAGACACACGTTCAGCAAGTGTCGGACATACGATCTCCAGGCGTGAACGTCGCTACATTGAACCCGTGAAACGCCTGGAACCTGCAGTTGTCGTCCAGGGGCTTTGGCAGACTTTCGTGTGCAGCTACAGGTTGAGGTGGTATTGGACGTGCTGGGCACAGGCACGGAAGGCGCTGCCCGCAACCTGAGCATTGGTTGGACTTGGCGTCTTCCAAGCCAGCTGGTAGGTATGGGCGCTCCATGGCGCGCACACACACACACACAGGAGGTACTCGGTATTAGACGCTAACTGGTCGATGTACTAGAGTGAGCGCCTGGTACGCGAGTACCGCAAAAACCCTGTCCAAAGTTCGGAGTGAAGCTCGGGAAACGTGCTCGTAGCGCTTGGCGGAAAGAGCTGGTGTTGGTACTGGTGGTCGTCCCACAACGGTGCTCTGTGAGAGGTGCACTTTGGAATGCTTGTAGCAGCTGGTGATTCTCGGCTTTCACTGGATTCTCTCCAGTGCAGCATGGAAGGCATGTCCGTGGATTTACAGAAGAGTCGGTGAAGTACGTTACAATGTCATTGGTAGCTTGCGAGAAAAGCCTCTTGGGTTCTGCGACTCAGACATTCGATGGTTAGCAGGTGGGTGAACCAATCGTCTCTTTGTCGTTACCCCGAAGGGCGCTTACGCAAACCAGAACTTTACGAACGGAATCTGAACGGCTGCCTCGTCGTGAATCCATTCCACTGCATACGTTTTCTTGTTAAAAATACGAACAAAACAGCCACATTATGTAAAGCTTTCTCCCTTTGATACCAGCGGCGATGAAGAAACACCGATGGACAGACAAAAACGGGTGTTTCTGTCGGAGACCTTCGTGCGTTGCTCAGCCTACAATCGATTTCGAAATGGACTGCGAACGCTTTTGGCAGTATGGACGGAGGTTCGTCTCAGCCAATGGTAGTTTATTGGGGAGGAACGCTAGAGCCGAACACGAGGACTCAAAGCGGGACAAGTATTTGGTCGTTACGAAGCGAAACGCGGTATTGACGACAAGATCAACGCGAGTGGCGATTCTATCGGGTGGATGTATCCAAATTACCGTTCGGGTAGCAGCGATCAAGAGCTCGCGGTTCGTCGAGGTACTCTTCGCGGCTTCTGATTCCCACATTCATCTGGTTCGCTCTTGGATTACGTCGCTTTTTATCACTCAAAAGCCGTCATGGAGCACGAAGCTGTGATGAGCGTCGAGCTGCCCTGTATGGCGCCTTCAGGCTCCAGGTTCAGTCCGGTCAAAGTCGTATTCTCTATGGCCGAACGTGATGCTTTCGCCCAGTGATCAAGAGAAGAGTCGTTCGCACACGTGATAACGAAACATGCAGCACGCAATCAGGATTTGGATCGCTTCCTAATCGAGGAATTCTCGCTTCGCTTCCCTCGAATCGAAGCATCTCATCAACCAACTGTTTGTACGAGGTACCGCCGTAAGGCTCTTAGCTATCCTCATTCGTATGGCATAATGCAATCCAAACGTCGTTCATACACCGATGCTTGGGAGCAGGAGACGCAATACAGCCTCATGGTAGGATCAGAGATTCGCGCAGAAGCTTCCTGGAATACGGTGACGCGTCGTCGTGGCGCACGTCACCGGTCAGGACTTGGAAAGCGCAGGCGCCAGCAACAAGAAACCAACCTCGTAAACGATATCGAGGGTCAGTCTCGTGCGCTTCATGCGGTATGCCCTGTGAGCGGTGTACCCGAGCGTTGCTCAACGCACTGGCACAGAACGGGGGCACTGCTACAAGGCACCCTCAGCGTGTCGATGGACACAAATGAGGAGCTGATGCGGGAAGAGCTCGGCGTGGTAACGAGTTCAGCACAGATGTTGCAACGAGAGCGAGCATTGCTTCAGATCGTCCGAGCTCATGGTGTTGGTGTGGGCTTCGGACAGACGGACGTCTTACGCGAAGGATCATTGGAGCGTGATGCCTAGCCTGCTTCAGTCTTGCGCTGCAATTTTGTCTCGTACAGATCCCTTTAGAGCAACGCAGACTCGCTTACCCAGTGCGAGTGCCACAGCTTCTCCAAGCGTCTATTCGAGACGGTCTCTGTATGCCACATCAAGTCCTTTTGTAATCCAATGGATACCTGTGGAATGTAGTGAATGGCCTCCGTCATGGCGGCGGCTCGTCCGCACGAACAAGCGAGGAGCCTTCGAACAAGCTCGCAAAAGACATTGGCGGAGCTCATGCCAGGTTTTCTCGTTCGCGGACTGAATTGGAAAGCGGTTCACAGTGACGATAGATACGGAAGGACGATGCATCTGCAGGCATTCTTGTGAAACCTCGACCTCAGTCAGGCAACGTAGCTTTTTCTAAACTGTTCAAGGCAGATAAAGAGGGAGACTTTGCTGGGGGCGTGGATCCCCAGCTCATGTGCGTCACGCCCGATGCCGTACCTCTAAATCAAGAGACCGCAGCCGAATGGATGAAAAAGAAAGCAGATGAAGCTGTACAATGAATCCAGGGTCCTGCATCATTGGGCACCATACATGATGAGCGCCCAGAGGCGAGCGTACAAGACGAGTGCTGGCGTGAGGAGGTATCTCGACGCTCTGCGTAGCGTATCGAGCAGAGGCGGGATGCAAAATACGCTTCGTTCCGAGCGTGCACGAGCATCCACATGACTCATGTGGACGATCTTGGCCGGTCGTACATGAGACAGCGCAAGGTTCGCCAATGACCGCGATTCTACTGTGGCAAGCAGCACGCATTCGCTACCTTGTCCCATGCGTTGAAAAAAGAGATGACTAACAAGTCGTGCCGTCTCTCCTGGTTGTCGATTTCCTTGGACGTACGATCCAACGTGAGGACTGCACTCCTCTGCCTTTGACAAGCGCATACAATGAATGCAGGAATCGATTCCGTGCGATACCCAACGCTGGGTTCAAGACAAGACACACACACACACACACTGAAACCGGTTGAGCAAAGCGTATGAAACAGTGACGGATGCAAGAGATGGTGCACGGTGAGCTGAACGAACCTCAGATAGCGAGGCAATGCAAGGTGAGAGGCTTTCCGCGGTGCGATTCAACCAGCAAACACGTGCGCTTGCTGTCTCTGCACCGAGCGCTCAGCGCCCCGATCAAGATATGGAAAGTTCCCGTGCTCTCGGAGCGTCCAACAGCTTTGCATCCAGCGAACGTTCGGCGGGAATGCTTTCGTACTCAATGTGGACATGATCGTAAATCGTTGCAGTCGTAAACTGGAAAAAGGACAGTGACCATTGGAAGCAGGTTTCGACTCGTGCTTGGTGCTGCAAGGCACTGCGACGGTACGGTTCAGCACTTGCAGAGCAGCTGGAGCGCTGCATATATCCATATGTCTGATGATGGTTCCGATTTTCCCGGACAATCTATGAGGCATCATGGTATTCCATAATTCGATATTGTAGAGAATCGCAGGAAGGAAAAAACATTTCAAGGAGGCCAGCCAAGTCTACAAGCCTCAACAGAACGCCTCGTCATGAGTTTGGTCACCACAGCATGGTGGCCGTTCCCGAACCCGCCATAGACCTGTGCCGAGCACCCTCATCTTGCAACAATATGCTGCGTATGCTACGTGCTCCCGTTTGCGCTGAGCACCAGCGACAGTACAAAGCGCAATCGAGTTCGCGGCTTTTCAGAAGCACCAAGCTCCTTGCACATATTTCAACGCACTAGACGTGCCGTTTCCGTTTGAAGCGGCGCCAAGCGAACCTCAATATGTTTCCCTGTGCAGCCTACGACCCAAGGTTTTGGCACTTGTCGAGACGCAGCGGGCGCCTCGCCTCCGATCAGCAAGCATCGGCCTCCAGAATTGTCGTGAGCGAGGGAGCGAGTACGCGCGTCATGAGCGTTCTCCCTGGGCGGCGCACGGTTCACCCAGAGCGCACGAAAGCATATCTTGGAATACGATCAAGTGCTGTCATTCACTTGTGTGGCATTCTTCGTTGCCGGATAGGTGCTGGCCTCCAGAGGACACTGCCTCTGCCGCTGATACTTCGCAGCGGCACAAACGCTCGAATCATGCTGGCCCTTCGCACCGAAATGCCATTCGGCTTGGTGCTCCACACCAGCGAGAATGAATACTCGAAGCATGCGAGCCATCAGACCCAAGGACAAAGCGTCGGGAGCTTTCTCGAGAACGCTTCAGAGACAAGGCAACGAACCGCTGGCTACATCATGAAAGCATCCCAGCGATGATTTCGCTAGCGTTACAACAAGTGCACCATGCAGATTGCACGTGCCTTTGGGGTGCCCCCTGACCAGGGTATTTCTTGGCGTTCACGCGTGAGACACACGAATCTGAGGTCAAGCAAGGGACCTCGCACTCAATCGGACTTGAGTGGGTCTCCGTCTGTGAATTAGAACAATCGTCGGTAGCGTTTTTCGCGGACCAGTTTTGAACGATCCTTCGTCGCTGAGTGCATCGATGACGGACACAGACACGCCATGGATCTAGAGGTCTGGTGTTATGAAACGGATTTGTTTTGGGGGTATCATGCGGTTTCGACTCCATGTCCACGTTTTCCTGGGACGCTTTCGAAAGAATCACTGACAAGTTGCGAGTCGAATGAGCGTTATTGCTGTGCAGATCGATTCCTCGTATGACCTATGGATTCATCACTGGATCTGGCTGCAAGTCACCGGGTGCTTCCGCCCTGGTGATTTGCATCTCCAGCACGCCGAGCATCTGTGCACACACAAGGATGACGTCCTTCTGAAGGGCCATTGCAAGCTAGCGCACCCGCTTCCTCGGCTTGCCTATTTTGCTTTGTTTTCGCACACGCTTCGAGACACCTGCATTGCCTGAGACTCCCGGGCCCCGTTTTCGGCGTCGGTGCTTCGGTCGCGAGAAGGGTGTGGTACTCGGATCAGCAACCCGGCCAGCGAAGGGCGGCAGCGCATCTGCGGCGACTTCTTTCACTGGTGAAGCCACGTTAGACCCAGCGCGACGCTTGGCGCCCTTGCGTCGACCTGCTTTCGGGATCATAGCCCGTTTCGCTGATCGCTCCCGCTTCGCACGCTTCGAGGTAGTCTGCGAATCGCGAGCAGCTCCTCTACCCTTATGACGCGGCGTTTGTTTCCGTCGCGAATCAGCCGTTCTCGCGCCGTTTCCTGCATTGCTGCGGCTGTCGGTTTTGCCATGCTGCGCACGTCGATTCGCCAGACGCTCAACGGAACGCTCTACCCGAAGAAGGCGTCCGTGCAGCTGCACAGTCTCGTGACGACTCAGAGCAAGGTCCATATTGGCCTCTGGGGCAAACGTCACATAAGCGAAACCTTTTCCCATTCCAGTCTGGGCATCTCGAACAATGCGCACGTTCAAAATTGCACCACAGTCACTGAAAACGCTCCGAATCTCTTCTTCGTTTGCAGTAAATGGTACGTTTCCGATGAAGATAGAATGTCGATGATCCCAGGCGATTTTCGCACTCAGAGCGTCTGGCGACGTGTACGATGGTGCCGCGGCATCGCCGGTGCCGGTATCCGCTCGTGTCGTACGCTGTTCACGCATCTTTTGCGGGGCAAGGTAACAACGATCAACGCGCATGTGCACTTGACTACCATCGTCTGTCTCGAGTGGGGTACCATTCAGGAGCAAGGCACGTTCCACCGCAACATCATCCTCGAAAACTAAAAACGCGTTGCATGTTCGCCTGGTAGGATGGATGGCGCCTTGATTCATGGCCGCCTTTCGAGGCAGGTTCGGCTTTGCAGGTGTGAACGACCGGAGACGGGACGAAAGAATTTTGCCACAGGAACGAAACAGCGCCTCCAGTTTGCGTCTGCGTATGGTAGCTGGAACGTTGCCAACGAACACCGTCCGTCGCAGTGTATCCGTTACCGTCGCGTCCGGCGTACTAGAACTCCCATCGGCATCCGGCGACGCGTCTTCCGCCTCAGCGTGCATCAGGGACGGTTGCGCTGTGACGCTCCTATTGACGACATCAACCATGGTCGAGGATCACGAACAAAAGTACCAAGAATAGGCGTGCACCTGCGCGGCAAGCCACTTCACTTTCGAATTTTCAGCTGTTTACGATTTGAGCCACTACTGCGAGTACACAGGAGATACCGTAATCGAACCCAGTACCCAAGCGTCTATCAGGACGCACCAAGAGCAATCGCGTTGCACGTTACTGGGGCACGCGGTACACCGGCGCTACACGGTGCTCAGCTCGCTAGCGTTTTAGATGGGCCAGCGGAACAAACCCGACGATAGACTGCCGCCTCGCAAATCGTATTTCGGGCACAGGAACAGTACCCAGAATACCGCAATCGAGCCAACACACCGGTATCAAGCACGCAAAGCGCAACTTGCAGCACGTGGAAGCGGGGTTTCGGCAGCGCTGCACGAGACCGTTGTAGCGCTGAGACGACGCCTGCAGATGATCGGCCATAAGCGCGAGCGTTACTTATGCGACAATTCAAACAAAACGGCCACTGCAGCTTTTCCACTCAAGTCGGCAGCGCACACCCGCCACACCAACCCGTCTGCGTGCCCGCTGGGAACGGTATCCACCGTGCTCCATTCTGTTCATGTGCAACTGCTTTCGCCGGGGCGATCTGGACACCAATGATAATGTTAGGACGTACCACATATGGTGGCGTCGTTCAAACCACCCGAAAACGTTTGCGGATCTCGAGCTCCAGTGCCTGTTCGACACGGTGCGCGCACCGGAAGCCCTGGACGCCTCCGCGGCTAGCAGCTCGCCAGAGCACTCCGGTGGAGACCTCAGTCACCGCGTATTCGGTGTTACGGAGCAGTGCATATTACATCGACATCAACAAAGCGCATTCGCTGTGAGTCTCGGTCTCACAGACGCAGAAGCTCGAGCAGTGGCCCGTCGAGCTGTTCTCGTGCACGCAGTTTATCGCCTATGGTGCAGTGGCACGTCGCATGCGGACTGCGCTGCACTTCTCGATTCTCATTGTAAAGCGGGCGGTCTTAAATATGCATTGCCGAAAGACGCGTCTTATTTTCGCTTCGAGCAGGCGAGCCATGGGAAGCGTCTTTCCATGACAGAGCAGCAACGAAACCTTCAGATATACGCAAAGCTGCTTGACCACTGGACAACTGTCGAACAGAGGACTATTCAACTCTCTGGAGACGACGTTGAGCGCATTGCACTCTTGGAGGATCACGAGCTGGCTGCCGACTGTAGAGCTCGCGTCCTTGTGGGACGCCGACTCGCCCCCGGCGGCCAGCTCTGCCCCGTTCATCGATACCGCTTGTCGGCGAGACCGTTTATCGGAACGACGTCCATGGACGCAGAATTAGCGTTTCTCATGGCCAATGTGGCTGGCATTGGACCCGGTCAGACGGTTCTGGACCCGTACGTGGGAACCGGCTCTATCCTCATTGCTAGTGCAGTACTGGGTGCGAGCCAGGTCCTCGGCTCCGACCTCGATCGCTGGGTGCTGTACGGCACCAGTCATACGGCACGACGAACGCATAGGAACGGTACTGCTGGGCGAGAATCCCAGACAAAATCCGACTCGCAGATAACGCTGCTGCGGGCGTCTCCGGGGCGAACCTGCACCACCAGTACCATCGAAGAGCATCCAGCAAACGCAACGAATCGTGTGCACGCTCTAGAGGCTCGTACGCATGATCGGAACATCGCTCAACGATACCATATCCTGGACAACTTTCGCTTTTATGGGATTCCACGGCATCAGTGGCCGGAGCTCGTGCGCATGGACTTGCTGGAGCCCGCCTGGGCAGTCCCGGACCCGGCACGTCCGGAACGCTTCGGCTGGTGTGATGCGATCGTGTGTGATCCTCCGTACGGTATCCGCGAGGGCACTCGGCAGGCATCGCGAGCGTGTGCTGGCGACTCCGACGAGGAGCGCACCTCCCGAACCATGAGACGGCGTCGGGCGCCTTTTGCTGCCCATCTAGAAGCACTTTTCAGGTTGGCAGCGCGAGTGCTCTGTCCAGGAGGTCGCCTGGTTTTCTGGTTACCGGCGGTAGCGGCGCTAACGGCATACGACCTCCCACGCCATGCATCGTTCGAGTACATCGGAGTACCCTGTTGTCAGCGCATGCGGGGCGATTTACGACGGTACCTCCTGGTGCTCCGCAAGACAGACCGCATGTTTCCGAGTGCGGCCGCTGCCTCTTCCCCGGAGGTGTTCTACGAAGAGGCGCCACCGCACTATCAGCGAGCGCATGAGGATTTGGCGGCTCGTCTCTTCCGCGTTGCCGAGCGCAGCGAACAGCTTTTGCAGGCGCCGAATCCATCGCGTACAACCGTTCCAGCTGCAGACTCGGGCACCGGCGACGCTGAGACGGCGGTGCCCTAGGACGTTCCATGGACGGGAAACCAGGGATGAACCATGCCCCAGGTGTGCGTCTTCAGCGAAGTGCGCGTCATCCGACACGCGGAGCCGATGCAATCCCCAAGCGAAGGCGGCAGCAACGACAGCAGGAAAGTCTCCAGCACTTGTGCGTGTTTATGTGCCGAGGAAAGCCCTATACTGCACGGCTGGTTGCACGCGAGTACCCTGTGCACTTGCGTGTGTGCTGGGGTGCTTTCGTATACGCAGATGCACAGATGCGTACATGCGGCAGCGAATGCGCTCATGAGACCCAATGCGCATCGACGCTCATGACGTGCTTGCGATGCCCGAAAAGCGACTAGGATCCGAGGATGTGGCGCTTTCTTGATCGTTGACACAGCGCGGTGCTGAGCGCTCGAAGCAGCAGACGCGGCCTGATCTGAAGGACTGATGAGGAGGTCGTTTTCGGGGGGATTCTACTCGCCAAGAGTCGCCCCTGCTGGTGTGGAGTGCGAGACGCAGATACGGCAATCGCAGTTGCCACTCGAGATGCCGGGGCTGTTTTCCGGTCCGGGGAAGAGCCGCACGGTTGTTTGACTACCTGTACGAGTCGTTTGTACGCACTGGGTCGAGTGAGGGCGCCCATGAGCTGCTGCCATGGCGAGCTACGTAGTTTCCGCGTACTCTGGATGGCAACGTGACCAGCACACGAGAGAAAATGGCTACCCGAGCGCGCCCACATGCCCAGACGACGTTTTTGGGCCTGCCGCTCAGCCAACTCGAGCGCTTCCCGGAGATGACCGTAGCAGGCGCCAGCTCCCCGATAAACTTCCGCGTAGCCGGCACGAACCATTTCGAGACTGACGTTAAGTCCGGGCAACAACGGCCCGAGCAGCGGTATGCGTCGCGGACGCCAGACGTGCGCAACGATTCGTCCATACCGATCGCGCTGGTACAGCAAGAGCTTCACCGGCTGGTTTAATAGGGTGCGTTGTAGCCATGCTCGTGCCTGAGGTCCGAACCGCTGTCCAGCAAGCCCAAAGTGAGCGCACTCTGGTGCGTCAACTCCAGCGAGGCGAACATGAATAGTCTGACTCGAGAGATTCCCCTTGTAGGGCAGCTGCCCGCCACTCAGACGCCAACGCAGACGGATCCACCAACGCAGAAGCCACGGTGTATGCAGTACGCGAAAGTTGTCTCCATCACCAACATGCACGACGAGACCATGAAGCTGTCGACCCGCATCGATTTTCCCGGTTCGGGGATTTCGCAGTGCCAGATAATGAGGAGGCAGATGCGCAGCGGTTGGATATCGATGCACACCCATGTAGATCCAGCGGAGAAAGAGCGCGGTAGCACCGATGGTCAACACGATGGCAAGCCACTCGCCATAGCGGTTGCTGTTGTCCGAGGTGGCTCGCACGGAACTCCGCGACTCCGAGTTAGACTGCGCGGATCTTGACTGAATCCGTCCCCAGAGATGCTTTTGGCACTCGAGCATACGAGAAGGACGGAGGCGCTCCTCAAGCGACGCCAAGTGGGGCACGCGGGTGGGTATCGACTCCAGCGTCAACGGCTTGACGTATTCGGTGATTCGTTTTCGAATTTGAGTCCACTGGGAGTCGAGCGCAACGCTCAAACCTCGAGCTAGTGGCCAGGATACCGCTGGGGGATTCGAGAAGCTATCGCCGGTGGCTTGCAGCGTCGAAAATATCCACGAGTCCTGCAGCGCACAGAGTTGCTGCTGCATGAACTGGTTCCATGGTGCAGCGGAGAGCTGCACACGATGCCAGAGGTATTGGAGGCTGGACCCTGGATTCTCTGGGCATTCGGGGTATCCGCTGGCGAGACTGCATAACCACCAGAGCGGGAACTGCTGCTTGTAAGGTGGAATCTGTATAGAGAACGAACCTCGCGAGCGTCTTGTGTTCCCAAGCATTAGTAGCAAGCTAGAATGAGCAAACGAGGAATCCGAAGAATCACACCCAGCCTCCAGTCTGAGTGTTCTCGACGGAAGCGACCGAAAACGAGGCCTGCGAGAAGGCCGCTGTGTGCCAGTGCGTATCAGCTGCAAGTAACCACGTGGCGGTGCAGTGCCAACGTTCCGTCTAGTCCGTTGGAATTTCTGACCGTCCTGAAATGGCACGTTGATGCTGCGAGAAATGCAGCCTGCCAGTGGACAACAGTGCACGTCGAGTCGTACGCGGGCACTCGGCACCTGCGCAGACTCTGTGCGTCAAAGCAGGTGCGCTAACGGATGTGAGAAGCGGCTCGAGTGCAGTGCGACCACCAAGAGATTCCCGCTGAACCGATGCGCAATACGTGAGTACGTTCGGTCAGTGCTATGCGCAGCAACTCGGACCTGCACTCCAACACACTAAGGCCGCCCGCGACTCGAGCGTCCGCTCCGAGCCGTTCCACACCAGGAGTCGACTTGCAATGTAGTATTGTTCGTTCTGGAAAGCAGCGCTTCGTTTGCTTGTTCGCCAACTGCAAGACCTAGTGCAGCCTGATGAAGCACTAGTCTATCGCAAGACGTCGTCGCACAACGCGGAACTGCGGCAAGTTTGGCACAGCAAAGTGTTTGCAGCTTGCTCGCGGCGACCGTTTCGTGGACGCACACATGGCTGCCGCCTGGATACTGTCCGATCGCAAGCGCTCACCTTGAACAGGTATATAACTGTACCTTATAATTCATTATTGTACTATCTTGGTCCCGTGCTTTCCAAATTCAAATCGCCACGAATGCCAGCGCGGCATCGCGATCATTCGTAACGGTAGCGGTATGCTGAAACGGACGGCCGCAGCCGCAGCCGCAGCCGCAGCCGCAGCCGCAGCAGCCGCAGCGGCAGATCCAGGAGCCCTGTATTCTGCTGCGAGCGCTCGGTGGTGACGCGGCGGCCGAGCACGAGACGCCTGCTCGTGTATCGCGCGGCGGTTTACGGGCCGCATCCTTGTGGGCAGCGCTCTTGGAACTGCGACTGCGTCAAGTAGTCACCTGAAGCAGTGGTGACTTGCGTGTGTGTGTGTGTGTTCAGGGTACGGGGAAGACTGCGCGCATGAGGGAACGACCAGCAAGCGCTGCAGTTTGGAGTTCTGATAGTGACACACACCTTTCTCGAGAAAGAGAGGCGACGGAAAAAGAAAACTGGCAACAGGTAGCGACCAGCAAGCTCGGGCAGAACGTAGCGGCAGCCTCGGAGGTCAGAGCGCGGCGTCGACCCCTGGGTGACGCTGCGAATATTCCACGAATCGATGGGCAAGTTCAGCAGAAGAAGCACTATGTGCACCGGACACCGCGAGGCCGGAGAGCGCGTGAAAAGTCTCCAGAAACTGGTCGAAAGGCGACGCCGACGAGCAGGACATCCTGGGGTCTCGCCACGCAACCGCCGCCCGGTGCTGCGGAGGTAGCTTTCTATGAACCGCTTTCGCAGTTTGCCAGCGATGCCTCGCGGAGGCACCTGGATGCGCAACTCGCTTCACCGGATGTCGTAGCTCTGGATGCGAGGCTACTGGATCACGACGACGGTATTCCGGAACCAGAGATCGTTCCGAATGCCATCTCCGTGCCAGAAACGGATCCGCTCTTCTACGAGCCGCTCGTTTCGTTCGCCGAACAGGATATAGATCTGGATCCAAGTAGAGAGCACCGCCTGGTCCATGGGATGCTGTGCTCGCTATCTCCAAGCGGTCTGCCGCGCGAGAAAACACCACTTCTCATGCCATTTGACGAGGAGCCTTTCCCGGAGGAGGATCACTTGCCGGTGACTGAAAAGGCGCACCTGTCACCCGGACGGTCGGGTTCAGGTCTTGCTAGACTTGAACCGCCAATACTTCGCTTTCCTCCATAAATATAGCTTTGTTTTGAAGCACTCGACATCGGAAGCGTTCACCATCACCGCTGACAACAGGAACGCTGGAGGGGGTCACGGGTTTAGAATGCCCCGCGCTCCACCGAGCCTCATCTAGAGACTGTAAGCACTCGGAGGTCGACGCATTAACGGTTTGGCTGCATCCGAGCTGCGCTGGGCGTCTTTCCCTTGTGCAGGGCGCTCCCAGACAGCACTCCACCGAGCGTGGAACCAGGATGCCACTACTGAGGCTTCGCGTCTCGCGACCGAGTGGCTCAGTTTGGGGCTTCGGCCAGCAGCATGGAACTGGTCGCGATAATCGCCGTTTCTGATGCCACGGCAGGAGAAGGAGCACCGTTGTGGACGCCAGCGAAACCCCTGTTTTGTATCAAGTTTTACGGCAAGCAAGTGACGACGATGATTCTTACCGAGTATAGGTGAAGATTTGGACGATTCCAAGCACGCTGCAAGACGACTCAAGCAGGTACCTCTTGTCAGACACTCCCGCCTCGTGATCAGAACAAAAACATGCTTTGATATTTGACTCGATCCGTCCCGCAAAGCAAAGGAAGCATTCGTACCGAAAAAGCTTTCGGACCAATTGGAAGTTGCTCCTTCCGGGTGAGCAGTCGTGAAACCACTGATGTCAAAACTTTTGAGACGGGTACGCCTCCGCTAACGCTCCCACAGCAGCTTTGTTCCGAGCTCGCTGCGGCTTCTGTTGCCGTGTTCGGCGACGAACGGCATCGGCATGCAATCCGGCAACGAGCGCACGCCCTTTGTGGTACGGCAACGCCGTTCTGTCTCCGTGAAGCGATCGCACCGACTCTGTAGGCGCTATTGCTGTCGCTTTCGGCAGGTACTTGGCACACACGATAGGGCGTATGAAACGACCAGAATATCCGAGATGAAGTATAGGTAATGTGACTTGGAGGCAGGGCGTTTGATGGATACCTCACCGCGCACTGAAAAAAACACAAAAAAAGTAAGAAAGGAAAAATGCGCATAATCGGAGAACGCTGGCCTATGGAAACGTTTCGTCAGTGAAAAAGAAAAGCAATCCGGCAACGAGCGCACGCAGACATCGTCGGACGCCTCTGCTTTCATCCATCGCGCAAGAGCGGCTGGATTCGCATTCGAGTGCCCAACGAAACAGTCTGTTCATGCAAAGCACCCGTTGCTAGTGAGCTCTCCGCCAGAGAACGCACGTGGCGCACACGATGGCCTTGCGTTGCGGCGAGCAGTTTGCCCGAACAGAACGTGGTCGCCAAAGGGGGTCATGTGCTGCAGACAGCGAAAAACGCACACCATTGCCCAGATCGTGAGATGCCCATGCAGCCTAGATGACATGCGGTCATCCCGCCGCTCATGGACACAGCATCCATGCACGCACCCGGAGTCCCAGGCATTCCACGGCCGGTACTGGTCCGGAGGTCGCGAAACGTACATAAAGAATCGAATGAGAAAGTATGGACACTCGGAGATTCCACAGCGTTCACGAAGCAACATCGATCCATCAACGCGGAATTCTGAACAAAACGATCCTGATGCTGCCCGCTACGAATTTGGCGCCAATGTGACTTGAGGATCGAGCGCCTCGGTACTGCCTTGCGTTTCACAGTAACGAGGTTGCGCGCCTCCTGTTCGAACGGTGCTCACTGGCCGTACATAGAGGCGTGTTGTGGACGCGACTTTGCTTCTCGAACAGAAACGGTGCGGCAGCACACTTGTATACGCAAGCAATCTACTTTGAGAAGAACAAGTCGTTGAACGCGCGGTTGATTCCTGGAACTCTAGACGTCCCGCAGTGCCTGCGACTTTCGGGGTTTCCTTGGCAAGCATAACTCCGTTTCTGGGAGCTTGTTGAAACGCATGGAGGCTGCTCTCGTCGATCCGGTACACCAACTTCATACTGATGAAGAACCTATTGAGCAGACGCGCGTCCCGGACCTGACAACAAGCCCGTGCAGCCCGCGCTCTGCTTCATTCACCCATCAGGTGCACTCGGGCGGCGGTTTCCTCTACGATGCGTTGAGACTCCGTTCCGCGGACTTGAGTCGGCCACTGAGTGAGTTCTGGAGCAGAGCGAGTACGGATTTCAAGTGGACGATTTGCGAACTGTTAGAGTTGGTTGTGCTCGCCGCGCATCCAGTGACGCTTGCCGAAGAGCCAAGCTGCCGCTCGGAGATTCTTCAACTGCTGGCCGATAGCGTCATCGAGGGCCCCGATCGGGTAGCTACCCCCGAGAACGCCAAAGTACTCGTGGATGCCCTTAGTACGGCGATCTTGCCGCGCATTTCGGAGAGCGAACTCGGACGTGCAGCTCTAATCCCACCGCTAAGTGCAACAACGCGGGATGCTCGTCGCTTTACGCAAAAATATGAGACCTGTTTCCAGCAGCTTGTGCAGACTTGCCCAGAGTCCGTCTGGATGGACTCCGATTTGATCGATGCCTGGGTCTCATGGCTGGCCTACCTGACAGAGAGTCGTCTGCGAGCGGTGCGGCTCGCCGCGGTCGTTGCAGCGCTCCATACGGTGGACGGGTTGCTCGCTGTAGAACGAGCGCTACAGGATCAGGCTGCTGCCGTGCAACGGAGTGTCGTGCGGAATCGATCAGCACTCGAGAAAATCCGGCTCCAAACCAGTGACATTCAGGATCTGGTGAAGCACCTTGTTCAGACGGTATTTGCAAAGCGCTACCGTGACGTTTTCGCTGACATCCGCTTCCATTGCATTAGCGCCCTGGGCCGCTGGATTCGCTCCGCTCCTGCTCGATTTCTTGAAGATCGCTTTCTCAAGTATCTCGGATGGATGATTTACGACAAGGACAGCAAGGTTCGGCACGCTGCCTTGGATGCTATCTTACAGCTCGTATCCAATCCGAATTATGTGGTACCGATGCAGGCGTTTTTGCAACGTTTTCGTGTGCGACTCGTAGAAATGACTCGCGACCGCGAGGAGCAGATTGCAATTCAAGCCATTCGACTCGCACAGACGCTGCTCCCTGCGGACTGGCTGGGCAAGGCCGAGCTCGAAGGCGTACTAGACCTCATTACCGAGGATCCGAGAGCACCCGTCCGAGCTGCTGCTGGCGCTCTCTCCATTACCTACATAGAGCTCGCCAATAGCGCCTATATTCAGCGATTCGGGGTAGAACATGCCCCCAAAGCGATGCTACGAGAAATCGTTTTTCTAATCTTGACGGCAAATCAAAACTCCTACACACGAGTCTGTGAGGCGCTCTGGCACGATGCAGCCATCACGGCGCTCTGCACCTGGAACGCATACGTGGAACTACTGGAGGAAGGAGAACCAGATGATGGGTCGGAGCCGTTGACCGATGCTGACCGGCTGGCGCTGATTCGTCTCTGGGTCGCTGTGGCGGAGCGCGTCCAGTGCCTGGAAGAGTCCAGCGCGCGGTGTTCAACGAATCCAGAGGGGACCTTCCAGCCTGCTGTCGCAAGCACGCTCCTGATTGCAGCATGTCGCGAAGCGCTTCCGCGCCTCATGCGCAGGTTCCAGTCAGATCCCGCGCTTGTTGCCGCCCTCGCACAGCTTGTTCGGCTCTGCAGTGACGCTTTTCACGCTCATGAAGAGGTCATCGAGCCGCTCCTTATGGACGCGTTCCACCGTCATGCCCAGAGCCTAGAAGCGATGCGGGCAATCGTTCGGGCGCTCTACGCGCTCGAGAACAGGACGGAAAACGACAGCGACAGCATCCCTATCCGGTTGCAGGAACTCCTCAGTACATGCTGCATGCACACTTTAGACGTGTGCACAGAAACTCGCTGCAACCAGTTGCTCGCCGTGCTCGAGTGGATATCGCCGAAAGACTCCGCTTCGATGGATGGCCTGCGACGGGTCCTCTACATCGTCTTGGCCCAGCGCCAAGCTGGGTCAGCGAAAATTCCCGCCACCGTGGCGTCGCTCGTTTGTCGAATTCTTTTTCTCGATGTATTGTGGCATGCGAGCTATTCAAACGACGCCTCCGCTGACAATGAACCGCAATCGGCGTATGAGCATTGGGATCTAGCGTTTCGATCAATATGGCATGTTGCGCAGCATGACGAGGACGCCCAAATCGTGACGACCGGCCTCGAAGTGCTGCTTTCACTGTGGAGCATCGCGTTCGGGCGCGGCTGGGCATTCGGCATGGAAACCGAAGAGACACTCAGCATCAGTGTTCGCGACCTGTTCCGGGATCTGCTTCGCGCACGCGCTGTCTGCGATAATGCCGTGCTTGCGCTTTGCCAACGCATCCTAATTGGACCAGCCTCAGTGGCCATGGAAGCCATTCCTCTCCTTTTCCTCCAGCCCCGGTCGACTGGCAACGACATTCTCGCGGTCGCGGCACGCTGGGTGCATCAGCGCATCCGCGAGCGTCGCACGCTGAGCCAGCGGGTTGCGGTGGAGCTCGCTGCGCTCCAGATGTCGTTTGATGTAGACGGCCACGATGGCGCTCGCCGGGTGGCAAGCGCATTGTCCGCTCGATACGCTTTCGCTACATCCGGCGACGGTGTGGAGGCATTGCTTGATGCCGTCATCGACGCGGCGCTCGGCTTCCGTGCTGATATTCCAGCGAATCCAGCGCTCGCCGAAGCTGCCGGGATGGCTCTCACGAGCCGTCTGAAACCGGAGGTTTGTGTCGGAGCGGCAACCCGTTTGTATAGTCGCCTGGAAGCTCGTGGCGTTGATATCTCCAGCCCAGACGAATCAGACTGGTGGTATCCGCTCTGGCGCCTGTACCGGGCACTGTTGCGCGATACGCGCGCTGAAACCGACCAGAATGTGGATTCGGCGTCTGTGACGGGCACTGGGACACCGCAGGCACCGACTGCAAACGCTGCAGCATAGCATCCGTATGCACCGCATAAAGCCTGACGAGGGAACTCAGAACACCGGATCTGTACGGTGCTGCGCAGGCGCAGAATCCTGCCCCAGTAACACGATTTCGACCTGATGGGTGCGAGTACGGGCCGCGAGAAGACCCGCGCGCTTCTCCGGTAAGTATGCGCTGGTCGACGCATGCTCCAAGAAAAGATGCGTTCGCGGATAGAGCCGCTACTGGTTTAGACTTACCGACACACCAGCGCACTTCTCGCTATGTATATCGCAACCAAAGCAACCGCGAGAGCTAGGCCTGGCCCTGCGTCGCCTGCTGTAACGAAACATGCGTTCCGACTCGAGACAGTGCGACTTGAATCCGTACATGGTTCTCGCTGGAGGAGCGCAGAGCTTTCCGATGTGCAGAGATCGCCGCTAGAACCTGCGCACGAAAGCTAAACCACAACTACTGGCTGGTTGAAACGCCGAAGCATAGCCAGCCACGCTATCACTTACACGAGAATTCAACGCTTCCAACGGGAAGCATGAACACCATCTCGAAATCAATGAGAATCACACGGAAAGGTACACGTGTCTCCATGGATGCGTGCGTTGCGCGAGGACATCTGTTGGACATTTGTGCCAAAAATGGTACCAGGCACGTATGTCCAGTTGGATCGCTTCTTGCCGCCTCCTCTCATCGTTTCACGTAAACAGATACATTTCTACTGAATGAAAAAGCAAATCGCTTCCACATCTGCTATCCGATGCCAGTATGCGCTCTCGGATCGAAGCGCGAGTCGCGTATTGAACCCGACGCGTCAGTCCATAACGCGTATGACGGAGACCTGTTCCCCCATGGTGCCTCATTCATAACAACCAGTTTGCGGCAGCAGCTTCCGGTATACCCCGGATGGATAGAGGTGCTGCAAAGCGTTCTTGGCTGGCGCTCTTGGAATACGATGCCCTACAACAAACGGGGCTCAGTGACGACGGACGTGGGGTGCTCATGCTCGTGCCCGGCCCGGTTCGCAGGAACCGTCGGGCCTGTGTCGTCATCATTCTGAGTCGCCGTGCAAGATCCGTCGTGCACGGACGTTGCGTTGATTGAACCTATTCATTTGAACGCCAGAGTTCTATTGAGAACGCTTCACGTTCGTGTTCAGAAGCGCTTCGAGAACTGAACACTGGCTCGGAGCATATGCCCCTGCGCCCGGTTCCAGTGCCGGTGGACGATTTTTCTGGTCTGACAAAACATTCCCATTCACCGTGGATCGCAGATTGCCGGATGGGTGGATATTGTTGATCGAAAAAGCGTCCATCATGCTGTTGCACCCTGTCTCCAGGTTCTATAACTTATAGTTCCTTTCTGATGTACTGGTCGTTCCGTACGTTCTATCGTTCGCAGAGAGCGTGCCTCGAGTACCCACCGTAACGCTTATAGCGCTGGTACGGATGCATCGCAGGGACAGAACGGCTTTGCCATACCAGTGAGTGCGTCGGCTCGATGCATGGTTCATTCAGTATGGAATCGGAGTCCATCATCGTTGAAGGAGCCAGCAAGATGCGCAGACGAACGTACTCACCGTGGCACCGCGAAGCGACATACTAGAATAAACCGGTGACCAGCATGATGCCTAGTTGCAGCGTACCCGCTCGTCGTCCCAGGATAAAGCGCGTTGCGGACGAGCTGCGTAGCTCTCTCACTAAAGCACCCCGCCACACACTGCAGAGTCGCACAGAGCGTGTGCCCTGCAGACTCGTCGGACTCGCGGGACCTTCCGCCTATAAAGTAAACTTTCGACGATAAGCAAAGCTTTCCCGCTCTTACCGTTGACCCTAGACGACGATAGACCGTACTATTTCGTTGGTCGTTCGAGCTTCGTTTCTGTTCTTTTCTCCACAGTTCGCCTCTGTTGCAGCGCGCTCCATGCCGCAGCTGCGGGCGTCAGCACCGTCTTGCCGCTCAACATTGTGCTTCGCGGAACGCAGCCGGAGTAGGGAGCTGCACTCCAACGCGACTATCGCGAGTCACAGAGGCTATGGTGCCAACATCTAGGACTAGATTGCAATAGGAACCGTATATTCTTGAGCATGGAGGAACAAGCCGCTAAACTCAGTACCCTACGTCTATACCTGGTGACATCGGCCATGCTAGGCATCCAGTACGCGTGGGCGGTGCAAGTCGGGGTGACGACGGCGGTACTTCTGGAACTTGGCATGACTGCACGTTGGGTCTCACTGGCGTGGTTGGCAGGACCAATTGCAGGCCTAGTTGTACAGCCGCTCGTAGGCCTGCTCTCGGACAGGAGCTCCAGTCGGCACGGAAAACGCAGGCCGTTTGTAGCGGTCGGTGCGGTGCTCACGTCAGCCTCGCTACTTGCATTCGCCTACGCGGTGCCGATAGCGCGCCGCTCTCGCTTCTTGACGCCGCTTTTTGTTGCTGTTTCCGCTTTCTGGTGCTTAGACTTTTCAATAAATGCCATGCAAGGGCCTTTGAGAGCCTTGATTTTCGACCACGTCGAAGCCGCTGAGCAGGAACGCGGTAATGTGGCCATAGCGGTCTACATTGCGATAGGAAACCTCGTTGGCAGTGCTATGGCAGGTGCGGCATTAACTAGAGACACATTTTTGCGGCATGTATTCTCGACTGATACAGAAGCGCTGTACACTATCGGTGCTGTGCTTGTTCTCGGAACTGCAGCAGTCTGTTGGGTCGCCAACGCGCCGCTAGCACGCAACCGTTCCTGCCCAGCCCAGACGACACCATGGACCGTACCCGAAAGTGATAACGTACGCCTACCGATACCTGATACCGAATCAATGGACGAAGCGGAAAGCGATAACTGCCGCGAACTCGCCTCTCGATCGCCCGGAATGATGCGCGCGACTGCACTGACGCTAAAGCCAGTGGCGAGCCAGTTGCTGAGCCTTGTGCAGCACTGCCGGAGAGCACTGAAGACTGCGTCCACGACATTTTGGGTTGTTTTCCTGATACAACTCGGTACATGGTACGGATGGTTCTCGTTGTTCGTTTTCGGTAGCTCCTGGTTCGGGGTCAATGTTTTCGGTGGTGATCCGCATGCCCTCGCGGGGAGCATCGCGAGGGAACGCTACGAAGCGGGAATACGTCACGCGAATGTCGCTCTAGCGCTGCAGAGCATCATCGCATTCTTGTACGCCATGCTCATGCCGCAGATCCAGTATCGAGTTTGGCGACTCTCACCAATGCAGGTGAAGTACGGGTTCTCTCTGGTGGTACAGGCCACCGTTTTACTCGCGCTGGCAACCATTGGCGCTCGGAATGTGGTACTCGCGGTGTGCCTGCAGGCTGTCCTTGGTATCTCGTGGGCAACGAGCATCACGATTCCCTGGGCCCTTGTCGGTGCATCCGTTGCGAATAGCAATGCACGAGACGCTGCTGGTACATTTGCGACGCTCTTCAACGCGAGTCAGTGTTTCCCCGAGATTGCAGTTGCTCTACTGAGCCCAGTATTGGGGCGCCACGCTTCCGTCGCAGTCCAGCATAATCGGGTACTCACCTCGGGCGCGATCATGGTCGGATTAAGCACGCTTTTGGTACCATTCGTCCATCGTTCGTAAAGCATGCCTGCAGAATCCTGTATGCGCTTTAGCTGCGCAAGCGCTTGCTTGCGACTGTAGGAAACGATTCCAGAAGCACCGCCTTGTTTCGCATTCTGGTCGAGGGTTGCGTTGATCAAGACGGTAGGCTGCGACCAGCAGGGTCGCTCCAGTGCATCGCTCATAACTCGCTGGAACCGCCGCAATGCCGTCGCTGTGAAGCATGGCCATCCATGGCCACGTAGAGCACAGGTGCGTGTGTGGCGGCAACAGGTGGTTTCGTAGCGCGCGGGAGCACGCTGAAACAGGAATGGAGAATGTGCGTGAAATCGGGCGGGATGCACAAGACGTTGTATGGTTAGGTGAGCGAACGTCGGACGGCGAGCTAATCAAATGTCAGAGGCTTTACATGGCGTATTTCCACCGGCAAACATAGGCGCAGACAGGCGCTGCGCCAAGACTTTACCCCTTCGATCAACATTCGGAATGCCCCTGTGCTTCTGGGCCTCGAGCGGCTTTGTACTGAGCGAATTTTCGAAGGAATCGTTTGGTGCTCAGTGTGGGTATTTTGCGGAACAGCTGAGGACTTTTGATGAGAAAATACTCATGAACCGAGAGCGTGCCTCGAGCGGACGCCCTCTGTGGTACGGCAACGCCGTTCTGTCTCCGTGATGCAACAGTACCAACGGTAAAGACGCTATTGCTGTCGCTTTCATCAGGCTTGACACACGATCGGACGTATGAAACGACCAGAAGACCCGAGAAGAAGTATAGGTCATGTAACTTGGAGGTAGGGGGTTGATGGATTCTTCAACGCGCACTGAAAAAAACACAAAAAGAAGAGAAAAAGCGCAGAATCAGAGAGCGCTGGCCTACGAAAACGTTTCGCCAATGAAAAAAAACCGGAAGCGTGCGGAGCATTCGGTTTCCTCCGGGAGCGCAGCAAGCGTATCGCATTGTGCAGCCATTCAGGAGAGCTAGAGCGTCTCGTATGTACACCAGGGAGAGGTGTCCCTGACACCTGGTGCACGACAACGATGCTCCCTTATTTGATATTTCAAAGTGTATCCGATGCGGCACTGGCTTGGATACTGTCTTTAGGGCTTCAGGTGCGTGTTTGCAAGCGTGCACATCGACTGAAGATGCCCATGCGGTACGTCATAGAACGATGTACCACAAGCGTGAACAGATGACAGCGCATAAGAGCGACGCCAGCAACCGAAATACTTATGCATCCCAACGGCATGCTTTGTTACCTCGGAGCCGACAAGGCGGTAATTGGCTCAGCAAGGTGCCGTTGTAGCGGGCAACATCTCGCATGAGCTTCTTCCACACTACTGGCTTTTGCGTCGTACACCAATAACCGTAGGCGACTCAGCTGTCCGAAACCCGTGGCGCTAAGGATATACAGGCGAGGATGCGCCGCGCTTCGCGGGATTCTCTACCTGAGAATCTCTCTCTCTTTGTTACAGGTGCGGAAAAGGTTGATCCACGTCTCGTGCGGAACACGGCCACTCTGGAAGCTTCGGAGCAGCTACTCGAAATATCAGAGCTTTGAGTGCCCCAAACAGATCGGGTGCATGCCTCATGCACAAACGCGTTGCCGCCTGGAAGTCTAGGCGCTGCTGGGTCGACCGCCGTGCACTGCTCCTGGAGCCCGCAGGAACGCATCCTGACAGGTTAACGCAGTGGCTGAGGCTGCTTCAAGATTTTAGCGCCGAGTTCCCTTCTCCTACCAAGCTGGAAACTACAATCGCACAGGGACAACCTTTTGCCTCGGTTTATCGACCCATTCATACAGTGAGCCTCGTTTACAGTTGTTCCAGTGGAAGCACCGTATATCCTACACCCAGTGACAGCGTCTCTATGCCCAGGTGTGTCGCCAGCAAGTCGCGCAACGATATCGTGCGGCCAGATTCGTCACTTTACGGACTTGCCTTCGCGCTGACGAGCCCCGCGTTGCGGCTCTTTAACTTGATATGCGTAGTTTCGCACGGTTGTGCTGGATTGGCACTCCAGTACAGTGGTTGCATTGTCGGTGCAGGTATGGTAGTCGGGTTAGCGGCAAACTTGTTGGGCACTGTAACCGGGGCACCTCGTGGTCGAAGACCGGCGCTGCGCTCCAGAAACGCTCTCGAATAGTGCACTGGGGTAGCACGCGGCGATTATGCGACATCTCTTGCGCTTGGGGAGGTGGTAGCAGAAATGGTCCGGGTTCGGGTTCGGGCAGAGGTTCCGAAGGGCCTGCTGACGACTTGTTCAGGAATCGAGTAGAGACTCGCGCGCGCTGGCAACGGTTATGGCAGCAGCCGTTCAGAACTCTGTTCCAAGACGAGTACTTTGCCTGGTCGACAACAGGAGTGCGACATCCTCCTACTTCCACTGCTATCCTTGGTTTGTTTTTGATTGCAATTATGGCGCTGGTCATTCCAATTTTTCTTGTTTTGCTTGCAGTGGCATCGCAGCTCATGATGCTTGCACTGGTGGTTGGCGTTCCAGTGTTCCTGCTCGGTGCTGTATCGTTCCTCGGCTTGGGTGGACTGCTCTGTATCAGTGGAGTCGCTCTTACCGGAGCGGTCGTGATGCCGGTGCTGGCCCTGAGTGGGTCGGTTTCAGTGCTGGCATGGCCAGCGCTCTGCATCGCGTCTGTAGGCACATACTGGCTGTTTTCACGCCGACGCAGACAGCGTGTGGATCTGCAAGCCGCAGACGACATTCAGCTAGCCACTCCTGGGGAGACCTCACCCGAGGAATCCTATCTGCAGCGCGTCCGGGAAGACTTGGCCCAATTCGATGCGCGCTTATATGGAGCAAGCGCTCCTGATATGCTGACGGAAACACGGGAGAATACCAAGTTACCGTTTCCCTTGCGCCTGGCACAGGAGTCCCCTAAGAAGATTTGGGGTGTCTCGCGAAAGGAGGTCGAGCGATGGACCGAGCGTGATGTAGCTGAGGCGGCGAAAAGCTTTGGTCTGCCTCCTCGAGTATGCAAGTGGCTAGCACGCGAGCTCGTCGACGGTCGCGTTGTATTGGCCCTAACCGAGACTGAGCAGCAAGAACTGGTATCGACGGTGCAACCGCGGCTAACGTTCGGCGAGCGCAAAATGCTCAAGGAGTTTTTGCGGTATTTATCTCGGGCTATTTGAAGAGCGCCTGATGTCGATACACGCGTCCTTGAACGAGCCGGATCTACCGACCAAGCAGTGCACAGGCGTCGTGGCACGCGTGCTCAACACGACTTTATGCTAAGCGTGCCAACGCAGAAGGGCAGTATTGACGATATGCTCATAAGTTGAAGAATCTGACGTTTGCGCCACGCAATGTGGTACCTTGTGCAGTTCCGTATACCGTATCCATGATCTACAAGTCACGTCGGATTCAAGAAGGGTCTAGCATCGAGCGAATCCTTCGGGTCGTTTCCATTGCCGACCAGAGTGCGCCTTGACCCGCTCGTGTTCTCGAGCGCTCGATGGAGAACCTGCCTCGAACAGGTGTCGCATCTGCTCATGTACATCCATCAAGGCTTACATGACAAGCGGATTCGTACCTTGGGCGCAAATCATCAGGGCATTGCACCATATGGATCAAGCGAAAGGAATCGTCGTTATCGATGCAGTTTCGTGCTTGGAGCGCCAGCCAGCGCTGCCCAGTATCGCATGGATCAGGCACAAAAGATCACACCTGGGGAAAGCGTTCCGTAACGTCTCGGGATTCTGTGCAGGCAGCCGCTGTGTACTCTGAGATACCTGGTCGAATGCCAGTTGCTTGCGATACCATATAACCAGAGCTGCACGGAGAGTCGTTTGCAGTGATACGATGGAACTACCCATTCAAGGTTACCAGCGCATACTCGATTCGAATACTCAACCAGCACACGGCGATTATCCGAGGCTTCATCACGCCGAACGACGCATCCTCCTTGCGTCATGCCGATAGACGCTATGCAGTGCCAAGCTACGAGGCAAAAAATCAGACCTGTAAATTGATTTCTATGGAGAATTTGCTCATTCAAGAGTTGCAATCCACGAGCGCACAACCGTTATGGACATCATACCGGTATTCGATGAGAAATACGTACAATGGAAAGCATTCCATTGCGTCTGCGAATGCTTACGAGCACGGTGAGCCCACAAAGTTTGCCGCGTAATGATAGGCATCCGTACGCAATGAGTCTGCGAGGACACGAAGGCTACCTGATCCATGCGAGCATTGCAAACTACCCTCATCGTGGAAACCTTCTGACCGGAAACGCAATATTTGCCACTGGCTACTCAATGCTGAATGATGGAGTAGCGACGTCCATCGCGATCCGTCCAAGTGTTCGCCAACGCTTCCAGGATGTTGTCGAGTGGCGCTGCTGCGCTCGAACAGACGAAACAGGCACGGCGTTGGAGCAAGCGCTTCCGAACAACGCGAACGAGAAGCGGCTTCATTTACAGCGCCGACAAAAAACGCCTCGCGTCCCGCAGTTGGCAAGTTCGGTGTCGTAGGTGCGCTAATTTCAAGCCTGGTTCTCACAGCGCATCTCTTCGGGCTCTTGGAGGTTCGCTCTTCGTTCTGCATCGACCTAGTCTGCCGGAGCACGCCGCTGCATCCTTGAAACGCTTCGGGGGCAGGCGCCTCTCGGCGGTTGGGGGCGTCGATGCGGGCTTCCCGCAGCCGCAACTCCTTTTGAATGGTACGAATTCTTTCCAGAAGCATGCGTTCTCTGCGACAGAGGTAGAGATGTTTCTGTAGTACGCTATGGAGAGCTGTGAAGCTCTGGCTCTGCGGGTCCCCGATACACTGGTTTGCTTGCTGCACACAAACAATGCTGGCTGCGATGCGGCAACTCAGATCGAGCCAATTATTCTGGATCTGTCGCATATCCGAAACGATGCAAGCAGGAAGCTCCACGGAATCAAGTCGATGACGAACTTGTGCATCTCGTAGGTTAGCGAAAAGTTTCGCCAATGATCGCAACAAGGACTGCAAACTATCCCGCACTTGCTCCAGGGCGTTGCTCGACGCGAGCTCCTCCGATCCCAGACTATCCGACCGGAAGCCAGGCAGCGCACTGCAAACCGACGCAATCTTCTCACAACTCGCGGATACGGTGCTACCAAAGTCAACCAGCACTCCATAGAGAGTCCCGAAAGTCGTAGTGTCGGTGGCATGACCTTGAACAGAGCCAGTGCTGGCCAGCACTGCGTGAGACCGCGCTCGGAGCTTGGGTGTTCGTCGGAGCGCCTTGCGCTGACGCTCTGCGGCGAGCACTTCCAGCTCTGTTTGACCTACCATGAGACGCGGTGGAGCGGTTGTAGAGCTGGCTAGCCCAAGTCAGCCTAGCGCAGGCCAAACCCGCAGGCTGCCGTGTGCAGAGCGAAGCACCTAGTCTGTAGAGTCGTTGCGCTGTGCCGCAGCGCAGATTGCCGCCAGCAACGAAACGCCACGCGCGGGGCAGTGGATGCGGCGCCTGCGGCATTCGAGTCGCAGCGCTTCACCTGAGCTGGTGCAGCACCGGAACCTTCACTTGTCGGGATCAGTTGCAGAGGCAGTTCACTATCGGGATTGAAGGGCGACCGCAAGCCAGGCTTCTTATACTGGCTGCGCTTCACCAACATTTGAGCCAAGGCTGTCTGAAAGAGACCCGCGGTGAACACGAACGCGCCCCCCACGGACAATGACGAGGAACCTCGAGCCCGATTCACGAAAACATGCGCGTTCTTATAATTGATAACTACGACTCTTATACCTACAACTTGTGCCAGTTAGTCGGCATTGTAGATGGAGGCCAACTTCCAGTTGTCGTTCGGCACGACGACGCTACGGTGCTGGCGTCGATTACGACCTGCGAACAGGGACCCAGTCCGTTTGACGCCATCATCGTTTCACCGGGCCCAGGCCGTCCTGAACGCGTGAACGACTTTGGCTTCTGTTGCAAAGTCATCGAATGTTTTTCTCTTCATCAGACGCCCATCTTGGGCGTTTGTCTCGGCCACCAGGGCATCGTGCACGCGTTCGGGGGGCGTGTTGTTCACGCCCAGCGACCCGTTCACGGAGAGGTCGCCATCGTTGAGAAAACCGAGCAGCGCTCAAGCCAGAAGGCCCTGTTTTCTGGTCTTCCATCGACTCGTTTCCGCGCCGTGCGCTACCACTCCCTGGTTGCGGAGACGGCCTCGTTGCCGTCCTGCCTCGAGCCACTGGCCTGGTGCACGGATGTCGACACGCAAGAGCGCATCCTTATGGCTGTGCGGCATCAAAAGTTTCCGATTTTCGGCGTCCAGTTTCATATAGAATCTGCAGGCACTGAATATGGTGACCAGATCCTTCGCAATTTTCTGCGTATCGCCCAGAGGTATCGCCTCGAGCGTGGATACCCAGTAGAGCGCATCGCGCCGCGCGTGCCCCACAGCACTGACCCTGGAAACGCAGGTCGTTTCCAAGCAGTATACGAAGAAGTCATGGTTAAGCTTCATCGACCGCAGCGTTGCGTTCAGATGCACCGTCTGGAGGCAAAACGAGTCTGTGTGCAACCGGCACAAGCGTTTTTGCGTCTGTATGGAAATGATCCCAATCGGCAAGTGTTCTGGTTGGATTCTTGTTACGAGTATCGACAAGAACGCTGGCCGGCAGTGCGCTGGAGCATGATCGGCGAATGGGAGTCAAGTCATGCACTGGACGGGTCTCGTTTTCCGTTTTGGGAAGCGCTTGACGAAGAGCTCTCGACCAGTGCCGCTTCGTGGCCGGAGCTGGAAACATCCGATGAGCTGCCGCCTTTCATTGGAGGTTACCTTGGATATCTTGGATTCGAACTGAAGAGGGAGAGCTTCGATGCTCCCCATGGAGGTCAGAGCGGGCGTCGAAACCCGGCTGATGCTTTTCTAGGTTGGGTGCATCGACTTGCGATCTTTGATCATCAGACGGGTTCGGTGCTGCTCGTCACGAATGATGCGGCTTCCGCAGATCCGAGCGACGCCGCCATGTGGATAGAACGAGTCGAATGCGCTCTAACGACACCGGATTCTGCGCCAAATCGGGTTGATCTTCAGGTATCAGATCGAATCAGGAATCAGGAGACACCAAGGAATGCTCCATGTGATCAGTCATCGAATGCACCCCAGAAGATTATCCAGTTCGAATGGAGTCGCTCTCGTGATCAGTATCTCAAAGATATTCGAACGTGTCTGGAATATATTCGTAATGGCGAGAGCTACGAAATCTGCCTCACCAATCTTCTTCGACTACGACCAACGAAGCTGCCTCCCAAGTTTCATCCTCTAACCCATTACTTGGTATTACGTCGTGTGAACGCGGCGCCATTCGCTGCGTACTTGCAGCTCGGCCCCGATACAGTCATCTGCAGCGCGTCGCCGGAGCGTTTCTTACTATTACGCAACGGAACAATGCTGGAGTCGAGACCCATCAAGGGGACCATACAACGCAGCGCTGACCCAGCTGAGGATGCGCGCCTCGCATTCCAACTTAGCACCAGCCGGAAAGATCGAGCGGAGAATCTGATGATCGTCGACCTGGTTCGCAACGACTTTGGTCGATTATGCAAACCTGGTACCGTTCAAGTGCCGCAACTCATGCGGCTCGAAACCTTCGCTAGCGTGCATCAACTGGTCAGTATCGTGCAGGGACGTTTGCCGTCTCCCATGCGCAACACGGGCCCACATAACACCTGGGCTGCACCTCTGGGGCGCGTCCTTCGAGCTTGTTTTCCCATGGGATCCATGACGGGGGCGCCAAAGCAACGAACCCTGGAAATTCTCGAGGCGCTGGAGAAGAGGCCCCGGGGCATCTACAGTGGTAGCATCGGCTACGTCTCAGCAAACGGCCAACATGCGGACTGGAACGTCATCATCCGCACTGCAGTATGGGAACGCCGTCGGAACGCCAATGGTGTGGATGCGCCAGAAGACTCCTGGGGCGTCAGCATCGGAGTTGGCGGCGCTATTGTTGCACAAAGCGACCCCCAAGACGAGTACGAAGAAACCCTTTTGAAGGCCAGATCAGTCATTGAATCCATTAGGGAGGCACTGCAGGCGGAATCGGTCGAAATCGTAGAGGCATTTCCGTGTGAAGCCGGGCCATGTCCAGCGCCCTAGTTGCAGCGCTCGACTTATTTCCGAGCAGCGTGATGAGGGACGGATGTTTGCGGCATCTAGTATCCTGTAGATGTTATTGCTGTGTCGAATCGGATAGCAAAGCATTGTATAGCTGAGAAGCAGCGAACCACATCGATCGAATTTTGCTGAATGATGCTGCTGGCTACCCAGCGGAGACCTTGATCGCATTTCGCAGTATCGGGAGGGTTTGCATGCGGTTCACACGCATTGTGAACCAGCATTTTGCAGAAACAAAGCGTACACCTCGCTGAACGCATGTTCGAATCGAGCGCTCTGGCGGGACGCTGGCCGTCGAAGAGCAAGCTCTGCTGCAAACGTTGCCTTCACTTCGGAGGCACGAAATGGTTCTATTTGGTGCTGCGGCAGAACGTACATCTGCGCATTTGCGACGTACTCTGGATTCCCGTCAGCGGCTTGCACTGCAACCAGCGAAACGCCTGCATCGACATCAATGAGGCGTCTGTCCAGTGTGCCCAGCATGTAACCCGGCCATCGTCGTGTGCCCTGGCCCGGCAGACCTCGTATCCACACTGGTTCTTTGGCAGGCAGTGCCTGTGCCTGGCGCAAAGGTGCGTCCTCGCTGAAGCAGCGCAGCAGTGTGCGTGCATCGCAACCCACCGGCAGCGAGATCATATCGCATTCTCTGTACTGGTAGCGGCGGTATCGCGCTCTGGTTTGCGGTGTATAACTTGGGTACGTGGCAAACGAGCGCTTCATCATGGAACCGTTGCGCACGGATAGTGGTACTGGGTGCGTCTGTGCTGGCCGTTCAGCGGCGGCATCCGACTGACCGGTGTACGAGCTCGATGGCGCGCTGTGTGCATCCACCGCGACGTTCGATCGAAGGAATTGAGCCAGCCAGCGGCGGGCGCACCCAGCAGAAATTCGAGCGGTTTTCGACCTGCTCCGACTGAGACGCTGCCGCACGAAACGCACGTACGCATGCCAGCGCTGGAACCACGTCTCGGATTGCTCGCTGTAGTTGCGCCGCCACCAAGCGCTTGCTTCTTCAGTAATGCGCTCTAGACACCAGCCACTCGATGGGATGCTGCTCAAGGCGGATGGAGGCTCTGGAAAGCGCTCCCGAAAAACTCTACCCATACGAGCCATTTCTTCCGGCTTGATGACACGTCCTGGATCTTCGTGGTGCTCCGATTCGGGCCGCAATTTTCCAACGGGGATCAGCAGCTCAGCAGGTCGAGTTTGAGAAAAACCAGGTCCGTTCTTCTGTCTTGAATCCGCACTGGATCGCCGCTTCGAAGCCTTGTGCGATATTCTCGCTGGAACCCATAGTCGATTCGCACGCTGACGAGCGTTCTCAGCGCGCATTGGAGACGCAGCTCGACGCTGTTTCGCGACGGCGCGAGTCATGGGCATAGCCAAAAGCAGCGGATCAGCGCCTTTCTCGATATGTTCATCGGTTCCCATGGGATGCGTGGCGTGCATGCCCTCACTTTCCTGGGATGGTGACATGTGATCGTGGTTCGAACCAGCGCTTATCCGAGCATCCTGGTCCCACAACGGCTCCGCGGCGTTTGCGAAGGCACCCGCTCTGCATTCTGGCGAGCGAAGATCGCTCGCAGGTGGCTCCAGATGAGGTTTTCCGGGGCTGCGGCTCGACTTCGCGGCCGCCAGAACCTGGGTAATTTGAGATCGGCGCTCGTGTGCATAGGGCGGCGCCGGTGTGCGGCTCACTGGTGGGTCGTTCTCGTTCCAATGCATTCCGAGACGGGATGCTGACGCAGTCCATACTTGCTTTGCGTGAAGAGGAGATGCTCGCGTATAGAGATGAAACTTGGACGAGCTCGCCAATGGAGGCGCCCAGTTGAAGATCTTCCACGAGTCCTGTGTGACGTATCGATCGCGGAATAACACGACGGATTTATCTGGTCTAGCGGGTATCCGCATCGCAGACGCTACATGGTAGCAGCGCTCGCGAGCGTGAGCCGTACCGCCAGAGGCCAGTGCACCGGTGATATTTGCGACGTCAGGCACAGCGTCACCCACCTTGCGTGTGTCCTCGGAATCGCCGATGTTTTGGTCCGCAGCTCCCCCATTCGCAGTCAAAGCGTAATAACGGTGGCGCGCGATTACTGAGCGAGAACAGGAATGCTCAGCAGCGTGCTGTTCAGGGAGTGTGAACGCCAGCTTGATGTTTTGTGGTGATAAGAGGGACCTCGGGCTCGTAAGAGTCACCTTGTATCTCTCAGCATCGATTTGCATCCAGCTGGCCGTTCTCTGTTCATGGACCCTTCCCCAGATGACCCTCGCACTCGACGAGCGAAAGCAGTGTGAAGAACTCCAAAAGCGCTGCGAAAATCGACATGATTTGATGCATGGCGGCTAATATGCGATGATCGGTGCACGCATGCATGCATGCATGCGTGCATGCGTGCGGCGAGACACGCACCAACCAGCGTGTCAAGATGCGTGCGCGTGAAGGGCTCGCGCGCACAGATTCAAGTAGAGCGAACAGATCCCGAATTCGAATCTTTGCTTTCCTATGTTATCAAGCAAACTCCATTTGGGTGTCTAGACTGCCCGTGGACGGAAGACTTCACGTGAGGCAGCACCCACGTTATCTCGCGGCACTACGGGTGGTGCTCGGTGGCGGTACGCTCGAATCGAAATCCCGTTTGGTGAGAAACAGAGCAGGCCGGAAGAGCCGGTGCCTTGCAAAGTCTAGTCATCCTTGTTAAAAGGTGAGCTCGAAGCGTCCCCCTTTTACCCAAGCCTTTTGATACGAATCATTGGTAGATGCATGCGAGCAAGAACGGGAACTATCGTTCATTTGCAATTCGGTCTGAGCGTTTTCAGAGCGTCTAATCTGTCACAGGGGTCCAGAAGCGAGCCGTCGCTGGAAGCTCGCTTCTCTGGGGTGCATTGCGATGCTGGTGCCGGTTGACGTGCTCCAGATACGAGTAGCGCCAGCAGGCAGCACCGAGAGGGCGCTCTAGATATCGCCCTTGTCTCAAAAACATGCACACCTGTTTCGCTTCCTGCAGATGTGTGGTGCTCGCTAGTTTCACTCTGGTGTTACCAAAAAATCTACTCTGGCATTGTGCTGCGCAGCGGCTGCCGGAACCCTGCATGTCTGCAGCGCCACCTGATCTATCAAGATAGCAAGTCAGATCTCCCCGGACGACAATTGCTTCGCTTCGCTGCCGCTATCTGCCTTGAACGGATTTCCTCCATAGCAACGAAGCGTCACCATAGGAAAGGAAACGATAGGATCGCGCCAGTGCCTCGTGGTAGATGCGGAAGAGTGTTTCGCGGCCGCCCGGTAAGAATGCAGCCACGAGCAACAGCAGTGTAGATCGCGGTTGGTGAAAGTTGGTGATCAGCGCATCAACCACCCGGAATGAATAGCCAGGAACAATGATGAGACTCGTGTATCCATGAATCTCAGAAGCGCGATTCCTCTCCAGTACGTCGAGAACAGCGCTCAACGCATGCTCCACGGGAACGTCACCGGAGCGGACATAGGGGTCCCACTGCTCGAGCACAAAGCTCAAATGCTCGTCAAATGCAGGCGCCGCGCCTCGGTGCGCTCGCTTTGCACCTGGCCGACATAGAGCGGACCCGTACCAGTAGAGGCTCTCCAAGATGCGTACCGTGGTCGTGCCGACAGCCACCAACGGGGACGCGCTCTCCACAGCCCGAATGAGCTGTACGAGCTGCTCCCGCCGGACAATGATTCGCTCACGGTGCATGATATGGTCACCAATATCAGCCGCTTTTACCGGTGCAAACGTCCCCGCACCTACATGAAGCGTAAACCGGATGAATCGTTTTTCAAAGTGCTTCTTGATCAGCTCCTCGCTGAAGTGCAGTCCAGCAGTCGGTGCAGCGACTGACCCCGATTCCCGGGCAAACACGGTCTGGTAGTCGCTGCGATCCCGCGGAGTGTCATCCCTGTTCAGATACGGAGGGAGCGGTGTCCGACCTTCACGCTCGAGGAGCTCACCGAAACTCAAACACGCTGTCGTTGGCTCCCAATCGAAACGAACAGTGCCCTCCTGACCTGCTCGCTCTAGAATTCGAGCTCTCAACTGCTCACCCCGCAAC
>Ga0080006_1105971_pt1 | contig 59141 bp, 55 predicted proteins | sample RS3BMetagenome_FD_69209 | JGI IMG/M metagenome (GOLD analysis project Ga0080006, IMG submission 69209) | Ferric oxide microbial mat and aquatic microbial communities from Rainbow Spring, Yellowstone National Park, USA - RS3B (SPADES... ...
GCCCTCTGCAACGCCCACCACCTCCGCGAGCTGAAGGCCGTCGGCATCGGGTGGGACCAGGGATGGGCCAACGACCTGGCCGGGCTGTTGGTCGAGGCGAAGCATGCCGTCGAAGCTGCCCACACCAAGGGAAGCGACCACCTCGATGACGCCACCCTCCACTCGATCCGGGTTCGCTACGGACAGTTGGTGGCAAAGGGGTTCAGCCTCAACCCGGCTCCCGAGGTCGGCAAGCGGTCGGGCTACGTAAAGAAGGCCTTCAACCTGCTCGTCCGCCTCGATACCCAGCGCGCTGACGTGCTGCGGTTCACAACCGACTTCAATGTGCCCTTCGACAACAACCAGGCGGAGCGGGACATCCGCATGGTGAAGCTCCAGCAGAAGATCTCCGGGTCGTGGCGCACCCTCGAGGGTGCGAGGAACTTCTGCGCCATCCGCAGCTACGTGTCGACCCTGCGCAAGCAGGACTACAACGTGCTCGCCGGACTACGCCAGCTGTTCGAGGGTCACGCCTGGCTGCCCGCCGGGGCCTGAACAGTTACCTTCGAGGTCATCGCCATCCTCGCGACCGTCTTCGTCTTCCGACGGTGCCTCCGTCCGGAGCGCTGGAGCCTCTTGAGCAGTGCGATCGTGTCGATCCTCCTGCTCAAGGGCGACATCGTCGTCAACGCCCTTTGGCTCGACAACGCCAGCGTCATGCTCCTGCTGCCCTGCGCCCTGATACTCGCGTGGTGGGGGAAGAGTCGCTGGAACCCGGGTGCAGTCGTCCTGTCCGTCACCATCCTGATCAAACCGGTGTTCCTGCCCCTGCTGGCCATACCGCCCATCTTCCGCAGATGGAAGGCGCTGATGGTTGCCATCGCGGTGGCCGCCGTCGGCATGCTGCTCTCCCTTGTGGTCTCGGGCAACCTGCGGGAGATGTTCACGGTTGCGAAGAAGCTGGAAGGCGGGTCGGATCTGATCCGGAAGGGCTCGGTGTACAACCTCTCAATCCTCGGGGTGCAGCACGACCACCAGATGAACGCGGCGCTCCCCTCGCTGCTTCGTCTGGCCGTCGTGGCGGTGGCAGTGCTCGTGGTCGTCCAGTGCGTGCGCCGTGCGATTGACGTGTCGCTCGTCTCGGTGGGGGCCCTGAGTGGGCTGTTGCTCGGCACGGTGTTCCTCGCCGGCCCATTGAGCGAGATCCACTACCTCTTCCTACTCATCCCGGGGGCGATGATCATGGCTTCGGGGAATTCGCGCATCGCCCGTTACCTGCTACTCGGTTCACTGGTGGTCGCCGGGTACTCGGCGTACTACTTCGGCGGTGTCGCCGGGAGTACCCAGGCGATGCAACTCCGGTGTGTGGTGATCGAGTTCCTGGTGTTCGCGGCCTCCGTCCTGGTATTGCTGGCATCGCCGTCGACCCCGCCCGACTCCCCGGATGTCCGCTCCGTCGAGCGGACATCCGAACTCAGCACCGTGTGACTGTCGGCACTACCCGAGTACGAAGTCGGTGGGATCGGGCTCCCTCGTCCACGTCCAGTAGTCGACGATGCGCCAGGGACTGAGCACGTGGATCTCACCGGCCGAGTTCTTGAAGAAGGAGTGCTCGATCGACGGCTGGGCCCACACCAGGCCCTGCAGCTCGCGCTGGGACCGCTCGTGCCAGTCGTCGTAGCGCTCCTGCCGGGGCTCCATGGTCCGGTACCCGCCGGCCACCAGCGACTCGATGCACTGGGTGATGTACCGCATCTGGCACTCGGAGTGGAAGATCAGGCTGCCACCGTGGGCCAGGTTGGTCCCGGGGCCGTACATGCAGAAGAAGTTGGGGAACCCGGGCACGGTGATCCCGAGGTAGGCCGCCGGCCGCTCGCCCCAGAACTCGCGGAGTGAGACCCCGTCCCGACCGACGATGGTCATCGGGAACAGCACCTCGGTGGCCCGGAAGCCGGTGGCGTAGACCAGCACGTCGGCCCGATGGTGCTGACCGTCGACGGTCACCACCCCGTCGGGTTCGATGTGGTCGATGGCGGTGCGCACCAGGTCGACGTTGTCCCTGGTCAACGCCCCGAGCCAGGCCCCGTTGTCCTGGAGCGTGCGCTTGCCGGTGGCCGGGTAGTCCGGCACCACCTTGGCGATGAGGTCCGGATCGTCGCCGACCTGCCCGACGATCCAGTCGGTGAACATCTGACGGGTGAGCTCGTTCATCTCGCTCACCGCCCGCTGCTGGTCGGGGTAGTCCGGGTCGACCCTTGCCGCCTCGAGGCCCTTGTCGCAGCCCGGCCACAGGATGAGGAAGCGGTACCAGCGGCCGTAGAAGGGGAGGTGGCGCAGCGCCCAGCGCACGCCCGGTCCGACGGTGGCGTGGTAGTTCGGATTGGGGAACATCCACTGCGCCGTGCGCTGGAACACGGTCAGGTGGCCGACCTCGGGGGCGATGGTGGGGGCGATCTGGAACCCGCTGGCCCCGGCGCCGATCATGGCCACCCGCATCCCGGTCAGGTCGACACCGTGGTCCCAGCGGGCCGAGTGGAACGAGGGTCCGGCGAACGTGTCGGCCCCGTCGATGACGGGGACGTTGGGTCGGTTGAGCTGGCCCACGGCCGAGATGACGGCCCGGGCCGTCAACACCCCTTCGCCACCGTCGGCCCCGCGGATCCGGACGGCCCAGGTGGCCGAGCCCTCGTCCCAGGTGGCCCCGATCACCTCCGTCTCGAAGCGGACGTGGGGTCCGATGCCGTGCTTGTCCATCACCGACTGGAAGTAGCGCTGGAGTTCGGGCTGGCGCGCGAAGTACTCGGTCCAGTGGTCGCTCGGCTCGAAGGAGTAGCAGTAGAAGTGGTTGCCGACGTCGACCCGGGCCCCGGGGTAGGAGTTCTCCCACCAGGTGCCGCCGACGCCGGCGTTCTTCTCGACGATGGTGAAGGGGATGCCAGCCTCCTGGAGCCGGATGCCGGCGAGGAGACCGGACTGACCGCACCCGATGACCACGACCGGGAAGTCCGCCCGTTCCGCCGGCGTGCCCACCGGGTCGATGGCCCGGGCATCACGTCCGTCGAGCTCCATCTCCTCCATCAGCATCGGCACGTACTCCGCCGGGACCTCCTCGCACACCAACCACGTCATCATCTCGTGCACCAGCTCGGCGGAGATCGGCTCGGGCTCGGGGCAGCCCCGGTCGCGGTAGTCGCGGATCACCTCGAGGGCGAGGGCGCGGGCCTCGGCCTTGTCCTCCTCGGTCATGTAGCCCTGGACCTCGTTGAGGAAGAGACCGGCGGGGCGTAATCGGCCGCGGACCAGTTCGGGGTCGCCCGACATGTGGACCAGGGAGAGCAGGAGCGTCGGGATCGACACGTCGAGCAGGGCCTCGGCGATCTCCTCGTCCGGGGTGTCGAACGGCTCTCCGGCGTGGGGGTTGCGCATGTCCGTGACCTCTCCTGACTCGTCACCCGGGATGGGGCGGACGCATCCCGGTGCGGTGTGCCACAGTACTCAACGACCTGGAAGGGATCGCGACCGGAACGAGGGGGTGCCGTGCGACATGTGGTGATCGAGGGGCCGGGGCTGGTGTCGGTCGACGAGGCGCCCGAGCCGTCGCCGCCCGGTCCGGGTGGGGCGGTGGTGTCGGTCGACGCCTCGGCCATCTGCGGGTCGGACATGCACTTCTACGACGGCGACCTGGTGCTGGGCACGGCCATCCCGGTGGGACACGAGTTCCTCGGCACCGTGCTCGAGGTCGGCCCCGACGTGCGGCGGTTCCGACCCGGTGACCGGGTGCTCACGGCGTCGGTGGCCGGGTGCGGGGCCTGTGACGGTTGCGCCACCGGCGATCCCGTCCGCTGCGTCGACGGTCCCCAGGTGTTCGGGTCGGGCATGCTGCCCGGCGGCCAGGCCACGGCGGTCGCCGTGCCGGCCGCGGACTTCCAGATGCTGCGGATACCCGACGGGATGGACGACGAGGCCGCCCTGCTGCTGACGGACAACCTGTCGACGGGATGGGCCGGGGCCCAGCGGGCCGAGTTCGACCCGGGCGGGACGGTGGTGGTGATCGGGCTCGGCGCGGTCGGGCTGTGTGCCGTGCGCTCGGCGGTGGCGCTCGGCGCGGGCCGGGTGCTGGCCGTGGACCCGGTCGAGGGACGCCGGGCCCGGGCGGTCGACTCGGGAGCGGAGGCGGTGGAGGGCCCGACGGTGGAGGCGGTCCTGGAGGCCACCGGGGGACGGGGTGCCGACGCCGTCATCGACGCGGTGGCGAAGGACGTCACCCTGGACGCCGCCCTGGCCGCCGTCCGGCCCGGCGGGACGGTGTCGGTCATCGGTGTCCACGATCTCGAGCCCTATCCGCTGCCGGCGCTGATGACGCTGTTCCGCAGCGTGTCGTTGCGGATGACCACCGCGCCCGTGCACCAGACGTGGAAGGAGCTGGTGCCGCTGGTGCAGAACGGACGCCTGCGGACCGACGGGATCTTCACCCACGAGTTCGCCCTCGACGACGCCGCCACCGCCTACGCCGCGGTGGCCGAACGCAGTCCCGACTGCATCAAGGTGCTGCTGCGGCCCTGATCGTCGGGTGCCGGCCGGTGGTCCCCGCTGTGGGCGACCTCAGACGGCGGGAACGTAGGCCGCGTCGCGGGCGGCCTCGAGCATCCGGGCCAGCGCGGCCACTTCGGTACGGGAGAGGTCGGCCAGCCCCTCGGGCGGTCGCTCCATGATCGCCTCGGCCGTCCGGACCACCTCGGTCCCTGCGGCGGTGGTCACCACCAGCTTGACCCGGCGATCGGTCGCATGGGGCCGCCGCTCCACCAGGCCGAGCGATTCGAGGTCGTCGACCACCTGGGTGGCGTTGGGGGCGTCGATGACCAGGGCGGAGGCCAGCGCGCCCATGGTGATCGGTGCCGGGGCGATGCGCCGCAGCGCCCGCACCCGGGCGAAGCTCAGGCCGACGGCCTCGGTGACCTCGCGGCGGCGCTGGTTGTCCAGGACCAGGTCACACATGGCGGCCCACGCCCGGCGGGCGTCGTCGGACGGTACTGCGGGGGACGCTGCCGCGGGGGACGGAATCGGTGTGGACCGCGTCCGGGCGGCGTGGCCGGTCACCGGACCGCCACCGGGTCGTCCAGGAACTCGGGGTTCAGTTCGTGGGCCGTCCGCACCGCGCTGCGCCCCGCCCACCGGGAGGTCATGACCAGGCCGACGGCGAGGACGACGACCCCGCACCCGGTGAGCACCAGCCACCCCGACCGGGTGGCAGTGGCCACGGACCGGACCGACGAGCCGGCCAGGGTGGCGGCCAGCAGTGCGCCCACCACGGCCACACCCAGCGTGGAGCCCACCTGGCGCGACGTGGAGGCGATCGCCGAGGCCACACCGGCCTGCGCCCGGGGCATGCCCGACACGGCCGCGTTGGTGATCGGCGCGTTGACGAAGCCGAAGCCGATCCCGAACACGACATAGGCGGCGAAGAGCCACGCGAACGACGTGGTGGCGCCGATGGTGCTCAGCATGGCGCAGCTTGCCGTGAGGCAGATCCCGGCGATCACCAGGGGCACCCGGGAGCCGCGGTGGCCGACGATGCGCCCGGAGATCGGCGGGAGCAGCATCGTCATGGCGGCCATGGGGAGCGTGCAGACACCGGCCTTGAGGGGCGAGAAGCCGCGCACCTCCTGGAGGTAGAGGGTGTTGAGGAACAGGAACCCGCCGAGGGTGGCGAAGGCGGCCACGGCGGTGACCGCCGCCCCCGAGAAGGGGACCGACCGGAAGAACCGGAGGTCGATGAGGGGCTCGGGACTGCGGCGCTCCTGGATGACGAGGGCGGTCAGCGCGGCCAGCGCCGCGGCGAAGGCCCCGACGATCACCGGTGCGCCCCATCCCTTGTTCGGGGCCTCGATGATGCCGTAGGTGAGGGTCGAGAGGAGCGCGATCACCAGGAGCTGGCCGGGGACGTCCACCTTGCGGGCCTTCGGCGCCCGTGACTCGGGCACGTACCGCAGCGTCAGCACGATGGCCGCCAGGCCGACGGGCAGGTTGATCCAGAAGATCGACCGCCAGCCGACGGAGCTGACGAGGACGCCGCCGACCACCGGCCCGAGGGCCATGGACACCCCGACGACGGCGGCCCACACACCGACGGCCTGGGCCCGCTCCTTCGGGTCGGTGAACGTGTTGGTGATGATGGACATGGCGACCGGGTTGAGCATCGACCCGCCCACGGCCTGGACCATCCGGAAGACCACAAGCCAGGTGATGCTCGGCGCCAGGCTGCAGAGGAGGGAGCCGGCGGTGAACACCCCGAGACCGACGATGAACGTGCGTTTGCGGCCGAGGCGGTCGGCCGTCGAGCCCGACAGCATGAGCAGGCTGGCGAGCACCAGGGTGTAGGCGTCCACCGTCCACTGCAGCCCGGACACGGTCGACCCGAAGTCCCGCCCGATCGAGGGCAGGGCCACGTTGACGATGGTCACGTCGAGGCCGACGATGAGCAGGCTCATCGAGCACACCAGCAGGACCACGACGCGGCGCCGGCGGGTCAGCTCGGCGGTCGGCGGGGCGACCCGCAGGGGTGGGTGGAGGGACACGATAGTTATGAATATATAACTATCTGGCCCGACTCCGGTCCGGGCCGACCGGATCGGGCCCGCCGCCCAGGACTCAGCCGGCCGAGCCCCCGGCCACCTCGAAGGACCACACCTCCGAGGCGACCGACACCGGACCACCGTGGGGGGCCGGCCGGCTGGCTCCGGCATGTCCGTGGGCGAACGCCGGGGACTGCACCCACGCATCGAAGGACTCCTCGTCGCGCCAGCGGGTCACCACCAGCCACTGATTGCGACCGTCGGTGGGCTGGAGCAGCTCGAAGCCCTCGAACCCGTCCTGGCCGTCGACGGCTCCGGCCCGGGCGGCGAAGCGCCGGGCCAGCTCGTCGCCGGCGTCGTCGGGAACGGTGATGGCGTTGATCTTGATCAGGGTCACGGGGCCATTCGACCACACCGACACCGCCTGTGGGTAGGCGCAGGGGACCGGTGCCCCCCGTCCCGTTCACACCCCGTTCACACGGCGAATTGGATGAACCGTTTCGCGCCGCGGCGACGATACGATGAGCGCACCAGAGAGAGGAGGTGGTCCAACTGAGTAGTCAACGTTTCGGGACCCTGGAGGTGGCTGGCCGCTGAGGCGGCTCGCTGTACCACCTGGCGAATCCCAGCCAGACACCCACCGAGCGACCTAGCCGGGCCATGGTCCCACCCGGCGCCTCACGGGGGACTCGGTGTTTCACACAGCACTACCCGTACCCGATGGGCGCCTCTCCGGAGGCGCCCATCGGCGTTGCGGGGGGCGCCGCCGGTTCAGGGGCGCATCGTCGTCTCGTCGATATCGAGCGCGGCCCGCACGTCGTCGGCTGCGGGCCGGGAGACCGAGCGGCGGGCGACCAACTTTTCGAGTTCGTCCCGCTCGACGGCGATGATGTGGCGACGCAGGTCGATCTCGGCCTGGAACGACTGGGGCCCGCCGGCGGCCGGGTCACCCCCGTCGTCGGCGTCGACCGCGTCGACCGCGTCGGCCAGAAGGTCGAGCCGGCGGTCGACCTGGTCCAGCAACGCCTCGTAGCCCGTGCGCACCCGCGCCGTCACGTCATCCGGTGTGCCCGCGGCGGCGGCCAGGTCGTCGATCCGACCCAGGGCCACGACGACCAGCCGTCGGCGGGTCTCGGCGGCAAGCGCGCGGTCCTGGTCCTGCCGGGTCACGAGACCCAGCTTGCGGATGAGCGGGGGCAGGGTCAGGCCCTGGCCCACCAGGGTCGCCACGATGACCGCGAACGTCAGGAACAGCACGAGGTCCCGCTCGGCAAAGGAGGACGGCAGCGCCAGCGCTGCCGCCAGACTGACGGCACCCCGCATGCCGGCCCACCCGACCACGGTCGTCTCGCGCCACGTGGCCGGGGTGCCCTGGTTGGTGCTGAACAGGTTCCGTCCGCCGGGGAGGGCGGTGACCCCGAACATCCACGCCAGCCGGAGGAACACCACCATCCCCACGACGGACAGCGATTCGGCTACCAGGGAGCCGGACGAGCGCGAGGTCAGCGTCTCGAGTACGGGTCGGAGCTCGAGGCCGACAAGGAGGAAGGACAGCCCGGTCAGGAGGAAGACGATCAGCTCCCAGATCTGGCGCTGCTGGAGCCGGGCTGCGGCGGTCAGGGAGCGGGAGCCGTAGCGGCCGAAGTAGAGGCCGGTGGCCACCACCGCCAGCACCCCGGAGGCGTCGAGCTTGTCGGCGGGCAGGTAGGCGGCGAACGGCAGGATGAGGAGCACCGTGTTCTCGATGACCGGGGTCTCCACCCGGCGCAGGAGCCGGGTCCCGAGCCAGCCGACGGCCACGCCGATGGCCACACCCGCCGCCACGGCGAACAGGAAGCGTGCGGCCACGTCGGCCACGGTCAGGCTCGTGGCCACCGACGCCACGGCGACCTGGTACGCGGTCAGGGCGGTGGCGTCATTCGTCAGGCCCTCGCCGCCGAGGATGGTCACCAGCCGACGGGGGAGGCCGAGCTTGCCGGCGATCTGGGTGGCGGCCACCGAGTCCGGCGGCGACACGATGGCGCCGAGGGCGAACGCCTCACCCCAGTTGGACTGGGGGACCAGCAGGTGGAACACCACGGCCACGGCGGTCATGGTGGCGAGTACCAGGCCGACGGCCAGGAGCAGGATGGGCCGCCAGTGGGTGCGGAGTTCGCGGGCGGACGTGTCGAGCGAGGCGTCGTAGATCAGCGGGGGCAGGAACACCAGCAGGATCAGGTCGGGCTGCAGTGAGACCCGGTGGGCCACGGGCAGGATGGCCACCACCAGCCCGGCGATGACCAGCAGGATCGGATAGGCGATCCGGAGGCGGTCGGCGATGGTGGCGACGATCACCACGGCGATCAGCAGGCCGAGGACCTCGGCGATGCTCATGCCCGGCGGCTCCGGTGCGGAGGTGCCGTCACTGCCACGGGCCGAGGGAGCGGAGGTCGGGGCGCTGCGTCCGTCCGAAGAGCCACGCCAGCTCGTCCCGCGGTGTCGCGGGTGACGTCGGCCCGGGCGGCGGCGGGTACGTCCGTCCATGCTTCCAACAGGCGGACCGAGGACGCCGCCACGTCCTCGCGCACGGCAGCCGCCGACCGACCGGCTCCGGACTCGATCTCGGCGGCGCGTCCGGCGAGACCCCCGGGATGCTGATCCACCACCACGCCGTCGATGGCCGCCTGTGTCCGACGGCCGGTGCCGCCGGCCGTACCTCCGAGGCGCGCACGTCGGCCCACGCCTTGATCGGGGCCGGTACGGGCGTCGCCATGGCCGACAACCTACCGGCCGGTCACCGCCCGACGGTGCTGTCCTCGAGGTCCCCGAGCTGGTCGAACTCCTCGTACCCGTCCTCGAACCCGTCCTCGTACCCATCCTCCATCGTCGGCACCGGTGCCGGTCCACCGAGGTCCTGGTGCGGGCCGTACTCCGCCTCCCCCGCCTCCGTCCCAGCGGGCCGCCGCGGGGGCTCGGGCACGGCGAACAGGGGCAGCGGCGCGGGGGCGCGTACCTCGCGTCGGCCGGGGAGCAGCGCCGGACGGCCCAGGAAGAAGCCCTGCCCACACGGACAGCCCAACGAGCGGAGGGCCTCGTACTCGCCCGCCGTCTCGATGCCCTCGGCCACCAACGAGGCGTTGTAGGCGTCGAGGCCGAACGACAGGAGCGCCCGGCCTAGCGCCCGGCGTGCGGGATCCTTGTCGATCCCCCGCGTGAGGCTGATGTCCAGCTTGATCACGTCCGGCTTCAGATTCAGGATGTGGCCCAGCCCGGAGTAGCCGGCACCGGCATCGTCCACTGCCACGCGCACGCCCGCCGACCGTACCCGTTCGATCTTCTGGGCCAGGAGCGGATAGTCGACGACCCTGGTGTGCTCGGTCAACTCCAGCACGATGCGTTCGGAGGCGACGTCGGCGATCACCTCCTGGAACCGGTCGGTCATCATGGTCTCGACGGACGCATTGAGCGACAGGTAGACGCTGGGCGGGAGGAGCTGGAGCTGCTCGAGCGCGTTCTCCAGGGCGATGATCTCGAGTTCGACACCCAGTCCGACCGAGGCCGCCTCGGCGAACCACTGGTCCGGGGCCCGAACCGGGAGCTGGGCGAACCGGGACAGTGCCTCGGCGCCGATGGGCTCGCCGCTGCGCAGGTCGACGATCGGCTGGAAGTGGGTCTCGAACGACCGGTTGGCGATGGCCTCGCGCACCGCCTCGGCCCGCTGTTCCATGGCGATCTGGGCGGCCCTCTCCTCGCGTCGGGTCCGGCCTCCGGGCAGGGCACGGTCGTGGGCCGCCGCACGGCGGCGGGCCGCGCCATGCAGGACCCCGCGCCGCTTCCCGCTGTAGAGGTCCTGCCCCAGAGGGGTGGGCCGTCTCATTGTCCGCCGTTTCTCATGTTCCGATGGGTCCCATGGTTCGCCGAGCTCCGGTCTTCCTCGCGTTCGCATCCGCGCCCGCTGGACGCCAGGTCGTCGGCCACATGCCGAGACCCTTCGGAATTCGACACGTCGGGCCCCGATCTTTAGCTCCCCGGCAGGTCGTGGGCCGGGTCGTGGGCCGGGTGCTGGGCCGGGTCGTGGGCCCGGTGCTGGGCCGACGGACCCGGCCGGTCCTCTCCCCGGGGGACGAGCGCCAGCTGTCGGGACTGGGCCACGAGGCGGTCCCGGGAGTCCCAGATCTCGCCGTCCTCCTCGAGGAACCCACCAGTCACGAATCGGGTGGTGAACCGACACCGGAGCCAGCCCGGCGCCGGGCGGGCCCGGACGTGCGTGGTCAGCTCGACGGTCGGCGTCCATCCGAGGAGGGGCAGGTCGGCATTGAAGATGGTGGGCGGGAAGGCGTCGAGCGCCAGGAGGAGACCGAGGGTGTCGACCTCCTCGTCGTCCGGCAGCCGGAACCAGCCGCGGACCCGGGCGATGCCGCTCCGCTCCCCTCGTGCGAACGCGCTGTCCTCGGGGTGGAGGCGCAGGTCGACCCGTCCGTTGAACGGGGGAGGGAAGCTGTCCGTGGGTGGGAGGTGGACGCACTCGTCGACGGGAGGGAGGTCGGGCGGCGCCCCGTCGACCAGCACCGCGTCCGCATCGTCCGACAGGTCGCCGAAGGTCCCGAGGAGGGCCAGCAGCGGCCGGTCTCCGGAACGCAGTCGGGCGGTGCCCGTGGCGAAGCGCTTGCCCTCCTTGACCACCTCGGTGGTGATCCCGACCGGCCCGGGCCTGCCGGGGGCCAGGTAGTGGGCGGTCACGGTCACGGGGTCGGGCCGGCCGGTGGCCGCGACCAGCGCCCGCGCACCGATGGCCAGCAGGTAGCCACCGTTGGCGTTGCCGGCGATGTCCCACCGGGGTGCGATCGAGCCGAGGAAACCCCCGCCACCGGTGGAGGTGACCGCCGTGGCGGTGGCGAAGGGGCCGGGGGTCATCCGCAGGTGGAGGGGTCGACGCCGATCCCGCCCGCCTCGTCGCTGGCGTAGGCGGCCAGCGCCATCCGCAGCACGTCGACCGCCTCCTCGGCGCTCCACAGGAGGGGCCCCTCACCGGTCCGCAGCCACCGCAGCCAGTGGCGTCCCGAGTCGCGGAAACTACTGGCCCAGTCGTCGTCGAGGGCATGGTGCGCGCGCAGTTCGCCGTCCCGGTAGACCTCGAAGCTCGGCTCCTGGATGCCCCGGGCCGTGCAGCGGTTGACCCGGGCGAAGCCGTGGCGCCCGGTCACCTCCCACCGCTCGTCGTTGGTGTAGTAGTCCGACCGTAGGTAGAGGTCGACGGCGAAGGTGATGTCCCAGACACCGCGGACACCGTTCTCGTGCTCCCACACGACGGTGGTCGGCGCGTCGACGCCGATGCCCGGGATGATCTCGGTGTTGCCGATCCAGGCCCGCACCTCGCGCACCGGCCCGAACAGCCAGAGGGCGGTCGACAGCTTGTGCCAGCCGTCGTCGAACAGGAGCACGCCCCGCCCGCGCCGGGCCTGGTCGAACTGCCAGTCGTAGGTGTCACCCGGCACGTCCCACCCACCGCGGCCGCTGGCCACCATCTTCAGGTGGTAGCCGGCGATCTCGCCGATCTCCCCGGAGGCCACCACCTCCGCCAACCGCTGCAGCGGCTCGTAGAAGAGATAGTTCTCCATCACCCGCAGGGTGCGTCCGCTGCCCACCGCAGCCGCCAGCATCCGCTTGGCCTCGTCGAGGTCGTTGCCGATCGGCTTCTGCAGGTTGACGTGCCAGCCGTGCTCCAGCATCCCGACCACCTCGTCGGCGTGGAGCACGATCGGCAGCAGGGCCTCGACGGCGTCGACCTCGAGACCGCTGGCGGCCAGTTCGTCGACCGAGGCGAAGAGCGCGGCATCCGGCCAGTCGGCCTGGCGGAGGCGCCGCCGTTGCTCGACGGGATCGACCAGCGCCACCACCTCGACGTCCGGGTTGTCGACGTAGCCCAGCCGGTTGAGGTCGTAGATCCGTCCCAGACCGACGAACGCCGCCCGCACGGGTCGGCCGAGGACCGGCCCGGTCACGGAGTCCGTCGGCGAACTGGTGGCGGAACCGGTCGTGAGGCCAGTCGGGAACGGGGTGCCGGGAGGGGAGGCCATGGCCGACCATGTTGCCAGCCGGCGGCCCCGGGTCGTTCAACTGCCGCCGAGTACCGTCGGTTCCACGCCCTCCCACAGACCCGCGGGGGCCTTGCCCACCGGGTAGTGGCCGGGCTGACGGCCCGAGCTCATCTTCTCGATCCGCGCCTTCATGCCCGGGCTCAGGGCGTCGGCCTGGATCATCTCGATGTAGGCGGCCGTGGCGTTGCCCACGTCGAAGAAGTCGCGCTGCCAGCTCCACCGGTGGTTGCCGGCATAGCGGAACCAGCTCCCGCCCAGACCGGCGATCTCGTAGTGGCTCCCGTCGGACCGGGTGGCGTCGGCCACCTGCTTCCACAGGCCGAGGATCTCGCCCTGCTGCTCGTCGATGAGGATCCGCATGTACGGATAGGTCCACCCGCCGAGTCCCTCCATCTCGAGCCCGACGGCGAGCTCGCGGATCTGGTCGCGCCCCACGGCCATGAACTCGTCGTTGGGACCGACGTTCCAGCCGTAGGTGGCGTCCTCGGTGTACATGTCGGCCAGCGGGAGCCAGTTCAGCTCCTCCTCGCACTTCTGGTTGAGGTCCAGCCAGAGCTGCATGGTCTCTTCGAGCTCATTGCGGGGGTACGACGGCACGGGGCTACTCCTTCTCGGTTCTGCTGGTTGCTGGTTCATTCGTTCTGCGGGCTGCACGGTTGACTGCAGGCTGCGGTTCACTGCGGGCTGCGGTTCACTGCGGGCTGCGGTTCACTGCGGGCTGCGGTTCACTGCGGGGAGGACGCCGGTGCCGGCATCCGGGAGGATTCAGTCGTCGACGATGGACAGGGCGTGGGTCGGGCAGAAGCGCACGGCGGCCTCGATCTCGGCGCGCCGGTCGTCGGGTGGCTCGGTGAGGAGCACGACCACCTGGTGGTCCCTCCCCACCTCGAACACCCCGGGCGCCTCGGACTCGCACACCCCGTGCCCCTGGCACAGGTCCGCGTCGACCTCGATGCGCATCAGGCGACCGACCCGGTGTGGCCGAGGGACACCGCCCGACGGCGGTAGCGGACCACGCACGGCTGCTCGAGCTGCACCACCATCTTGGAGTGGTCGTTGCGGTAGGACCCGGGGTCCTGGGCCATGGTGAACTCCCAGTCGAGGAGCAGCACGCTGAAGATGGCCTTGAGCTGCATCATGGCGAAGGCCTGACCCACACAGCGGTGGCGGCCGGCGCCGAACGGGATCCACGTCCACGGGTTCAACCGGTCCTCCTCCAGGGGGTCCAGGTACCGGTCGGGACGGAAGGCGTCCGGCTCCGGGAAGTCCTCGGGCAGCCGGTTGGACACCGACGGGCTGGCCGCCACCATCTGGCCTTCGTGGATGGCGACGCCCTCGACCTCGAGCTCCTCCTTGGCCACGCGGAGCAGGAGGATGAGCGGGGGGTGGAGCCGCAGCGCCTCCTTGACCGACGACTCCAGCAGGGGCATGGCCCGCAGGGCCTGGTAGCTCACCTCGGCCCCGTCGGCGTACAGCTCGCCCAGCTCGTCGTCGACCCGGGCGAGGACGTCGGGGTGGCGGAGCAGCTCGATGAGCGTCCAGGCCGCCGTGCCCGACGTGGTGTGGTGACCGGCGAACATCATCGAGATGAACATCCCGGTGACCTCGTCGGGCAGGAAGCGGTCGGTGCCGTCGGGGTTCTTGATCGACATCAGCACGTCGACGAGGTCCTGCTCGTCCTCGGGGCCCGGCGGCCCGGCGGCCCGGCCCTCCATGATCCCCTGGATGAGCGAGACCAGCTCGGCCCGGGCGGCGTCACGCCGGCGGAAGCTCTCGATGTCGGCGTAGGGGTCGACGTAGGCGATGGCGTCGGTGCCCTTCTCGAGGTCGTGGAACAGCACGGCGAAGCGCCCGTCGAGCTGGTCCCGGAAACGCTTCCCGATCAGGCAGGCCGACGAGGTGTACATGGTCAGCTCGGCGAACCACTCGAGCAGGTCGATCTCCCCCTCGTCGTCCCACCGGGCGACCATGGCCTCGACCTCGGCGGCGATGGTGGCGGCGTGGCCCCGCATGAACTTGTCCCGCAGCGCCTGGTTGTGGAGCATCTCGCGTCGCCGTTCGGGTGACGCGTCGAACACGACACCCTCGCCGAAGACGGGCGTCATGAACGGGTAGGCCTCGGCCTGGTCGAGGACGTCGTCGGTCGACCGGAAGAAGAATTCGTTGGCCTCGGCTCCGCTCAGCAGCACGACCTCGCGGTCGGCGAGCCGGAAGAGCCCGACGTCGCCGCACTCGTCGCGGACCCGCTGCATGAGGCCGATGGGATCGACCCGCAGCTCCTCCAGGTGGCCGGTGGCCCCCTGGCCGCCCGAGACGCGGGCGGGCTCTCGTATTCCGGTATCGACGGCCATCACGGTGCTCCTTGGTCGGTCGGCGCCGCGATCGGCGCCTCGGGTTGCAGTTCGATGACCGTTGCGTGGGTGCCACGGGGCAGGGACACCACGGCGCAGACGGCCTCGGCCACGCCGGCCGGGCGCATGAAGTTGGCGTGCCGGGCGAACCCCCACGCGGCCCACTGCTCGATGACCTGACCGGTGACCTCGGGATCCCAGTCCATCCCCATGCCGGTCAGCGTCGGTCCGGGACGGAGGATGGTGGCGCGCACACCCGTACCCTCGAGCTCCATCTGGAGCGAGCGCACGTAGCCCTCGAGGCCCCACTTCGAGGTGACGTAGGCGGCCATGGCCGGACGGGGCCGCTCGGCCACGTCGGACGTGACGAAGACGACATCGCCCCGTTGCCGCTCGACCAGGGCCGGCAGCAGGGCCTGGACCAGCCGGTGGGTGCCGCCGATGTTGACGTCGAGGACCCGCTCGAAGGCGTCCGGGCTGGTGTCGAGCACGGCCCCGGCGATGTTCTGGGCGGCGTTGGACACGATGATCTCGACCTCGCCGAGCGCGTCGACCGCGGCCCGGGCGAACCGTTCCACCGACGCACCGTCCGCCAGGTCGAGGTGGAGGGCGACGGCCTCCCCGCCCTCGGAGCGGATGGCGGCGGCAGCGTCCTCGCACTCGTCGACCCGCCGGGCACCCAGCACGACAGGATGCCCCGTGGCGGCCAGGGCGATGGCGGTGGCCCGTCCGATGCCGGACGATGCGCCGGTGACGACGGCCGGCCGACGCACGGGATGGGGCGGGAACTTCGGCATCAGCGCAGCTCCACCGTGGTCGGCAGCGCGGCCAGTCCGCGCACGTTGATCGAGTGCACCCGTACGATCCCCGACGTGTCGATGTCGTAGTCGGCCACGCGGGTCACCAACTCGTGCAGTCCGATGCGGGCCTCCAACCGGGCCAGGGGTGCGCCCATGCAGAAGTGGCGCCCGCTGCCGAAGCTGACCAGGGCCTTGGTGTCGCGGTCGATGTCGTAGCGGTCGGCGTCCGGGAAGACCCGCTCGTCCCGGTTGGCCGACCCCACGAGCAGGAGCACCCGCTCGCCCGCGGGGAGGTGGGTCCCGTGGAGGTCGATCGGCTCCCGGAGGACCCGCAGCAGCATCTGGCTCGACGTGTCGTAGCGCAGCGTCTCCTCTGCCCACGAGGGGACGCGCGTGGGGTCGGCGAAGGGCTTGGCCCGTTCGTCGGGGTTGCGCCACCCCCAGTACCAGGCGTTGCCGAGCAGCTTGGTGGTCGTCTCGTTGCCGGCCACCACCATCAGGAAGAGGAAGGCGACGACCTCCTCGTCGGTCAGCTTGTCACCGTCGATCTCGGCGTCGAGCAGCGCCGAGGTCAGGTCGTCGGTGCGCCGGGTGCGTCGCTCGTCGACCATGGCCTGGTAGTAGACGACGAGGTCGAGCGCGGCGGCCATGCCTTCGGGCGGCACGTCGTAGACGCCGTCGTCGCGGTGCAGCACGAGGTCCGCCAGTCTGCGCAGCTCGGCCCGGTCGGCGCGTGGCACCCCGACGAGCTCGGAGATGACGTCCATGGGCACCTTGCCGGCGAAGTCGGCGATGAAGTCGAAGCCACCCGACTCGAGGGCGGGCAGCAGGTGCTCGAGGGTGATCTCGCGGATCCGGTCCTCCATGGCGTTGACCTTGGTGGGGGTGAACCCCTTGCCGACCAGCGAACGCATCCGGGTGTGGTCCGGCGGATCGAGGGCCAGGAACGACATCACCTTGTGGGCGTCGGCGCTGAAGGCGCTCGGATCCAGCGACACGCCGTAGGCGTTGGAGTACGCGTCGACGTTGCGGAAGGCGGCGAGGACGTCCTCGTGGCGCGACAGCGCCCAGAAGTCGAACTCGTCGGAGCGGTACACCGGGGCCTCCGACCTCAGGCGGGCGTAGGTCGGATACGGGTCCTCGTGCATCTGGTAGGCGTAGGGGTTGTAGTCGAGCGGGACCCCGACCCCGACCCCGGCGGCGGTCACCGGTCGCCCCGGTCGTCGCCGACGAGCAGGCCGGCGGCCTCGGCCACGAAGGCCGGCACGTCGACGAACGACGTGTGCCCGGTGCCGGCGGACAGCAGCGCCCCGGAATAGGCGGCCTCGAGCACCCGCACGACCCGGGGGTCGACCCCGGGCCCGAGGGCGGCGGTCAGCCGTCGGTGGGTCTGGGCGCCGATGCGGTCGCGCAGATGGCTGACGTCGGGGCTGGGGCTGACGAGCGCCACCGTGCAGGCGTCGATCAGTGCCGGGCTCTGTGCGGCGAAGGGGATCATGTCCTCGACCGTCTGCGCCACCCGGGTCGCGAGTGGCACCGACGGGTCGGTCTCCACCGGGGGGAGGGCCCCCATCCGGCGCCACAGCACCTCGGCCAACAGGTGGTCCTTGGAGCTGAAGTAGGTGTAGGCGGTGGCCGGGGCGACACCGGCCCGCCGGGCCACGCCCCGGACCGTCAGTCCGGCGTAGCCCACCTCCTCGGTCTCCTCCTCGGCGGCGCGCACCAGGGTCGCCACCGCCTCGGCCTGCCTCGCCGTCAGCCGACGGCGGGTGGCCTCGATGTCGACCACCGGGGGACCGGGCTCGGGCGACGGTTGGGCGACCGTCACGCCGGACCCGGCGCGGCGGCGTCGACCGTGGACGTCGCGTTGGTGTCGGTCATGTGTCCAAACTATAGTCCAGACACTTGTCCAACACCAGGGGGTGGTCGTGGCACCAGCGCAGGAACCAACACCGGGGGACGGGCCCCGGGACGGCGGGCCCACCGTCGGCGTCATCGGACTGGGCGCCATCGGCGACGGCGTGGCCCGAAGTGTGGACGCCGCCGGTCTCCCACTCGTCGTCTTCGACATCGTGTCCGAGGCCACCGGTCGACATGCCGACCACGCCACCGTGGCCGCCTCGCCGGCGGAGCTCGCCCGGGCGAGTGACGTCGTCGTGGTGGCCGTCGTCGACGACGCCCAGGTGCACGCCGTGCTGTCAGGGGCCGACGGGGCCCTGGCGGCCGGCGGCCCCGGCACCACCTTCCTGGTGGTGAGCACCATCACGTCGGCGTGCGTCCGCGCCATCGGCGCCGAGGCCGCGGCGGCAGGCGTCGGCATCGTCGACTGCGGAGTGAGCGGTGGGCCGAGCGCCGCGGCCAGCGGAGAGCTCATCTGCATGGCCGGGGGCGACGAGGCGGTACTCGAGTCGCTGGCGCCGGTCCTCGACGCCATCGGTTCGCTGACGGTGCGCATGGGGCCGTTCGGCACCGGACTGGCCGCCAAGCTCGCCCGCAACCTCGTGCAGTACGGGGGGTGGCTGGCCGCCTACGAGGGCCAGCTCCTGGCCGAGGCGGCCGGCATCGAGCTGTCCCGGCTGGCCCAGGTGATCCGGGCCAGTGACGCCAAGATAGGTGGTGCCTCGGCCTTGATGTTCCGTCCGACGGTCGCCCCGTTCACCGACGCGGACGACGCCGGATTCGTGGCCGCCATGCGCAACGGTGCCGACCTGGCCCACAAGGACCTGCTGGCCGCGCTGGCGCTGGCTGGCGAACTGGACGTAGACCTGCCGTTGGCGGGCATGACCGAGGCCCGGGCCGACGACATCTTCGGCGTGGGCGGGATGGGGGAGGGCCGATGAGCGACCAGGACACGACGGAGGGCGGCAAGGTGGTGGGTGAGGAGCGCCTGCTCATCGACGGGGAGTTGCGACCGGCCCGCTCCGGCGCGCTCTTCGAGACCGTCAACCCGGCGACCGGCGAGGTGCTCGGTGTCGTGGCCGACGGGGCCGTCGCCGATCTCGACGATGCCATCGGGAGCGCCCGTCGGGCCTTCGACGGGACGGACTGGTCGACCGACGTCGAGCTGCGGGTGCGCGGTCTGCGCCAGCTGCAGGCCGCGTTCGAGAAGCACGGCGACGACATCCGGGCCATGACCGTGGCGGAGACGGGCTCACCCCTTTCCCTGACCTACTCGGCCCAGCTCGACACGCCCGTGGGGTCGCTCGGCTGGGTGGCCGATCTCGCCGAGAGCTACGCGTGGGAGACCGACCTCGGCAACGCCGAGCCCCTCGGTATCCCGTCGCACCGGTGGGTACGTCGCGAGGCCACCGGTGTCGTGGGCGCCATCACCCCGTGGAACGTGCCCCACCAGATCAACCTGGCCAAGCTCGGTCCGGCACTGGCGGCCGGCAACACGGTGGTCCTCAAGCCGGCCCCCGACACCCCGTGGTGCGCCACCGTCCTCGGACGCCTGATCGCCGAGGAGACCGACATCCCGGCCGGGGTGGTCAACATCGTCCCGTCGTCCGACCACGCCATCGGTGCCATGCTCTCCGTCGACCCCCGGGTCGACCAGGTCAGCTTCACCGGGTCGACGGCCACCGGCCGCAAGGTGATGGCCTCGGCCGCCGACACGGTGAAGAAGGTCTTCCTCGAGCTCGGCGGCAAGTCGGCGTTCGTCATCCTGGACGACGCCGATCTCCGGGGTGCCTGCGCCACGGCGGCCTTCACGGTCTGCACCCATGCCGGACAGGGGTGCGCCATCACCACCCGCCTGCTCGTGCCCCGGTCGCTCTTCGACGAGGCGGTGGACTCCACGTCCCGGGTGATGGCCAAGCTGCCGGCGGCCGACCCCACGGACCCCGGCACCATCTGCGGCCCGCTGGTCAGCGCCCGCCAGCGCGACCGGGTGGAGGGCTATCTGAAGCTGGCCATCGGGGAGGGCGGTTCGTTCGCCCTGGGTGGCGGCCGGCCCGAGGGCCTGGACGGCGGATTCTTCGTCGAGCCGACGCTCATCGTCGGGGTGGGGAACGACGCCCGGGTGTCCCAGGAGGAGATCTTCGGCCCGGTCCTCGTGGTGATCCCCTTCGACGACGACGATGACGCGGTGGCCCTGGCCAACGACTCGGCCTACGGTCTGTCCGGTTCGGTCTGGTCGGCCGACCGGGACCGGGCCGTCGCCGTGGCCAATCGGATCCGCACCGGCACCATCGGCATCAACGGCGGCCTGTGGTTCAGTCCCGACGTGCCGTTCGGCGGGTACCGGCAGTCGGGGGTCGGGCGCGAGTCGGGGGTCGCCGGGTTCGAGGAGTACCTCGAGACCAAGTCCCTGGCCGAGCCCGCGTGAGCGACGACCGGAGCAGGACCGACGACGGAGGAGGATCGTGATGACGGAGGGACCCACGGGGGCCCGTGCGGCCGGGATGGCCAAGATGGACGAGGTCTACGGCTTCAGCGTCGACCCGGACGCCATCGCCGGACCCTACGTCGACGTCACCGTCGACCACCTGTTCGGGACCATCTGGACCCGTGAGGCGCTCGACACCCGGGACCGTCGGATGATCACCGTCGGGGTGCTGGCCGCGCTCGGACAGGCCGACCTGCTGGAGATCCAGTTCGGCGCGGCCCTGGAGCGCGGCGAACTGACCGACGAGCAGCTGCGCGAGCTCGTCCTGCACCTGGCCCACTACATCGGTTGGCCGCTGTCCACCGGCGTCAACGCCGCCGCCGAGAAGATCATCGCCCGTCGGGCCAAGGCGGCCCGCGCCGCCGCCGACACGACCACCGACCCGAGTCCCGATCCGAGCACAGGAGCCCCGGCATGAGCCCGAACCCCACGACCACCTTCGACTTCACCGGGAAGGTGGCCATCGTCACCGGTTCGGCCGGCGGCATCGGCCAGGCCTACGCCGAGGCCCTGGCGGCGGCGGGCGCGTCCGTCGTCGTGGCCGACATCGACGCCGACAAGGCCGGCGCCGTGGCCGAGGGCATCCGCGCCGCCGGGGGCTCGGCCCTCGCCGTGACGGTGGACGTCGCCGATCCGGACTCGGCCCGGGCCATGGCCGAGGCGACCGTCGACACCTTCGGCGGGATCGACTACCTGGTCAACAACGCGGCCATCTTCGGCGGCATGAAGCTCGACCTCCTCATCACCGTCGACTGGGACTACCTCAACCGGTTCCTGTCGGTGAACATGCTCGGCGCCCTCAACTGCGTCCGCGCCTGCTGGCCGGCCATGAAGGCCCGGGGCGGCGGGGCCGTCGTCAACCAGTCGTCGACCGCGGCCTACCTCTACGCCGGGTTCTACGGCCTGGCCAAGGCCGGGGTGAACTCGATCACCCAGCAGCTGGCCCACGAACTCGGTGGCGACGGCATCCGGACCAACGCCATCGCGCCCGGACCCACCGATACCGAGGCGTCCCGCACCGTCGTGCCCGACGTCTTCATGAAGCCGATCCTCGACGGACTCGCTCTCAAGCGGATGGGGGAGACCTCCGACCTGGTGGGCATGTGCCTCTTCCTGTTGTCCGACGAGGCGTCCTGGATCACCGGCCACGTGTTCAACGTCGATGGTGGTCAGGTCTTCCGTCCATGACGCCTGCGGGGGAGCCCCCCCACCGGATCGAGCTGGAGTTCCTCGACCACGTCCTGGTGATCGCCTTCGACCGACCCGAGGCGCGCAACGCCTTCGACCACGCCATGTACCGCGCCGTGGCCGGTGCGCTCTCGGGAGCGTTGGGCGATGACGATGTCCGTGCAGTGGTGCTGACGGGGCGGGGCAAGGCGTTCACCTCGGGCCAGGACCTCCGGGAGATGGTGGCCCTCGCCACCGGTGACGCCGATCCCGAGGCCGGCTCGGGGTTCCCGGAACTCCTCGACCTCCTCGGCCGCTTCGACAAGCCGCTGCTCGCCGCGGTGCACGGGGTGGGCATGGGCCTCGGCTGCTCGATCCTCGGCCACGTCGACCTCGTGCTGCTGGACGAGTCGGCCCGGCTGCGGGCCCCGTTCGCCGAGATGGGCGTCCCTCCCGAGGCGGCCAGCAGCTACCTCCTCCCGGCCCGGATGGGCTGGCAGCAGGCATCCCTCGCCCTGTTGGCCTCCGCGTGGATCACCGCACCCCAGGCGGTGGCGTCCGGTCTGGCCCTGCGGACCTGCCCTGACGGCACCGTGCTCGCCGAGACCCTCGAACTGGCCCGGACCATCGCCTCGTTCCCGCCCCACGCCACCCGCCGGATCAAGCACCTCATGCTCCAGGCCCGGGGTCCGGCGGTCGCCGAGGCGCGTCGGCGCGAGGAGGCCGCCTTCGCGTCGCTGTTCGCCGATCCGGACATCAACCCGGGGGAGCACCTGGCCGCCGGACTCGGGGACTGACCCCGTGCGCCTGGGCATCACCTGCTTCCTGACCGACCGCGACATGCCACCCGCCGACCTGGCCCGGGCGGTGGAGGAACGCGGGTTCGCCTCGCTCTACCTGCCCGAGCACACGCATCTGCCCGTGCGGGCCGACACGCCACCGGCCCTCGTCGAGGGCGTGCGGCCCGAGGACTACCGGCGGAGCCTCGACCCGTTCGTGGCCCTGGCCACCGCGGCGTCGGTCACGACGGACCTGGTGCTCGGGACCGGCGTGGTGCTCGTCGCCCAGCACGATCCGATCGTGTTGGCCAAGCAGGTGGCGACCCTCGACCACCTGAGCCACGGCCGGGTGCTACTCGGCATCGGCTTCGGCTGGAACCGCGCGGAGGCGGCCGACCACGGGGTGGCCTTCGACGACCGGCGGGCCATCGCCCGGGAGCACGTGCGGTGCATGCAGGCCCTCTGGCGCGACGACCCGGCCGAATTCCATGGGGAGTTCGTGGATCTCGACCCGTGCTGGAGCAGCCCGAAGCCCGTACAGCGTCCGGGCGTGCCCGTCCTGCTCGGCGGGGCGGCCACACCGGCCAACTTCGCCGCCATCGCCGAGTACGGCGACGGGTGGCTGCCCATCGGCGGCTCGGGGCTGGGCGAGGCCGTGCCGGCCCTGCGTCGCGCCGTCGAGGACGCCGGCCGCGATCCCGATCTCGTCCGGGTGATCCCCTTCGGGACGGTGCCCACCGAGGCCAAGCTCGACCACTTCGCCCGCCTGGGACTCGACGAGGTGGTGCTGCGGGTGCCGTCGGGCTCCCCGTCGGAGATCCTGGAGGTCCTGGATGCCCACGCCGTCCACGTCGAACGCTTCGCCGGGTCCGATGCCTGACGGCCCGTCCGAGGCCCCCCGGCGGCAGGGGCCGCCCGGCCGCCCCTGGAGCGGTGGTGGGCGCGAGGAGCTGGCCGCCGCCGTGCGGCGCCTCATGCAGCTCACCGTCACCTCGACCCCGGCACCGGGTGCCTTCACCGACGCGGCCGCGCGGATCGACGCCCTGTGCGACGCGCTGGCCGCGGAGGTGCCCGAGGACGGACCCGAGCCCGTGGGACGCTTCGCCCAGGAGTCCGTGGGACCCTCCGAGCTGTCCGGACTCACCGACGCCATGCCGTTCGACATGGTCGTCGGCTCGTGCAACCCGATGGCTCCGCCGATCGCGCTGTGGTTCGACCCACCGAAGGCCTTCGGCCGGGTCGTCTTCACCCCGCCCTACGAGGGCGCGCCGGGCTGCGTCCACGGCGCAGCCATCGCCGCGGCCTTCGACATCATCCTGACGGCGGCGAACGTGGTCGCCGACGCGGCCGGGCCGACGGTGCACCTCTCCATCCGGTACCTGAAGCCCACGATCCTCGGGGTCGACACCGAGTTCGAGTCCGAGGTCGACGAGGTGACGGAGCGGCGCACCTTCAGCGTGGGCCGGCTCATCCAGGACGGTGTCGTCAAGGTGGAGGCGACGGGCGAATTCGTGAACCTGTCCCGTGATCGCATCAACGCCATGCACCGCGACCGCGCGAACGGAGACGCCACGTCCGACGGCTGAAGTGCCCACCACGCGCGGCGCCGACGAATTCTCTAGAGTCGGCAGCACCGGGTGGTGCCGGGGGGACAGGTCGATGACCTGCCGGACACCACGACGACAGGGGGAGACGATGATGAGGCACTCCATCAGTGGGGCCGTTCCGTTGGTCCGGTGGCGCGGTGCGGCCACGGTGGCCCTGGTGGGCCTGGTCCTGGCGGGCACGCTGACCGCGTGTTCGTCGACCACGGCGCAGTCGGCGTCGACGACCTCCGGCGGCTCGTCGGGTGGATCGACGGGGGGCATCCCGTCGGCCGCATTCAGTGACACCACCGGGTTGACGCCGTCGACGGTCACCGTGGGCAACGTCTCGACCCTGGCCTTCGGACTGTTCAAGGGTGCGAACATCGGTACCGAGGCCTGGGCGAACTACGTGAACTCGACCGGAGGGATCAACGGCCGCAAGATCCTCGTCGACTCGCACGACGACGGCTACCAGGGCGCCCCGAACAAGCAGGCGACCGAGCAGGTGGCCCAGAGCGACTTCGCGGCGGTCGGCGGGTTCTCCCTCGAGGACACCTACGGCGCCACGGTGCTCGCGGCCGATCCCAGCGTGCCGAACGTCACCGTCTCGTTGAGTCAGGTGGCGGGCGACCTGCCCAACAGCTTCAGTCCCGACCCTGCGGCGATCGGGTGGCCGACCGGGCCGCTCCAGTACTTCAAGGACAAGTTCCCGGCCGACGTGCAGCACGCCGGCGCCCTCGTCGCCGACCAACCGTCCGCCATCTCCAAGTGGGGAGGGGAGAAGGCGGCCATGGAGTCCATCGGCTACAAGGTCGTCTACGACCCGCAGTTCTCCATCACCACGACCGACTTCACCCCGAACGTCATCGCCATGCGCAACGACGGGGTCAAGATCCTGTTCCTCGAGCAGATGCCGGAAAACTACGCGGCGTCCGTGGTGAAGGCCCTCAACCAGCAGAACTACCACCCCCAGCTCGTGTTCGGCGCCTCGACCTACTCGGAGCAGCTGGTGCCCGACTCGGGCGGTCCGTCGGCCATCGACGGCACCTACATGGAGATGGTGAACTCCCTGTTCCTCGGCGAGGACACGGCCCAGCTGCCGGGGGCCCAGACCTTCCAGACCTGGGTGCACAAGACGGCTCCGGGCTTCAATCCGGACCTCTACACCCTCTTCGGCTGGCTGTCGGGCCAGCTGTTCACCGAGGCCCTGCAGGCGGCGGGCACGAACCCGACCCGGGGATCGGTGCTCCAGCAGCTCAAGAAGGTGACGCACTACACCGGGGACTACCTGATCGCCCCGTCCGACCCGGCGACGAAGTCCCCGGCCTACTGCTACGTGATCGCCCAGATCGAGAACGGCAAGATCCAGCGTCTGGACGACCCGCCGATCAACGGACCCCAGCACGGCTTCCGCTGCGACGGCTCCTTCTACTACTACCCGCCCAAGTGACCGTGACCGGTCGCCCGAGGTGACCGGACCGCGCTGGCCGTAGGCTCACGGGTGATGTGTGGACGCATCTCGCTCTACTCCGATCCGGACTACCTGGCCCGCGTCTTCGACGCCGTGCCGGGTCCGGACGTGGACCCGGGCGGTCGTCCCAGTTGGAACGTGGGCCCGATGGGCTCACTGCTGGGCGTCACGGAGGTGGCTGGGCCCGGTGACGGTCCCGGTGGTGGGGATGCCGCCGGCCCCGACGACGCGACAGCGGTGCACCGTGAGCTCGGACGCTACAAGTGGGGCCTCGTGCCGTCGTGGGCCAAGGACCCCACCCTGGGCAACCGGACCTTCAACGCCCGGGCCGAGACGGTGGCCACGAAACCGTCGTTCCGGGCGGCGTTCACGGCCCGACGGCTGGCCGTGGTGGCCGACGGCTTCTACGAGTGGAAGCCGGGTCCGGACAAGGGACGTCAGCCGTACTACTTCACCCGGGCGGACGGGAGACCCCTGGCCCTGGCCGGACTGTGGGAGCAGTGGTGGGGTGGACCGACCGCCGACGAGGTGACCCGCGGCGGGGCACCGGTGCTGCGGACCTGCACGGTCATCACGACCGGGGCGGGGCCGGACATGGCGGACATCCACCACCGGATGCCGGTGGTGCTGGCGGGTGACGGGCTCGAGGAGTGGCTCGACCCGGCCAACCGTGATCGACCCCATCTGGAGTCGCTCCTGGTCGCGTCCCCGGCCGGCACCCTGGTCCACCGACCGGTGGCGCGCGCCGTCGGCAACGTGCGCAACGACGGACCCGAGCTGATCGAGGGCATCGACGTCGGGGACGTCGACCAGGGTTGAGCCCACTGGCCCGGGCCGTCGAGGATCCCGTCGGGGAGGGCGCCGTGGTCCCGGTCAGCGACCTGCGAGACGACCAGTGCCCCGCCGGGGGGCGGGGCACATGTGGACCGGGGGTCCGGCGGAGATCGATCGACCGCGCCCGTGAGGCGCGGTGGCGTTCAGGCGTCGGCGGACGCCTTGGCGGCGCGCTTCATCAGGCGGGACTTGCGGTTGGCCGCCTGGTTCTTGTGGATCACACCCTTGGCCGCCGCCTTGTCGATCCGCTTGACGGCGAGGCGGATCGACTCCTCGGCGCCCTCGGCGCCCTCGGCGATGGCCGTGTTGGCCTTCTTGGTACGCGTGCGCAGCTCGGACCGGACCGCCTTGTTGCGCTCGTTGCGCTTGATGGTCTGGCGGTTGCGCTTGATCTGGCTACGGATGTTCGCCACTGCTCGTCCTCGTCGTCCTCGTGTGCCGGGTCCGGGCGGAGACGTGCTCCACCGACCCGGACGGTGTCATCGCCCCCGGGATCCTCGAGGGATCAGCTACCGGGAGACAGCAAAGGATAGCAGTTCGTGCCCGGACGGTCCCCGCAGCGGTGGTCCCGGGGGACGGGGGTCGCCGGCGGGGCCGTGGGGGCGGGGCCGTGTCCGGCCTTGGGTACGCTGGGCACCCCGTGCTCGACATCGACCGCATCCGCAACTTCTCCATCATCAGCCACGTCGACCACGGCAAGTCGACGCTGTCCGATCGCATCCTCGAGCTGACCGGGGCGGTCGATCCTCGCCAGATGCGCGAGCAGTATCTCGACTCGATGGACATCGAGCGGGAGCGGGGCATCACCATCAAGGCGCAGAACGTCCGGGTGTCCTGGAACGGCTACACGCTCCACCTCATCGACACCCCCGGTCACGTCGACTTCGGCTACGAGGTCAGCCGGTCGCTGGCCGCCTGCGAAGGCGCCGTGCTGCTGGTCGACGCATCCCAGGGGATCCAGGCCCAGACCCTGGCCAACTGCTACCAGGCACTGGAGAACGACCTCGACATCGTCGCCGTGCTGAACAAGATCGACCTGCCGGCCGCCGACCCCGAGCGGTGCGCCGCCGAGATCGAGACCGTCCTCGGACTGCCGGCCGACGACATCCTCCACATCTCCGCCAAGACGGGAACGGGGGTGGCCGAACTGCTCGACGCCATCGTGGCCCGGGTCCCGGCGCCCACCGGCGAACCGTCGGCGCCACTGCGGGCCCTGATCTTCGACTCCGCCTACGACCAGTACCGCGGGGTGGTCAGCTCCATCCGGGTGATGGACGGCACCCTGACGACCAGGGACCGTCTGCGGTTCATGCAGGCCGGGGCCAACCACGAGATCGAGGAGATCGGCGTCCGGTCCCCGGTGATGATCCCGGTGGACGAGCTGGGACCGGGTGAGGTGGGCTATCTCATCGCCGGCATCAAGGATGTCGGGGGTGCCCGGTCGGGTGAGACGGTGACCACCGCGGCGCACCCGGCCGACACCGCACTCGACGGCTACCGCGACCCGAAGCCGATGGTCTTCTGCGGACTCTTCCCCATCGACGGCGACGAGCTGCCCGATCTGCGTGACGCCCTGGAGAAGCTCCGGCTCAACGACGCCAGCTTCACCTACGAGCCCGAGTCGTCGCGGGCGCTCGGTTTCGGCTTCCGGTGCGGATTCCTCGGCCTCCTGCACATGGAGATCGTGCGTGAGCGCCTGGAGCGCGAGTTCGACCTCTCGCTGATCGCCACCGCCCCGTCGGTGGCGTACCGGGCGTTCCTGGACGACGGCACGGAGGTGGACGTGGACAACCCGTCCGAGCTGCCCGATCCGTCCTCCCTCGACCATGTCGACGAGCCGATGCTGCGGGCCACCATCCTCACGCCGGCGGAGTACACGGGCTCGATCATGGAGCTGTGCCAGGGACGGCGCGCCGAGATGGTGAAGATGGACTACCTGTCCCCCGAGCGCGTCGAGTTCGTCTACGTGATCCCGCTGGCCGAGGTGGTGGTGAACTTCTTCGACCAGCTGAAGAGCCGGACCAAGGGGTACGCCAGCCTCGACTACGAGCCCGGCGGTTACGCCACCGCCGACCTGGTCAAGGTGGACCTGCTCATCAACCACGTGCCGGTCGACGCCTTCTCGACCATCGTCCACAAGTCCCAGGCCGACTACTACGGGCGGCGGATGACCGAGAAGCTGAAGGAGCTGATCCCGCGCCAGATGTTCGAGGTCCCCATCCAGGCGGCCATCGGCGGCCGGGTCCTCGCCCGGGAGACCGTCAAGGCCCGCCGCAAGGACGTCCTGGCCAAGTGCTACGGCGGGGACATCACGCGCAAGCGCAAGCTGCTGGAGAAGCAGAAGGAGGGGAAGAAGAAGATGAAGAACATCGGTCGCGTCGAGGTCCCCCAGGAAGCCTTCGTCTCCGCACTGAAACTCGACGACTGACGGCGTTGGACGCACGGTGCTGCCGAGGAGTGCACAGGGCAGCGTCTAACATCGGTCAGATGTCTGACGAACCCGCCATTTCGGTCAGCGGCGTATCGAAGACGTATCGGATCCTCCGCCAGGAGGACAAGGACTCGTATGCAGCCGAGGCCCTCGTCAAGCGGCTTCGGGGAGCGAGGAAGCGACCCGAGGTCTTCGAGGCCCTCCATGACGTCACGTTCGACATCCCTTGGGGCGAGGTGGTCGGCCTCATCGGCCGCAACGGTGCCGGCAAGAGCACGCTCCTCAAGATCATCAACCGGATCACCGCGCCGACTGCCGGGCGCATCGAGCTCGGTGGTCGGGTCGGGAGCCTGCTGGAGGTGGGCACCGGGTTCCATCCGGAGCTGACCGGAAGGGAGAACGTCTACCTGAACGGCACCCTGCTGGGCATGCGGCGCAAGGAGATCGCCCAGCGATTCGATGCCATCGTCGAGTTCGCCGGGACGGAGCGCTTCCTCGACACCCAGGTCAAACGCTATTCCACCGGGATGTACATCCGGTTGGCGTTCGCCGTGGCGGCCCATCTCGACTCGGAGATCCTTCTGGTCGACGAGGTCCTGGCCGTGGGCGACTCCGACTTCCAGTCCAAGTGCCTCCGCAAGATGCGCGAGGTGGCCCGGGACGGTCGCACCGTGCTGCTCGTCAGCCACCAATTGCAGTCCGTAGCCGACCTCTGTTCCTCGGCGCTCTACCTGAACTCCGGACGCCTCGTACTCCATGGCACGGTCGAGAAGGCGCTCGAGGAGTACAAGAGGAGCTTCGTCCGTGCCCCCACGACGGGCGGGACGACGACGCACCGTCACGGGACCGGCGAACTCCGGTTCGAGGAGGTTGCGGTGTCGGCGGACATCGTCAAGCCGGGGGACGACGTCACCGTCGAGTTCACCATCGGCGCCAACCCCCTGTTCGGGAACCGCTACTTCGTCTCATGCCTCGTCAACAACGAGGACGGGATGGTCGTCGCCCAGTGCGATTCGCGGGTCGTCGACTTCTGGCTCGACCCCTCGACGGACACCCAGGGCCGGCTGACCATGCGGACCCCGTGGCTCAAGCCCGGTGCCTACACGGTCGACGCCTTCATCCATGCCGGCGGTCAGACCGCGGACATCTGGGAGCAGTCCTGCTTCTTCCAAGTGCTGCCGATCTCCCCGTACCCGCACATGACCGCATCGGACGGTACCGATCGCGGCATCGTGTATCCCGAGTTCGACTACACGCAGTCCTGAGGATCCATGGCCAAGATCATCATTACCCCACCCGGCAGATTCGCACTCCCGAAGGTCAGCGAGCTGTGGGAGGCGCGTGAGGTGCTCTACCGGTTCGGGGCCCGGGACGTCACCCTGCGCTACCGCCAGACAGTGCTCGGCGTGATCTGGGTGGTGCTCCAGCCCCTACTGACGGCGGTGGTCTTCACCCTGGTGTTCAACCGCGTGGCCCACCTGCAGGTCTCTCACGTTCCCTACCTGGTCTTCTCCTTCGCTGGCCTCCTTGCATGGAACCTGTTCAGCGGGATCGTCACCCGAGCGCAGTCCTCACTGGTCTCCAATCGCGACCTCGTGTCCAAGGTCTTCTTCCCCCGCATGCTTGTGCCTCTGGCCACGGTGTACTCGGCACTGGTCGACTTCGTGGTCTCACTTGCGTTCCTGATGGTCCTCTGGATCGTCTACGGGGTCAATCCGGGGCTGCAGGCACTCCTCGTCCCGATCTGGGCGGTGATGGTGATCCTGCTGGCCAGCGCTGTGGGACTGGTGACCTCGGCACTGACCGTCCGCTACCGCGACATCAACTACTTCGTGCCGTTCATCCTCCAGTTCCTGCTCTATGCAACACCCATCGCCTACCCGATCACCGCGGTACACAGCTTCAAGCTCTTCTTCGAGATCAATCCCCTTACCTGGCTCCTCCAGGAGTTCCAGTGGTCGCTGGCCAGGCAACCTGCCCCGGCACTGTGGGAGTTCGTGCTCTCGATCGTGGTACCCGTCGTCGCGTTCGTAGGGAGCGCCATCATCTTCGAACAGATGGAGCGCGGATTTGCCGATGTCATCTGAGGCCAGTGCCTACCGGAGTAGCAGCAGTGGGTCGACCTGTCCCGGGGATCAGTCGGGGTGTCCCTCTTTTCCGTAGCGGGCCTCGATCCAGTTCGACAGCACGGGATACGCAATGCTCTGACCTTCGACCGTATAGAGCGAGTGGTCGGCGCCAGGCACCACCACGAAGTCGAACATGTCCCGTCGGTGGCGTCTCCACTCACGGATCGACCAGAACACAGAGCGCTCGAACCGCTCCGCATCCTTCTCACTGGCGACGAGCAAGAGTGGCGTCCCCCGCCGGGCGAGTCCGGCCAGCGGGGCATGGGGTGATGCACCGACCGCCACCGAGAGCAGCGACCTCCAGGCTGCCTTGGCCACTCGGTGGTGTCGGACGGCGATCGTGGCGAAAAGGCCGGGCATAGGCTTGTGCGCGAGTCGGCGAGGGTCGACGGGACCGTCGCCGACCTCTGGCACCCGGCCGGTGAGCCCGGGGTTGATGGCGCACACTCCCTGCAAGTGGAGACGCAGTCCCGCCTCGATTGCGTGATATCCACCGGAGGAGAGGCCGATGTAGACGAGGTCCCTGCCGTCCGGTGCTCCCAGTGCGCTGGCCAGGTCCACTACGTCGTCGAGGATCTCTGGAGCTACGGGGATGTTGCGGGCCTGGCCGGGTCGTCCGAACGTCTCACCGATTCCATCGAAGTCCACCCGGACCGTGCGCAACCCGTGACGGGCGAAGTGACGCGCCAGGTCGACCCACCTGCGGCCCGGTCCGGTGTGGTCAAGCGCCCCAGCGGACAGCAGCACCAGCGTCGGCCTGCCGGTGGCGGCGTAGCCGTCCGCGTCCGCCGGGCCGGTTCGGGGAACACCTTCCGCCGGCTCTGTCATCACACCGAAGAGGCGGTTGGGGCCCAGCCACAGGGCCTGCTCTTCGACCGACCGACCGTCGGTCAGACGCTCGACGGTAGCCACTTCGACGGGCTGATAGGACACCGGCACCTCGGGACCGTCGATCACCCGCGCTGTCCAGTCCGTGAGGACCTTGATCGCCGTCATCGGTAGGACTGTCATGTCGGGCGGGACGTCCAGGAGATCCTCCTGCCCCTCGGCCTCGAACCAGTCGACCGGCCGACCGTCAAATGTTGCACGCGCCCTGGCGACCTTGCTGGCACCGCGTCGGGCCAGAACCAACGTCGGGCGGGTGCCCATCGACTCGCACGGCTCGAGCATCAGTTCCGCCAGCTCGACGGCCGTAGCCGACGCGAAGGTGAAGGCCGGACCGGTGACAGACCCGTCACCGATCTGTGGCGCCCCGTAGCCTGTGGCCAAGAGCGTCTGTTCCTGGCGCAGGAACTCCTTCCCTGACGCATAGGGGTCCCATTGGACGAGGGCGTCGACGTCGACACCACATGCGATCGCCCTGGCGGCGAGCAACGCCCCGATCCGCATGCCGATGAGGACGGCCGGACCGCCCGTGCACTGACGCGCGAAGGCCATGGCTTCACCCACACTCGAGAGCCACGCGGCCATCTGGTTCGGCTGGTCGAGCGGGCCAGCGGAATCACCGGTCCCCTCATAGGAGAATCGGAACGCGGCGATTCCCCCCTCGGCCAGCTGATCGCATGCCATCTGCAGGGCCCACAGCGCGTTCGCACTCTCGCGCCCCAGCGGGGGGCAGAAGACCGCGATGCCTCGAGCTCTGGATGCACGCGGGACGTGCATCCAGCCGAACAGCGGCCGCGCCTCCGGACCGAACCAGGTGGGCTGGGCCCTCATCGTGCTCTGGCGCATGGACAGCTGGCCAGGCTGCGGATCCTCTTCGGACGGAGTTCGGTCTCCGCCAATGAGATCGAGAAGCTGTCGAGCCACGAAGCAGTCCATTGATGATTCTTCGGCACTTCGGGGACACACATGAAGCACTGTCGGCGTCCGCCTGGACGAGGCCACGCTGCGCACACGTGTCCGCCCTCCCGCTCCTCGGATGACTGTTCGAAAACAGTATGACAAACCTAGACGGGTTAAATGGGTGGTCCACCTTTTCTGATCACCATGGGTCGGCTGTTGCCGTATCGGCCCCAGGGACGGGTCCCGACTCCTGGGAGGGACGACGAGTCGGAACCAGCGTCCGGAACAGCCCCTGGCGCGTTGCCATGTGGTGCCACGAAATCCTGCGCATCTCCCGTCGTTCGGCACCTCCCGTGTACGTTTGTGATCCAATGCGATATCAACAGAATGCAGGTGCCCCAGGTCGAATGCAGCGTGATGCGTCATCGAAAATGGGGCGTGACTTGGGGATTGGCGCCTATGTGCTCCTTGGTCATCCTGCGTTCCTGGTCCAGAGTCTCCGGTCCTACTACTCCATCGTCGATCGCATCGCCGTCCTGTACGACGACGCGGGATTGAGCTGGTCCAAACAACCATTGGCGATCGATTCCATGCTGTCGATCGTCGAGGAGATCGATGTCGACCACAAGGTGGTACTCGTTCCGGGTGACTTCCACAGTGCCGATGACGAGCTGCTGGTCATCGAGACCGCCGAACGGAACGCCGGTGTCGCCGCCCTCGGCCGCGACGTGGACTGGGTGCTGCAGATCGATACCGACGAAGTGCTGGGAAACCCACAGCGCTTCGTCGAATCACTCGTGCGGGCCGACCGGGCGGCAATGGACGCCCTCGACTATCCGGCCAGATGGCTGTACTCCCACGTGAATGGCGACCGCTATCTCGAACGATGCCGCCGGCTGTGGGGCATCACCGCCAACTACCCGGGTCCCGTGGCGGTCCGCGCCGGGACGACCCTCACGCTGGCCCGGCAATGCCAGGTTCCGACCTGGCACGTCGACTTCCGCCCGCGTAACACCGATCCGGCTCATCCCCGGAACACCCGGGTGGACGACCGGGTCCGGCCGGAAGACGCCATCTGGCACTTCTCATGGGTGCGGTCCGAGAAGGAGATGCGGTCCAAGTCCCTCACGTCGGGACATGCCCATGACTTCGACTGGCACCGGGAAATCGACCGGTGGGTGAGCCGCCGCCGGCACCCCCACCTCACCACGCTGTTCACGCCCATCCGTCGGCGGCCGGCCGTGGTGGGCGCGCCCACCTGGCTGCGGTCCACGCACGTGCCCGTCGCCATTGCCGGGGAGGGGCCGTGACCCTCCCGACGGTGTCGGTGGCGGTCGTGACCTACGAGCGACCGGACTTCGTGGCGCGCTGCCTCGACCACCTGGCGGCCCAGACCGTCCAACCGCTTGAGGTCATCGTGGTGGACTCGTCGACGAGTCCGGACACCGGAGCACTCGTGCGCAGCCGCTACCCGTGGGTGCGGTACGACGTGTGCTCCGTCGGACGCGGTGCCACGGCCACGGCCCGCAACATAGCGTTCCACTTGTCCGGTGGGGAGATCCTCGCCTTCCTCGACGACGATGCCTTCGCCGAACCGGACTGGCTTGAGCGGTTGCTCCCGCACTACGACGATCCGGCGGTAGGGGGAGTGGGTGGACGCCAGGTCCGAGGGCAGCCCGGTGAGTTGACCGAGGGCGCAGACGCCATCGGTCGACTCCTCGACGACGGGAGTCTCACCGGCAACTTCGCCGCCGAATCCGGATCCACGGTGGAGGTCGACCACCTCCTCGGGGCCAACATGTCGTTCCGGCGCTCGGCCATCGCGGATCTGGGCGGCATCCGCGACGGCTACGCCGGGACCTGCATGCGAGAGGAGACCGACCTCTGCCTACGTGTGGCGCACGCCGGGTACCGCCTTATCTACACCCCCGACGCCGTCGTGGAGCACGTGGCCGCCCCCTACGCCAAGGGGCAGCGGTTCGACCTCCGCTACGCCTACTGGGCCCAGAAGAACCACCTCATCCTCCTCATCCGCAATTTCGGGCTCGGCACTCCCGTCGTGAGGCGGTATCTGGCCTCGTCCCTCCGGGCTGCACTCGAGGACTTTTCGGAGCGTTCCCGACGGGCTGCCGGTCGGGCCAGGGACCACGATGCCGGGGGTGCCACCAGGGCAGGCGTCGCTGCCGTTCTGCGTGCGGCCGTCGTACTGGGCGCCACCTGTACAGGGCTGGTGGCCGGAGCGCAGTTGGCGAGGTCGGACCGCCGGAGCCGATAAGGGAGCGTGCCTCAGCGAACTGCCGGCGTCGGAGTCTCAGCCGTACGAGCGCCAGATCGCCGCATGTGCCGCCAGGCAGCGCTCCCAGGTGAATTCGGCAGTCCGCCGGCGGCCCCGTTCCACCTTGGCTTCCGTGTCCGGCCCAGCCGCGATTGCCGCGTCGATTCCCTCGGCCAGGCCGCGCCCGTCCGGCTCGACCAGATAGGCGGCGTCGCCGCATACTTCGGGAAGCGAGCTCCGGTCGGCAGCCACGACGGGGACACCCACGGCCATACCTTCTAGTGCGGGCAGTCCGAATCCCTCGTAGAGCGAGGGGACGACGATGACCGACGCCGCCGCCATGACGCCGCGTGCGGTCGGGCCGTCAACCCAGCCGATGCGAAGGGTCGACGGCAGCGGTGCGAACAACCGGTCACGCCGGTCGTCGGGTGGACCCATCAGGACCAACATGACCTCGGGATGCGACTTGTGCACCAGTGCCCAAGCGTCGGCCAACCCGGCCAGGTTCTTCCGGTCGGTACAGCCCCCGGCGTGCAGCACGTAGGGCCTGGTGATCCCGAGGTCGGCGAGCTGGCTGTCCGTTGGTTGCTCGGTGCGTTGGAACTCGGGACTGACGCCGAGGGGGATCACCACCGCCTCGGACACGCCGAACCTCGCAGTCACCTCGTCCGCAGAGAACTGTGACGGGCAGATCACGACATCGGCCCGTCGAGCGCTGGAGGCCCCATCCGGAGGCGGTTGGCCCTCATCGTGGAAGATCCACGTGACCAGGTCGAGGACGGTCAGGATCTCGGGATGTGGTGCCGGGGGCAGACGGAGGTCGAGGCGGTGCACGACATCGAACTTCCGGTAGAGGAGGCGGCCGACGGCGAGGCGCAGTGTGGACGAGGGGTTGGTGAAAACCGCCGCCGGAATCCGCGCGTTGGCGGTCACCGGCGCGCGCAGTGTCGCGATCTCCAGGTCGGTGACTCTCCAGGAGCCGGTCCCGTCGGCCAGGACCGCATCAGCACCGGCGACCAGTTGGCGTTCGTAGACCTGCTGTCCCATCATCGAAGCCGCCGAGATGGAGGCCAGGGCGAGCGAGGTGGTCATCGGGCCGATCCCTTCCGGCTGTGGCGGGACACCGCTGCATCTGCGTCGACGGGCGGGCGCAGAGGCATGGGCGAGTGTACCTTCGGCCCCGGCCGTTACTGCCCTCCGCCCGGCACCTACCGACCTCAGGAGCCATCGTCTCCCGGGTCATCGTCATGGTCGGGTCCCACCGGCGCGGAAAGGTCGGAGGTCGACCTCGGTGGTCGGATGACGGCCACCGTCTTGGTCGGGTCGTCGGGGTCGAAGTGCAGGGAGATCGGCGCGTCGGGATCGTCAGGCTCACCCGGCGCCTCCATGACGAAGGCGGGCAGGTTCCGCTTGGGCTCGAGGGCCTCCCGCAGTCCGAGCGCGATGCCCGACATCACCGCCCCGGTGGCCGACCGCTTCATCCACTGGTTGAAGCGGAGCGGATCGTGGGGAACGGTCTCGTCGTCCCCCGAAAGGGACCGGTCGACGTCGTGGTCGTCGGCCTCGTGCATTCCGTCCCCTTCGGCCAGACCGTCAGCCCCAGTGGCTCTCGGATCGCCAGCGTCGGGTTCCGGCCGCTGGGTGGAGTCCACGCATCCCACGGTACCGCCCGGCCCAGTGCTCGCGTCGGCCCCTCGGCCCCGGCTCCGACGGGGCCGGCCCGCCGCCGACGGTGGTGCCGTAGGCTCGGTGCGTGCTGGACCGCTTCCACCCTCCGGTCGAGGAGTACCTCGAGACGATCTTCGCCCTCCAGGAAGAGGGGATCCCGGTGATCCAGGCCCGGGTCGCCGAGCGACTCGGCAAGGCGGCGCCGTCTGTGTCGGAGATGCTCGACCGCCTCGAGGCCGACGGCCTCATCACCCGTTCGGCACGGCGCATCACCATGACGCGGGCCGGCAACGCGCTGGCCGAGGGTGTGGTCCGCAAGCACCGACTGGCCGAGCGGCTGCTCGTCGACATCATCGGCCTCGACTGGGACAAGGCCCACATCGAAGCCGGGCGGTGGGAGCACGTCATCAGCGACGACGTGGAGGCCCGCCTGGTCGTCCTGCTGGACAACCCGACGACCTGTCCCCACGGCAACCCGATCCCGGGGGTGACGCCGGACGGAGCCGCGCAGCGACGGCTCGCCGAGGCGCAGCCGGGTGAGCAGATCCGACTCCTGCGGATCACGGAGAGCGTCGAGCACGAGGCCGACTCCCTCGCCTACCTCGGGGACAACGGACTGACGCCGGGGACCACCGCCGTGGTGCAGTCCCGGGCGCCCGACGGCACGCTCACGCTGATCCTGGGCGACGCCGCCGTCGCGCTCGGCCCGGCGATGACCGAGCGCATGTTCATCGCGTCGGCCTGATCTGCGGGTGTCCGGCCCGGGTGAGCGGCCGGAGGCGGTAAGCACTCACTAGAGTGGAGTGCCAACAGCGACCGGTTCGAGCGTCGGGGCAGTGGGCCCCGTCCGATCCGGTCCACACGGGTGAGCCCAGATGCCGACCGCCGACGACCGCAGACCTGACGACGCCCCCCCCAGTGACCCGGGTCTCGACGCCCGCAAGGCGGCCATCCTCAACGCGGTCGTCAACGAGTACATCGGATCGGCACAGCCGGTCGGATCCCAGCACGTCGTGGACGCACCGGGCGTCAGCGTCTCGTCGGCCACGGTGCGGTCCGACATGGCCTCGCTCGAGCGTGACGGCTACCTGGTCCAGCCGCACACGAGCGCCGGGAGGATCCCGACCGACAAGGGGTACCGCTTCTTCGTCGACCACCTCGGCGCATCGGGCTCGCTGGACCCCGGTGGACGCCAGCAGGTCCGCCAGTTCTTCGACCACGCCCACGGTGAGATCGAGCAGATGCTCGAACGCACGTCGGGGCTGCTGGCCGACCTCACCGACTGCACGGCGATGGTGGTGGGTCCGTCCCACGAGTCGGCCTCCGTGCGCTCGGTGCAGCTGGTCGGCCTCGGCCACCGCCTCGCCCTGGTGGTCGTGGTGCTGGCCGACGGTGCGGTCCAGAAGCAGAGCGTCGAGCTCCACGAGGACGTCGACGAGACCGTGCTGTCCGAGGCCGGGCAGCGCCTCGCCGCCCACGCCATCGGTACACCCCTGGCCCAGGTGGGCGACGCCATCGCTCCGAGCGGCAACCGGGTCGTCGACGCCGTGGCGGCATCCGGGCTGTCGGCACTGCGGGCCCTCGGGGTACGCGACGGCGCCGACCAGCTCTTCGTCGGCGGGTCGTCGCGCATGGCCGCCGCCTTCGACGCGGTCGACACCGTGCGGTCCGTGCTCACCATCCTCGAACAGCAGCTCGTCGTGGTGTCGCTGCTGCGGGACATCCTGGAGACCGGACTGACGGTGGCCATCGGGACCGAGCACGGGGTCGAGCCCCTCGCCTCGTGCGCCATCGTGGTCATGCCGGTCTCGGTGGACGGCGTGGAGGCCGGCACCATCGGACTGCTCGGACCGACGAGGATGAACTACCCCCTGGCCCTGGCCGCCGCACGGGTGGTCGGTGACCGGCTGGGCGAACGCCTGGGCGAGGTCGTCCGGTGACCGACGACGACCTCTACGAGCTGCTCGGCGTCGGTCGCGATGCCACCGACGACGAACTGAAGCGGGCCTACCGGGCCAAGGCGCGCGAGTTCCACCCGGACACGAACCACGCCGGCAGCGAGGACGACGAGCACTTCAAGGAGATCAGCCTGGCCTACGAGGTCCTGCGCGACCCCGAGCGGCGGGCCCGGTACGACCGCTTCGGCCATGCAGGGGTCTTCGGCCAGGGTGCGGGCGGCCCCGCTCCCGGTGACCCGTTCGGGGCCGGTGGACTCGGCGACCTCTTCGACGCCTTCTTCAACGGGATGGGCGGTGCCCCGTCCGGGCGGCGCCGCACCGGCCCGGTGCCCGGTCCCGACGCCGAACTGATGGTCGAACTCACGTTCCGCGAGGCGGTCTTCGGTGTCGAGCGCCAGGTCGACGTGACCGTTCCCGTGCACTGCGACACCTGCGAGGGCACCGGCGCCCGCCCCGGTACGTCGGTCACCCGCTGTCCCGAGTGCGACGGGGCCGGCGAGTTGCGACGGGTCCGCCAGTCGATCCTGGGCCAGGTCATCACGGCGGTGCCGTGCCAGCGCTGCCAGGGCACAGGCCAGTCGGTGGAGTCGCCGTGCACCGAATGCCGGGGGGAGGGCCGCCGCAACGACACCCGGACCCTGACGGTCGACATCCCTGCCGGCGTCGATGACGCCTCCACCCTCCGCCTGGCCGGCCACGGTCCCGCTGGATTCCGGGGTGGCCCGAACGGCGCGCTGTTCGTGCACCTGTCGGTGGCGCCGGACGAGGCCTTCCAGCGGTCGGGGGTCGACCTCCACACCACCGTGCACGTGCCCATGGCGCTCGCCGCCCTCGGAGGGAGCGTTCCCTTCGACACGCTGGACGACAGCCGTGACCTGGCCATCGCCGCCGGCACCCAGAGCGGTGCGGTCCTCACGTTGCGGGGTCTCGGTGTGCCCAAGGTCCGTGGGCGCGGTCGCGGTGATCTCTACACCCACATCCAGGTCGACACGCCGACCGACCTCGACGACGAGCAGCGCGAGCTGCTGACCCGCCTCGCCGCCTCCCGGTCAGAGGCGCTGGGCGAGGCTCCTCCGCACGAGGGTCTGTTCTCCAAGCTGCGCTCCGCGCTCAGCTGAGCACGACCCGACGAGCGGTGCGCACCCCGTCGAGGAGGTCCGCGTGACGGACGCCGGCGGACCCTCCGACGACCCGGGCGCACCCCGGGCACCCGACCCGGTCCTGGTGGCCGCAGCCGCCATGGTGTTCGTCGACGAACCGTCGGCGCCGGTCGTCGACCCCGAGGACCTGCGGCACCTGCTCGACGTGCTCCGTCTGCGCGACGGTGAGCTGGTCGCCGTCTCCGACGGTGCCGGCCGGTGGGGACCCTGCCGCGTGGCCGCCGGTGCCGCCGCCCGGGGGGCCCGTCGAGCCGACCCGGCCGGCGTGCTGGTGGCCGACGGACCCGTCGTGCGCACCGGGCGTCCCACCCCGACCCTGACCGTGGCCTTCGCCCCGACCAAGGGTGACCGACCCGAGTGGGTGACCCAGAAGCTCACCGAGCTCGGGGTCGACCGCATCGTGCCCCTGCGCACGTCACGCTCCGTGGTGCGTTGGGACGGGGACCGGGGCGCCAAGGCCGTCGGACGGCTGCGACGCGTGGCCCGGGAGGCGGCGGCCCAGTCCCGGCGGACGTGGTTGCCGGAGGTGACCGACGTCTGCCGACTGGAGGAGATGGAGGCCCGGACCGGTGTGCGGCCGACCCTGGCCGATGCCGGCGGAGCGGCGCCAGGGCTGGACCGCCCGGTGCTGGCCGTGGGTCCCGAGGGCGGATGGGACGACACCGAGCGGGCCGCCTTCGGCGCGACGGTCGGCCTCGGGGCGACCGTCCTGCGGGCCGAGACGGCGGCGGTGGTGGCCGGCACCCTGCTCTGCGCGCTCCGGTCGGGAGTCATACTGCCCCTTGCGTAACCACGCTCCGTGAGGAAAACTGGTACCTGACAGAGATTCACGGGGCAACCGGCACCGAGCGTGCCGGTCACGCTGCGTGAGGCAAGTGCTCGGCTCCGGGGTGACCCGGACGCCTGGGCTCGAGGGGCGAGCGGTCGGGAGCGGAGGCGTGGCCATGACGGTGACGGACAAGGCAGTGGTGGCGTCGGACGACGACGAGCAGGAGGAGGCGGCCCGGGTCGCCTACGCCCGTGCCGTCGGATCGCGACTGCGGGCGATGCGCAAGCAGATGCGCCTGTCGCTTCAGGCCGTCGAGGCCATGTCCGACCAGGAGTTCAAGGCGTCGGTGCTCGGTGCCTACGAACGGGGTGAGCGGGCCATCTCGGTGCCTCGCCTCCAGCGCCTGGCCAAGCTCTACGACGTGCCGGTGGACCAGTTGCTGCCGCACGACGACTCGGCGTCCGGGGGCCGCTGGGGTGCGTCGGGGCCGTCCGACGGGTCCGGCAACGGGCGTCGGGCGGCGACCATCTCGACGGTGCCCGACAAGGTGGCCATCGACCTGACCAAGCTGCACACGGTGTCCGGGCCAGAACGCGACCTGCTGCGTCGCTTCCTCTCCATGATCCAGGTCCACCGTCAGGACTTCAACGGCCGGATGATCACCATCCGGGCGGAGGACGTGCGGGCCATCGCGTGCCTCTTCGGGGTGACACCGGACTCCATGGGTGCGCGCCTCGACGAGCTCGGGCTGCTGGTGGCGGTCTGATGGACCTCCATCCTGATCCGATCAGCTGGCTGAGCACCAAGGAGGCCGCCGAGCGCCTCGGCGTGACCCTGCGGAGCCTCTACCGGTTCATCGACGAGGGCGGTCTGGCCGCCTACAAGTTCGGGCGCGTCATCCGACTGAAGGAGTCGGACGTCGACGCGTTCATCGAGTCGAGCCGGATCGTGCCGGGCAGTCTCGAGCACCTCTACCCCGAGATCAAGGGCCCGACCCGCGTGGTCCACAGCGTCGACGTGCGGCGCATGGCCGCCGAGGGCTGACCGCACCAGCCACCCGATCCGGTCCCGGCTCCGATGCGTGTGGGCGTGCGGGGCGGGTTGCGCGAGGATGGGCCGCATGGCCGACTGCCTCTTCTGCTCCATCGTCGCCGGTGACGTGCCGGCCGACATCGTCTACCGCGACGACCGGACCGTCGCGTTCCGGGACATCAACCCGCAGGCGCCGGTGCACGTGCTGGTGGTCCCGATCCGCCACATCGTCAACGCCGGGACCGTCGTGACCGGGGATGCCGAGGACGTCGTGGCCCTCCTGCTGGCGGCCAAGTCGGTGGCCGACGCCGAGGGGATCGGGACCGAGGACCGGGGCTACCGGCTCACCTTCAACGTCGGCCCCGACGCCCTGAACTCGGTGGCCCACCTGCACCTCCATCTCACCGGTGGGCGGTCCCACGAGTGGCCCCCGGGCTGATCGACCCACTCGCCCCCGGGACCCGTGCGTGCGTCCGGGTCCACCCGGCCCGCTGGTAGGGTCGCAGGCAGAGCGCACGTGGCAGGCACCCCGGTAAAGATCCTCGTACCCGGCAACCACCTCATGGCCGGTCTCCTCGGCCAGCGCGATGAGCTGCTGCGCCAGATCGAGGGCGCCTTCCCCGACGTCCACATCGCCGTGCGGGGCAACGAGGTCACCGTGGACGGGGACGGTCCGGAGGCGGAGCGGGTGGCCTCCCTCTTCCAGGAGCTGATCATCCTGCTCGAGTCCGGCCAGGGTCTCGACGCCGTCCAGCTCAAGCGGACCATCGACATGATGCGCGACGACGTCCGCCCGTCCGAGGTCCTCACCAGCGAGCTGCTGCGGTCGTCCCGCGGCCGGGCGGTGCGTCCGAAGACGAGCGGTCAGAAGGCCTACGCCGACGCCATCGCCCGGAACATCGTGACCTTCGGCATCGGCCCGGCCGGCACCGGCAAGTCCTACCTGGCCGTGGCCCTCGCCGTGCAGGCCCTCCAGGCCCGCCAGGTCAGCCGGATCATCCTCACCCGCCCGGCGGTCGAGGCGGGAGAACGTCTGGGTTTCCTGCCCGGGGACATGCTGGCCAAGGTCGACCCCTACCTCCGCCCCCTCTACGACGCGCTCCACGACCTGCTCGAGGCCGAAGGGGCCCAGCGCCTGATCGACAAGGGCGCCGTGGAGGTGGCACCGCTCGCCTTCATGCGGGGGCGCACCCTCAACAACTCGTTCATCATCCTGGACGAGGCCCAGAACACCAGCCCCGAGCAGATGAAGATGTTCCTCACGCGCATCGGGTTCGGTTCGAAGGCGGTCGTCACCGGCGACATGACCCAGGTCGACATCCCCGGGGGTCGCTCCGGCCTGGTCGGGCTCGAGGCCGTGCTCGGCGGCGTGCCGGACCTCGCCTTCGTGCACCTGAAGGCCCAGGACGTCGTCCGGCACAAGATCGTGGCCGACATCGTCTCGGCCTACGACCGGGCCGATCCGGGCCCGGGGCGCGCCCGCCCGGACACCGGCGCCGCAGTCGGTGGGCCGGCGACCGACGGACCGGCGTCGTGAGCCTCGACATCTACGCAGCGGACGAGCAGGCCGACCATCCCGTGGCGGTGGAGAAGTGGTCCGAGCTGGCCCGGGCCGTGCTGGAGGCCGAGGGCATCACGACCGACACCGAGGTCTCGCTCCTGTTCGTCGACGCCCCGGCCATCGCCGCCCTCAACGAGCGCTTCCTGGGCAAGGAGGGGCCGACCGACGTGCTGTCGTTCCCCATCGAGGACGAGGTCGACCGGAGCGGCCGCTCCCCGGACGAGGGCGGCACCGGTCCGGCGTCCATCGAGGCCGCCACCGGGCGGCACCTCCTCCTCGGCGACGTGGTCATCTGCCCCGCGGTGGCCGCGGTCAACGCCGTCGACCACGGCGTGACGTTCGACGACGAGGTCGCCCTGCTGGTCGTGCACGGGATCCTCCACCTCCTCGGTATGGATCACGAGGTCGACGAGGAGGCCGAGCGGATGGAGCGGCGGGAGCAGCAGCTCCTCGACCGCTACTACCGTGTGGTGCCCCTCGCCGATCCGCCCGCATGACGACCGCCACCTCCCTCGCCCCCGAGGACGTCGTCCTCTCGGTCGTCGTGGTCGTGCTGCTGGTGGCGTCGGCCGTACTGGCCCTGTCCGAGACCGCCCTCGTGCGGATGTCGAGGCCCAAGGCCAAGAGCCTGGCCGACGAGGGCAAGCGGGGCGCCAAACTCCTGGTCCGGCTCACCGAGGACCCCCAGGGGTTCCTCAACCCGGTCCTGCTGCTCGTCCTCATCTGCCAGCTGGTGGTCGCCACGCTGGTCGGGATCCTGGCGGTCCGGTGGTTCGGGGCCTGGGGTGTCGTGGCCGCCACCGTCTTCGAGATCGTCGTGATCTTCGTGTTCGCCGAGGCCGTGCCGAAGAACTGGGCCGTGCACCACCCCGAGCGGGCGGCCCTGCTGAGCGCCCCGTTCGTGGCTGCGGTGGTCGGCTTCTGGCCGGTGCGGTGGGTGTCGAAGGGTCTCATCGGGCTGGCCAACCTGTTCATCGGGCACTCGGGTGGCTACGTGGGTCCGCTCGTCACCGAGTCCGAGCTCCTGGCCATGGCCGACGTCGCCGTCGAGGGCGACGTGATCGAGACGGAGGAGCGGGCGCTCATCCACTCCATCATCGAGTTCGGCGACACCGTCGTGCGCGAGGTCATGGTGCCGCGTACGGACATGGTCTCGGTCGGCGTCGACGTCACCGTCGAAGTGGCGCTCGACCTGGGACTCGAGGCCGGCCGCAGTCGGCTGCCGGCCATCGACCAGCACATCGACGACGTCATCGGCATCGCCTACACGAAGGACATGATCCAGTTGGTCCGGGACGGCCACGGCGACGAACCGGTCGGACCCCACGTGCGCGCCGCGCACTTCGTGCCCGAGACCAAGCGCGTGTCCGACCTCATGCGCGAGATGCAGTCGCAACAGTTCCACCTCGCCGTCGTGGTCAACGAGTACGGCGGGACGGCGGGCCTCGTGACCCTGGAGGACCTCATCGAGGAGCTGGTGGGGGAGATCGTGGACGAATTCGACGTCGAGGAGACCCCCGTCGAGCAGCTCCCGGGGGGAGGGGTGCGGGTCAGTGCCCGCCTGCCCGTCGACGAGGTGAACGACCTCCTGGACGCCCATCTGCCCACCGGGGCGTGGGACACCGTCGGCGGCCTGGTCTTCGACCTCCTCGGCCACGTGCCGGTCACCGGCGAGTCGGTCACGTCCGGCGGCCTGCGCCTGGTGGTCGACCGGGTCAACGGTCGGCGCATCGAGCGGGTCTCGATCGAGCCGGTGGCGGACGCCGCGCACGGGGCCGACGCGGTGGAGGCCCGGTGAGCGGCTTCCGGTCGGGCTTCGTGGCCGTGGTCGGTCGGCCCAACGTGGGGAAGTCGACCCTGGTCAACGCCATGGTGGGGACCAAGGTGACCATCGTCTCCCCCCGTCCGAACACCACCCGGTCCCAGGTCCGGGGCGTGCTCAACCGCCCGGACGCCCAACTGGTCTTCGTCGACACCCCGGGCCTGCACAAGCCGAAGACCGCCCTGGGCGAGCGCATGAACGAGTCGGCCACCTCGTCACTCGACGACGTGGACGCCGTGGTCGCCCTGGTGGAGGCGACCGGTGCCGTCGGTCCCGGCGACCGGATGGTCCTCGCCCACTCGGTCAAACGGGTGCGGGCCACGGCCCGGGCCGCCGCCCTCGCCGTCGAGCTCGGGGCGGAGGGCACGGGGCGACCCACGCTGTTCGTGGTGGTGAACAAGATCGACCGGGTCGGGGGCGACGGCGTGCTCGGCCACCTCACCGGTGTCTCCGCCGTGGTGGCCGAGCTCGATGCCGAGGCCGGAGGCGACCCGGTCCCGGTCGAGTACTTCCCGTTGTCGGCGGCGACCGGTGACGGGGTGCCCGGTCTGGTCGACTCCCTCGTGGAGCGCCTGCCCGAGGGACCCCGCTACTACCCCGAGGGCATGGTCACCGACGTGGCCGAGGCGTTCTGGGTGGCCGACCTCGTGCGCGAGGAGCTGCTGCACCGGGTGGCCGACGAGCTCCCGCACTCGATCGCGTGCCGGGTCACCGAGTGGGAGTGGCCGCGGGTCCGCTGCGAGATCCTCGTCGAGCGCGACAGCCAGAAGGGCATCGTCATCGGCAAGGGCGGGGCGACGCTCAAAGAAGTGGGCACCGCCGTGCGCAGCCAGATGGAACCCGGGGCCTACCTCGAGCTGTTCGTACGGGTGGAGAAGCGCTGGCAGCAGCGCGAGGACTCGCTCGACCGCCTGGGGTTCTGACGGCCCGGTCCGGGGTGTCCGGCCTCAGTTGATCCTGCGGTCCCGGCCCTCCCAGTAGGGATCGCGCAACTCCCGCTTCAGTACCTTCATGGCCCCCGAGAGGGGGAGCGGCTCGTCGCGGAACTCGATGCTCTTGGGCACCTTGTACCCGGCGATCCACTCGCGGGAGTGCTCGATCAGCTCCTCGGCGTCCACCACGGCCCCCGGCTGCAGCACGACCACGGCGTGGACCTGCTCGCCCCAGGTGTCGTGGGGGATCCCGATGACGGCCACCTGGAGCACGGCCGGGTGACTGGCGAGGGCGTTCTCCACCTCGATGGAGTACACGTTCTCGCCGCCGGAGACGATCATGTCCTTCACCCGGTCGACCAGGTGGAGGTAGCCCTCGGCGTCCAGGTACCCGGCGTCTCCGGTGTGGTACCAGCCGTCGCGGAACGCCTCGCGGGTGGCCTCGGGCTGGTTCCAGTACTCCACCATGAAGTTGCCACCCCGCGCACAGACCTCGCCGGTGGCCCCGGTCGGGAGAGGACGGCCCAGCTCGTCCTGGACGGCGAGCTCGACGCCGGCGACCGCCCGCCCGGTACTGGTCAACAGGGCGCCGCCCCGGCGGTGCTCCTCGGGACCGAGCAGCGTGAGCACGGCGCAGCACTCGGTCATGCCGTAGCCCTGCCAGATGTTGACGTGGGGGTACCACTCGAGGAGGCGCTCGAGCATGTCACGGGGCATGGGCGAGGCCCCGTAGACCAGTTCGCGCAGGCCACCGAGGCGCTCGGGTGAGAAGTCGGGATGGGCCATCGTCAGTCCGATCATGGTGGGCACCATGACGGTGTCGGTGACGCGGTAGGTGCCGATGGCGGCCATGGTGGCGCCCGGCTCGAACATCGGCAGGATCACGGTGTGGGCACCGAAGGCCGGCCCGCCGACGATGCTGAACATCGAGGCGGCGTGGAACATCGGGGTCTGCAGCAGGACGACCGTCTCGGCTCCGACGGGCCGGTGCATCATGATGTGCATCAGGTTCAGGACCTCGGCCCGCTGGTCGAGCAGGACCCCCTTCGGGAGTCCGGTCGTCCCGCCCGTGTACATCAGCACGACCGGGTCGGTCTCCTCGCCCTCGTCGGGGAAGCCCGGCTCGGCGGTGTCCAGCAGCCCGTCGTAGGTGGCGGTGTGGGGCACGTCGCCGCGACCGATCAGGACCACGTGCTCGAGGCCGGCCTCCTCACGCACGGCCTCGACGAGCGGGGCGAAGAGCCCGTCGACGAAGCACGTCGTGGTGCCGGAGTCGCGCAGTACGTGGATCAGTTCCTTCGGTGCGAACCGCAGGTTGAGCGGGTTGATCACGCCGGCTCCGAGGTAGGCGGCGTGATAGAGCTCGAGGTACTCCGGTGAGTTGAGGGCGAGCACCGCGAACCGGTCGCTGCGACCGATCCCGAGCGACCGCAGCAGCCCGCAGGTCCTCGCCACCCGCTCCCCGTGTTCCCGGAACGTGCGGGTGGCACCCGTCGCCGCATCGGTGACGCACGGACGGTCGGCGTGGCGTACCAGGGCCGCCACGAGGTGGCGGTGGTAGAGGAGTTCCTTCACGTCCGCATCCTAGGTAGGCGGTCCCCGGTGCGCCGGGTGGTCGGTCCCGGTGGCGAACCGACCGTCAGCGCGCGACGCCGTCGGCGATGGCCCGGAGGAACGCGACCACCTCGTCGCGATCGAGCGTCCGCTTCATCGGGGGGACGCGTTCGAGCAGTGCCCTCCGGTACCGGGCGGTGGCCAGCCGGCTGTCGAGCACGGCCACCACGCCCCGGTCGCCGGACGACCGGATGAGGCGACCCGCTCCCTGGGCGAGGAGTGTGCCGGCCCGGGGCAGGTCGACGCTCGAGAACGCACCGGGCCCGGCCAGCTCCCGGCGGGCCTCGAGGACGGGGTCGTCGGGCCGCGGGAAGGGGATGCGGTCGATGGTGACCAGGCTGAGGGTCGGGCCGGGCACGTCGACCCCCTGCCAGAACCCGAGGGTGGCGAACAGACAGGCCGACTCGTCGGCCCGGAACGCCTCCACCAGGGCCGGCTTCGGCAGGTCGGACTGGGAGAGGATGGGGAAGGCCAGACGGTCGGCCAGGGCCTCGACCGCCCCCCGCATGGCCCTCCAGCTGGTGAACAGGGCGAGGGTGCGGCCGCCCGCGGCGGTGATGAGCGTCTCGAGCTCGTCGTGGAGGGCGGGCTCCGCCTCGGGGCGTCGGCGGTCGGGCAACGTGGAGGCCACGTACAAGAGGGAGTGCCTCCGGTAGTCGAAGGGACTGCCGACGTCGAGGTCGTCGGTGGCGTCGAGCGGCATGCCCAGGCGGCGGGCGAGGCCGATCGGGACGGTGGCCGAGGTGAGCACGCCGGTGACCGATCCCCACAGCTGCTCGGCCAGGATCGGGCCCACGTCGACGGGTGACACCCGCAGGGCCGGGGTGCGGTCACCGTCCTCGACCCAGGCCACCTCCCCGTCACCGAGGAGGGCCATGCGGGCGAGATCGGCGGCGAGGTGACCGGCGGCGAGCAGGACCCGGTCGCGCCGCGCCCCCTCGTTGACCCCGCCGCCGTCCGCGTCGCGTCCGGCCCGGCGGAGGTGGTCGACCAGTCGTCCCACTCGTCCGGAGGCCAGGGCGACCAGGGTGCCCAGATCGGGATCGTTGCCGACCACGGTCGGCGCCACCGGGGTCGGGGCGGTGGTCGCGGCGGCGCCCGCCCGGCGGGCCCGGGAGGTCGGCAACGGGGCCAGTCCGAGGTCGAGGCCGACCGGCTCGTCGTCCGGCACCTCCGGCCCCACCCCCGCACCCGTTCCGTCCGTGGGCTCGTCGGGGAGTGCCCCGTCGGGCCCCGTGCCCCCGGCGAGATCGTCCGGCGGCACCCGTCGGCCGGCCCAGGGCCGCAACACCCGGTGGAAGACGTCGGCCAGGTCGGCCACCCCTTCGACCGCCCGCCCGGCCCCGTCGTCGGCCATGTCGAGCACGGCCCGGGCCGCGGTGGCCAACGCCCGGAAGCGCCCGGGGCCGACCTCCAGCCCGAGGCTGTCGGTCATCACGTCCTCGACCTCGTGGGCCTCGTCGAAGACCACGACCCGGTGCTCGGGCAGCACGGCCCCCCCGCTCGCCAGGTGGGCGCCGTAGAGGTGGGTGTTGACCACGAGCACGTCGGCCTCGGCGGCCCGGGCCCGGGCGTCCTCGGCGAAGCAGTCGCGGCCGGACGGGCACCGGAACGCCCCCGGGCACTCGCGCGCCGTCGTCGACACCATGGCCCACGCCCGGAAGTGGGGTTCGAACGGGAGCTCGGCCCGGTCCCCGGTGGTCGAGTCCTCGGCCCAGCGCACCAGGCTGCGGACCTGGTCGGCCAGGGTCGTCGGGTCCGAGGTGTCGACTCCGGGACCCGGGGTCAGGGAATCGTCGGCGTCCGGGGGGTCGGCCGATCCGGGCGCCAGGGTCAGCTGGCTGCCCGGGCCGCCGATCTCGCTCACCCGCTGGCGGCACACGTAGTTGCTCCGGCCCTTCAGCACGGCGAACGTGAGTCCGTGGTCGACCGCGGACGCCACCAGCGGTAGGTCCTTGTCAGCCAGCTGGTCCTGGAGCGCCTTGGTGGCGGTGGCCACGACCACCTTGGTGCCCGACAGGGCCGCGGGCACCAGATAGGCGAGCGACTTGCCCGTACCCGTTCCCGCCTGCACCACCAGATGACGGCCACCGGCCATCGAGGTGGCGACGGCCCGGGCCATCTCGACCTGCCCCGGGCGGGACTCGCCCCCCCCGGGCAGGGCCGCGGCCACTCGCTGCAGCGTGGAGGTGACCTCGTCGGGCATCCGCCGACACTACCGGCCGGGTCGGACGCCCCGATGGGGTGGCCGGCATGCCGAGCGACGAATCGGTGCGGCCCGCAGGCTCAGTGCCACTTGACGAAGAGCGTGATGGCCACCCCGACCCCGACCACCACGATGGACGCCCGCAGCACACCGGCCGGCAGTCGCCGGCCGTAGTGACCGCCGAGCTGGCCCCCCACGGTGGATCCGGCGGCGATGAGGGCGACGACCGACCAGGACACGGTGGCGAACAGCAGGAAGGTGACGGCGGCGGCCCCGTTGACCACCAGGGCCAGGACGTTCTTCGCCCCGTTCAGGCGCTGCAGGTCGTCGTCGATGAAGATGGCCAGGAGGCTGATGAGGATGACGCCCTGGGCCGCCCCGAAGTAGCCCCCGTAGATGCCGGTGAGAAACACCCCGACCAGGAGCGGGGCCCCACCGTGGAGCTTGCGCTCCCCCCGGGACGCCAGCCACGCGCTGATCCGGGGCTGGACCCCCATCAGGACGGCGGCCAGGAGCACGAGGACGGGGATGGCGGCCTTGAACACGCTCGAGGGCAGCGCCAGCAGGAGGACGGCCCCGGTGAGGCCGCCGGTGAGTGAGGCGGCGCCGAGCTGACGCACCCGGTTCCCCTGGCCCTCCAGTTCGCGGCGGTACGCCACCACCGCACTGGCGCTCCCCGGGACCAGTCCGATGTTGTTCGAGACGTTGGCCAGCACCGGCGGGTAGCCGAGGGCGAGCAGGGTCGGGAAGGTGATGAGGGACCCCGATCCGACGATGGCGTTGACGGTGCCGGCGGCCAGCCCGGCGGCGAAGATGGCCAGGGCGGCCCACGGGGTCATGGGGAGGGTCTAGTCCCCCGGGGGACCGGCACTCAACCACCGACGACCGGAACGGAACGACCGGGTCGGCCGACGGGATAGGTTCGCAGCGTGGACGATGACGAGGTGAGTGCTTCGGAGGACGGCGTGCGGGCGGGTGGTCCCGTGTCCGCCGCGGACGTGGCCGACGGCCCCATCCCGACCCACGTGGCCTGTGTCATGGACGGCAACGGGCGCTGGGCGGCCCGACGCGGCCTGCCCCGCACCGAAGGCCACGCCGCCGGCGAGGCCGCCTTGCTCGATGCCGTCGAAGGCGCTCTCGACCTGGGCATCCCGTGGATCACCATGTACGCCTTCTCCACCGAGAACTGGCGGAGGCCCCCCGACGAGGTCCGCTACCTGATGGGGTTCAACGAGAGCCTCCTGATGCGTCGCCGCGACGAGCTCCACGACAAGGGGGTCCGGATCCGGTTCGCCGGCCGGCGTGACTGGCGGGTGCCGAAGCGGGTGCTGAAGCGCATGGACGAGTCCATCGAGCTGACCCAGCACAACCGTCGGTGCACACTGACGATGGCGTTCAACTACGGCGGTCGGGCCGAGATCGTCGACGCCGTACGCGAGCTGGTGGCCCAGGGGGTCAGGCCCGAGAAGGTCACCGAGAAGGCCATCCGCTCCCACCTCTACTTTCCCGACCAGCCCGATCCCGACCTGGTGATCCGGACCTCGGGTGAGCACCGCATCTCGAACTTCCTCCTGTGGCAGCTCGCCTACAGCGAGCTCGTCTTCACCGAGGTGCTCTGGCCGGACTTCCGCCGTACCGATCTCTTCGCCGCCATCCGCGACTTCCAGCGCCGCCAGCGGCGCTACGGGGGGGTCACGTGAGGGGCCGTCGCCGGACGGCGGCCCGGCGACCCGACCGGGTGCGCGACGACGCCGGCGGGGTCTGGATCATCACCGGCTGGGTGCTCGGCGGCCTGGTCTACCTCGGGGTGATCGTGGCCTGGCACGCCGGGTTCAGTCCCGCCGCACCGTTCGTGGTGATCCCGGCCGTGCTCGTGGTGATGATCGGGGCCGGCAACCTGTTGACCGGCAAGCGCCCCGGCCGACGGGCCCCGCAGTTCAACCGTCCCGAGCGGCTCGACCCGATCCCCCTCACCACGTTCCGGCACAACACCGGACCCCTCGACGGACCGCACGTCCCCGAGCGCCCGGCTGCCACTCGCGAGCCGATGGAGGCGACCGGCACCGGGCACGACGGCGGTGCGCCGGGACCCGTGGGCGAGGACGCGGGCCGGGAGCCATGAGCCAGTTCCGCGACCGGGGGGTGGTGCTGCGCACCATCCGCCTGGGCGAGGCGGACCGCATCGTGACCCTGATGACCGAACACCACGGCAAGGTCCGGGCCGTGGCCAAGGGCGTGCGCCGCACCACTTCCAAGTTCGGCTCGCGCCTCGAGCCGCTCAGCCATGTGGCCCTGCTGGGCTGGCAGGGACGTGGGGACCTCGACACCATCAACCAGGTCGAGGTCATCGACACCTTCCGTCCGGTACGCGAGGACCTCGACCGGATGTCGGCCGGTCTGTCGATGCTCGAGGTGGTCGACCAGGTGGGCCAGGAGCGCCATGCCAACCCCCGCCTCTACGAGATGGTGGTCCGGGCCATCGGCGCCCTGGCCGAGCGCAACTCGCCGATGGTGGCCCCGGCGTTCTTCCTCAAGGTCCTCGCCCTCGAGGGGTCGGCCCCCATGCTCGACGGGTGTGTCTCCTGCGGCCAGGACGACGACGAGCAGTTGGTGGCCTTCGACATCGTGGAGGGTGGCGTCCTCTGCCGGACCTGCCGGCGGGGACGACCCCTGTCGCGCGGCGGGCTGGACCTGCTGCGCCGCACCCTCGGAGGCGGACTGTCCGGGGTGCTGGCCGAACCCCGGTCGCCGGTCACCGACGAGGTCACGGCTCTCGCCACCGAGGCCATGGAAGCCCACCTCGACCGCCGGCTCCGGTCGGTGCGGGCCGGTCAGGTCTCCTGAGTCCGCGTCTCGTGAGGACGGACCACCCGTGACCACCCCGTCGGGCGCAGTGGTGCTGTGGTTCCGTCGCGACCTCCGTCTGGCCGACCACCCGGCCCTGGCCGCCGCCGCCGAGGACGCCCGGGCGTCCGGTCGTCCGGTCGTGCCCCTGTTCGTGGTCGACGACGGGCTGATGGCGAGCGGCGGGGCCAACCGCCAGACCTACCTGGCCCGGACCCTGGCGGCCCTGGACGCCTCCCTCGACGGAACCCTGACCCTCCGTCGGGGGCGGCCCGAGGACGTGGTCCCGGCCGTGGCCGCCGAGGTGGGGGCGACCGCGGTGTTCGCCACGGGCGACTGCGCCCCCTACGGACGGCGCCGCGACGCCCGCGTGGCCGACGCCCTGGCGGCCGACGACCGTCGACTGGTCCGGACCGGGTCGCCCTACGCCGTCTCGCCCGGGCGGGTCCTGGCCGGAGGGGGCGGTCCCTACCGGGTCTTCACCCCCTTCCACCGGGCCTGGCTGGCCCACGGATGGTCCGGGCCGACGGAGGTCCCGACCGGGGTGCGCTGGGCGGCCGGCGACCGGCAGCTAGTCCCGGACGACCTCGCCCCGGACCCCACATCCGTCACCGCCGACCTGCCCGTTGCGGGCGAGGCGGCCGCCACCGAGGTGCTCGACCGCTTCCTCGACGGCCCGGTCGCCTCGTACGGCGCCGAGCGCGATCGCCCGGACAGGGAGGGAACCTCCCGTCTCTCCCCGCACCTCCGCTTCGGCACGATCCACCCCCGCACGGTCCTGGACCGGGTCCCGTCCAGTCCGGGCGGCGACAAGTTCGCCGCCGAGGTGGCCTGGCGTGAGTTCTACGCCGACGTCCTGTGGCACCGGCCCGACTCGGCCTGGACGTCGCTGTCACCGGTCGGGGCCCACCTCCGCAGCGACACCGGCCCCGAGGCCGAGGTGCGGTTCAAGGCCTGGACGCAGGGACGCACCGGCTACCCCCTGGTCGACGCCGGCATGCGCCAGCTGCGGGCCGAGGGTTGGATGCACAACCGTGTCCGCATGCTGGTCGCCTCGTTCCTGGTCAAGGACCTCCACCTGGACTGGCAGCGGGGGGCCGCCCACTTCCTCGACCTGCTGATCGACGGCGACCTCGCCTCGAACAACCACGGGTGGCAGTGGGTGGCCGGCACCGGGACCGACGCCGCCCCCTTCTACCGGATCTTCAGCCCGGAGCGTCAGGCCGAGCGGTTCGACCCGGACGGCGCCTACGTGGCGCGTTACGTGCCCGAGTTCGCCACCGCGGACTACCCCGGCCCGATCGTCGACCACGCCGCCGAGCGGGTCGAGGCCCTGGCCCGCTGGGCGGAGGCCAAGGAGGCCGCGGCGGGCGCGCCCGATCCGACCGACGGGCCGTGATCCCGCCCGACCCGTTCGGCGTCTACGTCCACGTGCCGTTCTGCCGGCACCGGTGCGACTACTGCGCCTTCGCCACCTACACCGACCGGGACCACCTGATGGAGGCGTACGCCGTGGCCTGTGTCACCGAGCTGCGCCGGGCCGTGGTCCGCGAGGGGCTGCCCGGGGCCACCTCGGTGTTCTTCGGCGGTGGCACCCCGTCCCGCCTGCCGGCCGACCTGCTGGTCCAGGTGCTGGACGCCGTGCCACGGCGACCCGACGCCGAGGTCACCGTCGAGTGCAACCCCGAGGACGTGACCGACGAGCGCCTCGCCACGTACCGCAGCGCCGGCGTGACCCGCATCTCCCTCGGCGTCCAGTCGACCGTCGGCCACGTGCTGGAGGGCCTGGGCCGGCGCCACGGCCCGGACCACGTCGTCGAGGCGGCCGCCCGTGTGGCCGCCGCCGGATTCGCCTCGTGGAACCTCGACCTCATCATCGGGGGGGCGGGGGAGCGCGACGTGGACTGGGAGACGAGCCTGACCGACCTGCTGGGCCTGGACCGGCCGCCGCCCCACCTGAGCGCCTACGCCCTGACCGTCGAGCCGGGCACCCCGCTCGCCGCGACGCCGGACCGGCACCCGGACGACGACGTCCAGGCCGACCGCTACGAGGCGGCCGACCGCCGCCTGGCCGCGGCCGGCTACCGGTGGGAGGAGATCTCGAACTGGGCCCGGCCCGGCCACGAGTGCCGGCACAACCACCTCTACTGGGACCAGGGGGACTACCGGGGGATCGGCTCGGCCGCGCACAGCCATACCGACGGACGCCGCTGGTGGAACGTCCGCACCCCGGACCGCTACGTGGCCCTGGTGGGGGCAGACGGCGACACCACGGCCGGCGAGGAGGTGCTCGACGCCACCCGTCGACGGTTCGAGGCGCTGGCCCTCGGCCTGCGCACGTCGGCGGGCGTGCCCCTCGGGTCGTTGCCGGACCATCCCGACCTCGACGGGTTGGTCGACCGGTCGACGGGACGGGCGGTGCTGACGGTGCGGGGACGCCTGCTGGCCAACGCGGTGACCGGCTACCTGACGACCGGGTGAGGCGTCTCGGGGTCCGGTGACGGGGGCCAGCCGGTACGATGCCGCCTTATGCCCGAGTCGGAAGTACCCACGGACGCCGCCCCCGAGACGTCGGACCTGATGGAGCCCGAGACGTCGGACCTCATGGAGAAGGTCATCGGCCTGTGCAAGCGCCGGGGCTTCATCTTCCAGTCGGCCGAGATCTACGGCGGGTTCCGGTCCACCTACGACTACGGCCCGCTCGGCGTCAACCTGCTGCGGAACGTCAAGAACGCCTGGTGGGGATCGATGGTCCAGCGGCGGAGCGACGTGGTCGGGCTCGACGCCGCCATCCTGAGCCCGCCGGCGGTGTGGGCCGCCTCCGGTCACCTCGCCACCTTCACCGACCCGCTGGTGGACTGCATGAACTGCCACCAGCGCTGGCGGGAGGACAAGATCGACGGCGTCTGCCCGAACTGCGGCTCGACCGAGTTCACCGAGGCCCGGGCCTTCAACCTGATGTTCAAGACCCACGCCGGACCGCTCGAGGACGAGGGAGCCGTCGCCTACCTGCGTCCCGAGACGGCACAGGGCATGTTCATCAACTTCGCCAACGTGCTCCAGACCACGCGGATGAAGCCCCCGTTCGGCATCGCCCAGGTCGGCAAGTCCTTCCGCAACGAGATCACCCCCCAGAACTTCGTGTTCCGCACGCGTGAGTTCGAGCAGATGGAGATGGAGTACTTCGTCCCGCCGGCGGAGGCCGATCGGTGGTTCGCCTACTGGCTCGACGAGCGCTACCGCTGGTACCTGGGCCTCGGCATCCCCGAGGACCACCTGAGGTTGCGCCACCACGAGCCGAGCGAACTGTCGCACTACTCCTCGGGCACGGCCGACGTCGAGTTCCTCTTCCCCTGGGGCTGGGACGAGCTCGAGGGGATCGCCAACCGCTCCGACTTCGACCTGCGGGCCCACGCCGACGCCTCGGGCGAGAAGCTCGAGTACTACGACCAGACCGCCAACGAGCGTTACGTGCCCTGGGTCATCGAGCCGGCGGCCGGCGCCACCCGCACGATGATGGCGTTCCTGCTCGCCGCCTACACCGAGGACGAGGTGGGGGGTGAGTCCCGCACGCTGCTGCGTCTCGACCCGCGGCTCGCCCCCTACCAGGTGGGCGTGCTGCCGCTGTCGAAGAAGGACACCCTCGAACCCCTGGCCCGCCGGGTGCTCGGCCTGCTCCAGCCCCACTTCATGTGCGACTACGACACCACCCAGTCGATCGGCAAGCGTTACCGTCGCCAGGACGAGGTCGGGACGCCGTGGTGCGTCACCGTCGACTTCGAGTCGCTGGAGGACGCGGCCGTGACCGTGCGCGACCGCGACTCGACCGAGCAGGTCCGGGTGCCGATCGACGGTCTCCTGGCGGAGCTGAGGGGGCGGATGGACGCCGCCACCGGCTGAGCGGCAGCGGGTCCGCCACGGTCGGACGGGTGAGGTCCGGCGGCCCGATGGTCGGGCGGTAGGATTGTCGGTCGGCGCACAGGCTGTGCGCTGACCGTCCCCGACTCTGGATCCATCCGAGGAGCCCTTTCCTGATGCCGTTCGTCTTCGATTTCGACCACTCACACCGCAAGCCACCCATGGAGATGAAGGACCTCCTCGGCGGCAAGGGTGCCAACCTGGCCGAGATGACGTCCGTACTGGCTCTGCCGGTCCCGCCGGGCTTCACCATCGCCACCACCGCGTGCCGGGCCTACATGGAGGGTGGCTGGCCCGACGGCCTGACCGCCGAGATCGCCCGGGCCCGTACCCGCCTGGAGAAGAAGATGGGCAAGGTGGTCGGTGACGCCGAGGACCCGCTGCTCGTGTCGGTGCGCTCGGGAGCCAAGTTCTCGATGCCGGGCATGATGGACACGGTCCTCAACCTCGGCCTCAACGACGAGTCGGTGGAGGGCCTGGCCCGTCAGACCGACGACGAGCGCTTCGCCTACGACTCCTACCGCCGGTTCGTGGCCATGTACGGGCGGATCGTCCTCGGCGTCCCCGGCGAGGAGTTCGACTCGCTGCTCGACGCGGCCAAGGAGCTGGCCGGCACGACGAACGACGCCGGCGTGCCCGTCGAGCTGCTCCGCTACCTGGTCGAGGCCTACCAGCAGATCGTCGAGCGCCACACGGGCAAGCCCTTCCCCCAGGATCCCGACGAGCAGCTGCGGGGCGCCATCGAGGCCGTGTTCGCCTCGTGGAACGGCCCCCGGGCCATCGCCTACCGCGTCCGGGAGCGCATCGCCCACGACCTGGGCACGGCGGTCAACGTCCAGGCCATGGTGTTCGGCAACCGTGACGACGACTCGGGCACCGGGGTGGGCTTCACCCGGGACCCGGCGACGGGCGCCAAGGGCGAGTACGGCGACTTCCTCGTCAACGCCCAGGGCGAGGACGTGGTGGCCGGCATCCGCAACACCGAGCCGCTGTCGGCGCTGGCCGACGAGTTCCCGAAGATCCACAAGGATCTCCTCTCCATCTTCGGTCGACTCGAGCACCACTACCGGGACATGTGCGACACCGAGTTCACCATCGAGCAGGGCAAGCTCTGGATGCTGCAGACCCGGGTGGGCAAGCGCACGGGCCGTGCCGCCCTGCGCATGGCCGTCGACATGGTGTCGGAGCGGGCCATCAAGCTGACCCACGCCGAGGCCGTCGGCCGCATCACCGGCGAGCACCTGGAGCAGGTGCTCCATCCCCAGTTCGCCTCCGGTGGCCACGACGTGCTGGTCCGTGGGCTGGGTGCCTCGCCCGGCGCCGCCGTGGGCCGGGTCTACCTGACCGCCGACGACGCCCAGGCCGCCGCCGAGCGGGGCGAGGCCGTCGTGCTGGTCCGCAGTGAGACGTCCCCGGAGGACGTCCACGGCATGCTGGCCGCCGAGGGCATCCTGACCGCCCGCGGTGGACTCGTCAGCCATGCCGCCGTCGTCGCCCGTGGTTGGGGCAAGCCGGCCGTGGTCGGGGCCGAGGCGCTGCGCATCGGGACGGACTCGTTCACCGTCGGCGACGTCGAGGTGGGCGAGGGGGACTGGATCTCGGTGGACGGGACCAACGGCACCGTGGTGCTGGGCCAGGTCGAGGTCTCCCAGGGGGAGACGCCGCCCGAGTTCGACACCATCCTCGGATGGGCCGACGAGATCCGGGCCGGGCACCTGGGGGTCCGGGCCAACGCCGACAACGGGCCTGACGCCACCAACGCCCGCAAGCACGGGGCCGAGGGCATCGGCCTGTGCCGCACCGAGCACATGTTCCTGGCCGAGGACCGGCTCCCGGTCGTGCGCCGGATGATCCTGGCCGACACCCCGGCCGAGGAGGAGCGGGCGCTCGAGGCACTGCGGGCGGCCCAGAAGGCCGACTTCTACGAGATCCTGGAGGCCATGGACGGGCTGCCGGTCACCATCCGGCTGCTCGACCCGCCGCTCCACGAGTTCCTGCCCGACACCCAGGAGCTGGCCATCAAGGAGGCCACGGTCGGACTGTCGGAGGAGGAGACCGAGCTCTTCGAGGCGGCCAAGACCTGGCACGAGTTCAACCCCATGCTCGGCACCCGTGGCGTGCGCCTCGGCGTGATCAAGCCGGGGCTCTACGCCATGCAGGTCCGGGCCCTCATGGAGGCCGCCCTCGACCGCGTGGACGCCGGCGGCCATCCCGTCGTGGAGATCATGATCCCGCTGACCGTGACCCGTGAGGAGCTGGCGCTGGCCCGGTCCTGGGTCGAGGAGGCGGTGGCCACCACTCTGAAGGCCGGCGCCGACGCCAAGGCCACCAAGGTCACCAAGGGGGCGAAGGCAGCCAAGGGCACCCTCGAGGTGCTCATCGGCACCATGATCGAGACCCCCCGGGCCGCGCTGCGGGCCGGGGAGATCGCCGAGGAGGCCGACTTCTTCTCGTTCGGCACCAACGACCTCACCCAGATGACCTTCGGGTTCAGCCGGGACGACGTCGAGGGCCGGATGATGTCGGCCTACCTCGAGCAGGGCCTGCTCAAGCGCAACCCGTTCGAGGTGGTGGACCCCGACGGGGTGGGCGAACTGGTCCGCCTCGGCACCGAGCGCGGCCGCGCCACCCGCCCGAGCCTCAAGGTCGGGGTGTGCGGCGAGCACGGGGGCGACCCCGAGTCCATCGCCACGTTCGCGGCGGCCGGGCTCGACTACGTGAGCTGCTCGCCCTTCCGGGTGCCGATCGCCCGACTGGCCTCGGCCCAGGCGGTCCTCGACGGCCACACGGCCGCCCGGGACAAGGTGACCGGAGCCGGCGCTCCAGCCAAGAAGCTGGCCGCCAAGAAGGCCCCGGCCACGAAGACGACGGCCAAGCGCTAACGCTCAGGCGGTAGGACGGGCCCGACTAGTGCCGCATCAGGCAACGTTTGCGCGCTTGACCAACTCCCGCAGTGTCTTGTCGTGAGCGTTCCGGTTCCGCCAGATGATGTAGCGGCGGATCATGGAGTTCTGCTCGGCGTGTGATTTGTGGT
>Ga0080006_1230007_pt1 | contig 59037 bp, 51 predicted proteins | sample RS3BMetagenome_FD_69209 | JGI IMG/M metagenome (GOLD analysis project Ga0080006, IMG submission 69209) | Ferric oxide microbial mat and aquatic microbial communities from Rainbow Spring, Yellowstone National Park, USA - RS3B (SPADES... ...
CTACTACTAGCCTCTGATTTTCATCCTCCTTCAAGGCGCTCAACTCATTGAAAAAATTCGCGAACGCCCGCTGCTTTCCACAGTATAGATTCATACGCAAACGAGCCCATCTGGGCATTGTATACTCCTCCCACAGGGCATCCCAATGCGCAACACGAACTTCCATGAATTTCCGAAAAGCTTTAAAGTCTGCTTCTCGGCTCGTCACCTCGCTCGTGGCTTCCAGGTGATCCTTCATTCCTGCATTCCATGCAGAAATTTTCTTCCATGCATTCATTATACCGGATTCTCGGTAGTATCTCGCTCTCGAGATTCTCAAAAGACGCATGTCTTTCTGACGTAAATTGCCGTCGTTACCATATACCCCGAGCTTGGGTACTGCGATGGTTACGATGTTCGTGTTCCCCGGGTCCGCGCCGACGACAAAGTTGTTATCATGCACGTTCTGGGTCGCAGGACCCGCCTTCTTCTTTTCTTCATCCTTCGTCCCGCCAACCGTAAAGGCGTTATCCTGCACCTCCTGCATCACAGGATCCGCCTTCTTCTCATCTTCATCCTTCGTCACGCCAACGACAAGGTCGTTATCCTCCGCCTCCTGCGTCGCAGGACCAGCCTCCTCCTTTTCTTCATCCTCCGTCACGGGCGCAGCCGAGGGCGGAACTGGACGATCTTTCTTCAACCGCCGGTAGTGTACACACAAGGCTACCCCATCGGTTTCGATCATCCCAGTGAATACCTTTTGCTAGCTCACTTTGAGTCGTTTGAAATCGAAGATATTCTTCCAGTACGTCTCCCTATTCTCACCGGTGAACTCTCTTCTCCTTACATCGAACTCTGAACTGATCTCCTTCATGATGCCATGAAGGACGCCGGAGTCGATAGTCCCAACATGTGACTTGATGTTTCATAATGGATCGACGTTGAAGCGCTTCCCCATTAGGACAGCCTTCCGTCTCTCCGACTCCTCATTTTTTCCTCACGCAGCTTCACCTCTGCCTTGCATTCGAGTTCACGGTCCAAAAACACGAAATAGCGCAGGATGAGGCGATAGAATCTTTCCTTATCTTTTTCAACTCGGATATCTTGTCTGTTGGATTGACCAGCCCCAAGATCGCACGGTGCTCTTGTATAGCCGCACGGGTCACAGAAGCTTCATTCCTGCTCCTGCGTGACGTCTTCTTGTAGACGAATCTGAGTTCCTGTTTATGATGGCGATCTTTTGGGACGCCATCGATAATGGCCCATATCGCCCTGCGAGACAGGCCAGCCTAGAGTGCAAAGACGGAGCGTATCATGAAACGATCGAGCTTCATGGCCATATGGTTCTTCAAGTTCGTGATGTACTTCATCGCCCCGTAGGTTTAAATATTCGAGTCACCCCTGTGTCGAGCACCGTCAAAGCAGGATTTGGCGTAATTTTAGTGGAGTGCATGTGCTCGCTCATCTCTCCTCAACGTATACCCTGTGCTAGCCATCGGGTCACGATTAAAAGTCTTGTCGGAATGTTCGTATGGAACCTCGACTTCTATGATGCCCGTCGTGTCGCGATACATCTTCCTGGCCATATGCATCAGTCCTCAAACAGCCTTTTGCAATACTCATTTAGTAACACGCGACACGGTTTTTGATGGCCTCTTGCAACTTTTCCTTGTATGCATCCTTGATATGGCGTGGAAGATAGGCTTTCGTTACCATTTTGTCGTACTGTCGTCTTTCTTGCAGCATTCGACGTGGGGCCTCCCCCTTTCGGTCCTTCTTCTTCTTTTCCTGGTCTTCTGGACTCGGCACTGATTTCTGTTTTTTTTCTGGCAGCCGGCGACCCTGGCCCTACAGGATCGTCGACCTGCTTTTTCATAACTTTCCTTTTTTTAGTTGTTTTGAAAAAGAACGCTCTTTGAACCCTTTTGTTGTATACTGCGAAAAAGCGCTTGACTAGACTTGTTTGAGGTGTGAAACGCAATCGAACTGAAAGACTGTACTTTGCTATGACTCCAACGGAAATCCAACTTTTACAGCTGAACAACACACTACTGATCAAGATCACGGTTCCCTTCAACGGCGGCATGCGCGTCGTGTCTCATGCCTGCCTGATATCCCAGGTGCGCTCACTGACCGCGATGCATGCACCGCGCGAGACGCTGCACCGATCGATGAAGGACACGTGTCCGACACCCCGCATTGGCACATGCGTGCTCTCACCGGCGCTCTGCGGCACACGCGGCAGCGGGTAGTTTCAGAAAAAAGAGAAAGCGGACACTCCTCCGCGGATGATCTGAGCTTACAGACTTTCAGTTCTATTTCGTTTCGCCCCCGCTGCAGTGTATATTAAGACGTCGAAATAACTGTGCAACTTACCGTATATATCGTTGGCAAATTGTCTGCAGGATATATTCATTACTGAACAGCTCATGGAGGACTGCGTTCATCCTTGAGGTCAGTCGCACAATAATACGCAGATGGTTGATGAACACTGCAAGTAACAAATATATGCGCACCGCACCAAAAACTGGTATTCTCAGCGCATGCTTGCCGTCAATGGTAGAAAACGATCCGCTGATAACCTTACGGAAACTTAGTGCAACGAAAGTGGTCACAACGGGCGTCTCTGTTTCCCAACAGCTTGTCCATACTGTCCTGAAAACACCGGGATACAGGCGCAAAAGAAGACTCTATTCATTCACGGCCATCCTCTGCCAAAATCGCAATGACAGCATTCCGAGGACTGAGCGATCGCTATGAGGCACAGGGTCGTCGGGTTTGCTATTCCATTCGTTGAGACTTTCTTCGGACGAAACGGTCCGAGTATATATGGGTATTCGCGGAGCGGGGCCCCCATCGTAAATAGGATCGAAATCGAAGAGAACGAGGACATCTTCATCAGTCTTAGCTGTAGTGGATTCATTTGACGGCCTCAGTTTCGCTCCTGCGGAAGGCACATACAACAGAACCCTCTTCGCCGGATCATTGAATACTTTTCTCAGACGTCTGGTGAGGTCCTTCGATTCCACAACGTTGCATTTCACCATTACCCTTGCATTCGAGTTTTACCGAATCTTTCGGGATAGAGCTGCTTTCTATTCCTCCGTGCGCTCCTTGATTCAACCCCATCGAGGCCGCGTTTTGTATCGTGAAACGTCATGGTCGCTCCACTGGGCAGATCTCCGAAGAGTTCGCCGTACCGTGACACACCGGGGGCGCATTTCGTCTTTCTTCCACACGTCCTTCTCTGTCCAAGAAAATTCTCACCGTAGTGCATCATGAAGTGTGTTCGTTTTGAAGAAATACAATATCCAAGAGATGAGCTGGGGTGTACACTCCAGAACGTCGAGATGGAGAGAGGCCAGGGAAGCGCTTCGGCGATAGAAGAGCACGAAGAGCTGGCAGAGCAGCAAACGGCACAGAGAGAACGTGTTCGAGGAATCTTTGCATTCATGCGTTCAACGAGAGTTAATAAACGCATGGAGTCCGTGAACCAAGACTTCAACGCCGTCATCCATATCAAACGATGCGTGGTGCGGATGACGAGATGCGCGGACCTGATACGATCCATCTTAATGGGACAGCCTCTCAGGCTAAAAGTGTACAAAGAGAAATTGAAATCGATAGCAGGGGTCCGGTCGTTAAAGACTGGGAGGCATCTGCGCGTCGTTATTCATTTACCCTCCATAATTGTGAAACATTTTGTCTTTCACCGACTCTACAGAAGACGGCAATGGACTTGGGCTTGTGTCCCCGAAACGATCGATTGCAGTGAAGCATGTGGCTCCGCTTTGCACCAAGGCGACATAGACTGATAGAAATATCTGGATGAGTTCCCAATCTTTGGTTTTTTCGGGTACTTATTGCATCATGGACAACATCGCGCACCGCAAATCCTCGATTCACTGGAACAGTGAGCGCTTGCGTGTGCAGCTGACAACGCACTCGCATACGGGATTGTACAGAAGAAGCGCGCCATAGCACGGTGCGACACCGGCGAAGTAGATTGAATCCACCCCTCTGGACCCTTCAGCGGCATATACCAAGCTATAAACCAAGCGTTTTCGTGCTACAGGGCGACACTGGAATTACGCAATGTGGTAGACGCATAGGAACATCTCATGAGAGTCAGGTGTCACGGTTGCGAAGCGCTCAGCGAGGCTGTGTACCTAGAACTTGAAACAGGCCTGCGAAGCGTAGGTCGCAACTCTCGCATCTGCACGGAATGCACCAACGACTGGCAGAAGCGGTGAAATCGGGACCCGGACACTGCTATCCACAGCCTTTCGACAACGAGCAACGGAACTGGAGGGAAGGAATACCCCAATACATATAAAAACGTAGATGAAACAGTGGAAAAAGAGACCAGTTGAAGAAAAAGCTCCCAATGACTGGTATTGCTGATCGTAGGAAAACCCGTAAACACTGGAGTGTATGCCCCAGTCAGCAAAACGGACCCTTTCCAGGATCGTCTGACATGAGAGCATCCGGAGAATCCACGAATGCGCAGCTGCAACAGAGGCAGCAGCAGCAGCAGCAGCAACAGCAGCAGCAGCGGATGGGCGTGCTCTTCACCAAAATCACGCAGCGGCGCGCTTTTCCGGCAGCGCGCTCGAAGCCGCGATGGTGAGAACAAGATTCACACAGGAACTGCCGGGGAACACAGGAACCAGACGAGTATTTGTTGCGTGACTTGTTCGACAGAAGCCCATGTTCGTTGGTGCACCTTTCTACGGTGTTGGCAGCTTTGGTCCATTCGACGAAGGACGTTTGCAGAGCCCACAGCGAGGCTTCCGAACGCGCACCCGTCGTGCGGGGCACTGCAGCGTACGCACGCTTGCGCTTCAGGCGAGCGGACCGCAAAGAGCGCGCAGCTCACGCAAGAAGACGAAACGGAGAGCAAGTCAAACCGAAGGATCCACCGAAGAGTTTGAAATTACGGATATACCTCTGAGCAACTTCAGCTTTATTCAAGCGGACGGCAGTGTGGACTGGGAGCGGTTTGAAACCTTCTCCAGCCGCAGCTGGGAGGAGACCCAAACGATAGTTCGGGAGGTACCAGAGGACCTTCCATTGAACGCTGATCCTGACGTGATTCAGGCTAGTGACGAGCAAACGACGGAGCTAGGCGCTGGACCTGGTCCAGCGGCACTGACGCTGTCACGGGACGAGCTCCAGTCTCCGGGGAAGTATGAGCGGATTACGAGCCTAGGTGCGCTTGGCGTTATCGCACGTGACGGCCTGGTCGAACCGCTGGATACGGCTGCTCGAGCGTTGCGCGAGCAGGAACTCGTCTATGTGACGTTCAGTGTCTCGCTTGAGCGAGACGGGGATGCATTTGTGCGAGGTCGTGTCCGCACTCGCTTTCGGAATGAGAGCTGTGATCGATGTGCAACTCGCTTGGAGATGGAGGTCCGCAGTTCGTTTGACGTTTGGATGGCGTCTCGTGAGGACGCCATTCCCAACGCCGAAGCCGGGGATCCGCGCATCGAGGAAGCCATCGAGCCTTTCCATGCTGGTATTGAGGAGGTCGACTTTACCAAGCATGTCCGGGAAGCCATATGGTTGGGCATTCCCTCTCGGGTGCTTTGCGCAGACCAGCAGTTATGTCGGACGCGGATGCAGCAGATAGGTTGGCAGTTTTCCGGCAACAGTGGGGACGCCACCATCCAAAACTTTGGGCCTGACGACCTGGTGACTCGAAACCAGCAGCGGTCGCCATCGGTAATCCCTCAGAAAGATGCCCGGAAAAGTTCAAAGAAAAAAGAGATCCAACCAGGACAGCGACAACCGCAGACTACGACTCAGGCGATGGCTGTCGACACACGAACACTGCGGAGCCTGGCAGCGCGCAACCCAGAAGCTGCCAAAAAGCTCTCCGAAATACGAGAGCGCCTGCTCTCCGGTGAAAATGAACAGCAGACGCCGCCCAGATCGCCGTCGTCGGAGGGCCCTCATGAGTCACACCCTAGAATATGAGTGCATTTCGCTGCCGACACCGACCCGTCACCACCCTTCCATGGACCGTTTTGATTGCGAGTAGTGGAGAGCACCTGTTTCATCAATACAGCAGCGGTTGCCTCGTCGAGATGTACCAGACCTGCAATAGATCAGTTTGCGAGCAGGCAACTCGGATCATTTATCAATCTACCTCTGTGAACGGAACTCTGAGGTGAATATTTGAGAGCACCTGCTCGGTTATTCGTTGCGAACACACGGGCTCAGTTTCGCGACGCTACCAGGCGCGTCGGCACGAACGCACCAGCAGCAGCTGGTGCCGCGAGTCGCTGGAACGGGTGCAATTGCCGTTATTCAATAACCATAAACGAATGCCAAGCGTTTCAGGATCCACGCAAGGAGCTTTCCCTAGAGCAACGCATGTTGTACTTGAAAACCGGAAATATAAGCGCTCCCTTTGGACCATGGTCTTCATTTTACTCGTGCTAGACTAGATCGGGACATGTCCGATACCTCGGGCCTATGATCTCGTATTGGGGTCTCTTGTTATTGTCATCAAAACTGGCCTTTTGGGGCTTTTTCTGTGACTGCTTCCGTTTTCACGATCTCTTAGCTCCGGATTTCTAAACGCAGGTCACTCCTGTCGCATTAGGTCCGCAATCTCTAACCAACGGGTGTTGAAGGCAGTTGTCAAGTCCCGATTACGCCACTTCAGGCTACCATCAACGCTTTTTTAACGCACGTGGAAGGTATAGTTGGGATCTCTGAACCGCTTGCCATTTCCTTTTTCTCTGGATACAGCGTCAAAGCGCCTTTCGCAGCGGTGACACGTGACCGTGTTCAGATGTTCCCGCATATCCATTGTAGCTCCGGCTTCGGTCGCCGTCCTGTGGCGCGTCAACGCTTGCTTCATCGTTCTGCGAATGCGCTTGACGAGTACGGAACGCAACCCTGGATGACCTGTTTCGTTTCCGCGCCCGATACCGTGCCCGAGAATCATCGGGGTCTGCTGGGCGAGCCTATCGCCGCGTACGCTACCCGCTGCACACGCTAGTGTACGCAGTTCGATTCGATTCAGGATTTGTGGGACGTGATGTTGTTCACAATGAAATCTGTACTAGGAAGAGAACTCCGGCTGGAGCATTCGTCTGGAAATTTCGATACGTCTACGCAATCTATTCGCGCACAACGGCAACGAACTCTCCACTGAAAACAAACCCTACAATGACGAAAACCGTGGCCCCAAATCCTTCTCCTCGGCAACAACAGAAGAGGTGGGAGCCTCTGGGGACGTATCCCCGGACAGGTGTCACGTTACTGCTGTCGAATGCAGTTTCGTCGATGGCCACAAATCAGAAGAGGATTTGTCTTCTGAACGAGGTCGATAATTATTTGATTCGAGAATTTTTGTGAACTTTCGGCATGAGCTCGTAAAAAAGACGTCAAGCATTTCTACTCGTCAATGCAGTGGCTTGAATTGCCGCACCCACCAGTTGCCTTGGAAGAGAAACATTGAAATCCTGAAAAATGCATGATTTGAGCACACTACGCCAAAGACAAGGAGAAGAGCCGAGGATTCCGCATGTGAATAGGATGACGATGTCTGCTGTTTTATGAACAGCTATTCGAGGGCGTCACGAATCATCCTCTTTCTGCTGAAGCAACGATATCCAGCGGCAAAGCGTCTTAGGGGCCAACCCGAACGCACAACCGAGAATCCTAAAATACTCATGAATCCGTAGGCCCTTGTTCCTGCTATTCGAACATCGAGGCTGTGCATGAAAAAAAAACTACGCAAAAGAATCGAAAGACATGAAAACAGCGATCCGTTCAGAGTCCCATTTTAACCTGAACCCAGTTTTGTGCACCCAATATTCAAGAGGATCACGATCTCTTCCGACGATTGATGAGCTGCCTCTCCGGGACAGCATGCTTGCATACGAAAGCACGGAAATGTACACATATTCATATTTTCATGCGCGTGCATACACACGATGAATCCACCGCCCTCTCCGCAAACCTAGTACAGACAGCACGACATTTGACCTGGTGCATTTTGCCTTCGACGAAGAGACCGCTGGAGCTTACCGGGGCATTCTAGACTCCCGTAGCGCACGGCGTCTGATGCACCCGAGTCCTCAACAACGGGTCGGTGCGATCAAGACCTTGTTCCTTTTGGCACGTTCCAGATACCGCATGCTCTGAAAACACGGTATGATGCGCCTGTAAAAACGAGGGAGCCAGTTGGCTGCACGACGCTGCCGATGCATATAACAGCGCTCCGCAAAAATTATCTTTCGGGACAGTAGATCTTCGGCTGGCGACGGAGCCAACGCTATACGCAGAAAAGCGCCGCATCGCAGCGCTCCGTCCACCGCAGGCTCTATCCATTGCAGAGTGTTCCGCGCCGTGTCTTCCGAGCAACAGATTCTGTCCAGAAGCGTCTCTGAGCACAGATCATACGTCTGCGATATGCGGGTGCAGCAGCACGGCAACGATACCAGTGCAGCCGTGTCGCACTTCACAGCTAGAAACGTCAAGTATCCCATCTACTGCCGCTCTCTACAACGCAGTGTATCCCAGCACTCGACGGGCGAACTCGTAGACCCAAAGAGTGATCATCGTGTGCGGCCCTAATCGGACGTATGCTGGTACCCAGCCTTTCAAGAAGGCGAAGGCGCCTTCTTTTCTCCATATCTGTACCGCGCAGTCTAGCATGCCACGATAAGCACCACGACGCGAGCCCTGTTGCGTCGTTTTAATCACGTCGAATGCAGAACTCGAAGTTGTCGAGAAAAATCCAGCCATCATTGCCGAACTCAGAAAAACACGGGTATCTGTTGCGGGCCATCCGCTTATGTCCGCGATCTTTGTCTTCACGACATCATAAAGTCCGACCTGAGTCGCGGTTATGGTCGCTGCTCGCACAGCAGTGGCACTAGCGCCATTCCAGAGGCCCCAGATGACGCCAAATCTGGAGGAGCCGGCGTGTGCTCGCCCTTCTGCGGCCATTTCTTGAAGTACTTGCCATGTGTTGCGACACGGATACCGTCCAGACTGCATACGTACCTTGGCAGCTTCGAACGGCGTTCCGACTAGTGCTCCGAGAGCACCGGAAGTAGCACCAGCGGCCAGTTTGACGAGAACCGGCGCAGAAGGTACCGAAGAGGCCTCGGGTACCGAGCCGGCATCTGCTGACGTGTACCTGAGGCGTCTTTCAAAGACGCCCGCATACCAGTCACGAATCGGCTGATAGAGACCTAAACGCACGCCAGAGTAGGTCAGTGCTCGCCAGAACGCGGCCTCCAGACCCGACCACAGAGCTAAAGGGCCCTCTTCCCGAATGATGCGGTAACCGGCGTGGAGCATCCCACGATACCGCTTTGTTGTCCGATGTGCCTCCACCGTTGAGGCGTCGCTGTGTTCACTACTATCCAATCTTTGCAGCTGTAGGCGCGCTTTAATCAAGTCAAAAGGAGCGGAAACGCAGGTTGCCGTTCCAGCCGCGAGCGATCCCACTGCAAGCTGCGCGAAGAGTCCCGGTTTGGAGCGCTGTTGGTGCACCGCTTCGGTGCTCTGGCGAGCAACCGTACCATTTGAAGCCTCTGGAGCTTTCGTGGACGGAACCGTGCTTTGCATAAGGTATTGGGGCCAGTGTGCTATTCGAGGCTGGGGATTTCACCGTGAGCTGTGATACTCGTCTCCTGGAAAAGGTACCAGAGCGTAAACGATACGTTCGCGCGAGCACCGCAGCCTCGCCTGTTTTTGACGAATTATAGAAAATACCGCTCCCTGAATCAAAGGAAAAAGTCGCCAGATAAATACACCGAAGCAGTGCCTTTAAATATCAAGAGTAAAGGAAAAGATCAGCTTGCTTTTCAGACCATGAGACTCGAAAACTGGTGTTCCGTACGTTGCGGTGAAGCGAAACGCAGTGGCACCGCACGCGCACGGACTGCGGGGCGAACTTCCGCGGAGTACGTGCGCACCATGCCCAGAGCCAGTTGTAGACTTGATCAATCCAAGGCGTTTTTTCACGAAGCAGGCTGAAAATTTTCTCCTGATGCTATCCTTAATTTGATTTGTGGCAGCGTGCTTGCATATAGCGGTTGCATCCAAGTGGTGCACAACACGGTTTATGTTTCCTTGGGTTGCGGAGCTGCGCTGGCGTTGTGGCGCGCTCGGTTGCTTTCCTCAGCACGAAACTTCGAGAAACAACTCAAAACGCCGTATTGTCAGATGAAAAAAAAAGCAGCAACATGGGCTTGTCGAGCGCCTGGATTGAGTCCGCTTTGTCGTTTTCGTCGCTGTGTTTAGACGATCCAGGGCCGAACGTCATTGGAGTGAGAAGAGCCCTCCGACGATGACATTGCGACTGATGCCGCGAACTTGTGTGCGACATCGCCTACTCCGCTCCCGAGCGCGCCATAAAATCCTGAATTTCTTTGGAATTTGTGCTTGTGAATTGCACGTGGGTAAAAGCGCTGTGTCGAGGCCCAGGTTTTCCACAGCGGAGGTGCAGTGCAGGCACACCCAGGACCCGTTGTTGCTTGCGAAGCCACGCGCAGAGCATTCGGTCCACTCCAGATGCCGGCACGTTTGCACTCTACTGAATGCAGTAGGAGGAAGGCGCAGCTGACTCGGCTCTTGTCATGCAAAGAAACGATTCTTGGGGTGTCTCTGAGAGACGGACACGCATGCTCTGTTCTGCGTATCTTGCAGTGTGGTGTCTGATGCTCTGGACAGCGCATGATGCAGTATCTGTACCAGAATGCCTTTATCGCCTTTCGTCGTTTTGTCGCAGGTATCCAACAGAAGGAATGTATCCTGTAGATTGTGGACAGGTGGGGGACGGACTTTTGTCTGACGCAGCTGGCTTGCAAAAAACCGTCTTAGTTGTACTATTCAGTAACTCTGAGCTCAGCGGGTGGACGCGCCGCCTTGCTCGTTGTCCTCGTTCTGAAAATGTCACATTCGAAACGTAACTTGTTTAATTCTGTCTCCGGGACTGTTTCCTCGTAACTCCAGTCCGATTCGTTTTTCTCAAAGGAATACGACAAAAGAACTTGCAGGATGGAAAGTTTTTGGACTGTTGATTCGAATCGTGATGACGAGCCGCGGATGCACAAAGGAACAGGTGCGCTTCCCAGGAGACGATTGTACCTTAAACAGCATGGAATCGACTTGGAACTAGGAACGGAAACGCATACGACGCAAGGGACAGGTGTTCATCCCGCTCGATTATTGGTCATTTGGGAGAATTCTGCGACCGATATACGCGTATCCGAAGCGACAGAGACCTTGTCCCGTCAAGAGGAGACAAGCGAGCGTGATGCCAATATCAGCGCTGGTGGCCATTGAAACGGGTGGTCGCCTACCAGTCGCCAGATGGACAGAATCATTCTACACCGCATGCTTCGTCGAAGCACCTCTTGGACTCTTCTCAGCCGATTCCTCTGCCCTTGCCTCAGACAGTGTCGCTTTCCATCACTCAAAAGAAGTGAAGGAGCGCGCAGCTGACCCTGGCTTTAGGACGCTCTTCGTGTCAGTCTTTTCTGCCCCTGATGGAATCCAGTCGAATGCGATTTGTCCGTCGTTACGCGCCGTTTTGGTGCCCAGGGATCAATCGGCATTTCGTTCGCATCCGTAACACCGTTCTTCGATCAGTGGCTCTCTATTGTCGGGAGCCCTGGGCTGCCCTGCTACCTCTCTACCCAACCGCGGGAGCCAGTGGAGAGCAGCGCTTCGGTCCATGGGCTTGCTCGCGACAGAGAAAGGAACAAAAGTACCTGAGGAATCGTCGATAGGTGCATATACGGAAAAGGCGAGTTTCAGGCGCAGCATCAATCCATTGCGTCTAAATTCCGGGGAAAGAGATTGCGTAGCGTTTAGCAAACACATCCATGATAACACGCAGGTAAAGGAGATGACAAAGACATCGATGAACTCTGTGAGCAGCGATGGAGCATGAGCGCGACTTTGCGACGAGCCGTGGCAGAACTCGTTTAAGGTTTCTCGGTTACCGGGAGAAAATACAAAAAATTTACAGGTTCGATGGAGATCACCAGAATATCAATCTGCTCGCACTTTGTGACATCTAGGCCTGTATCGGGCAGCGCGACTTATTTTGCAAACGTTCAAGGTAGATGAAGTGAAAGACTTGGTCGTGGGGATGCATTCCGGGCCGAAAGCGCGAAACTGCCGGTGCGGTATCCCAAAGTCATGAGGAAGGAGCCAAACCCCTGAACGTAAACCAGAGGGAGCTATCCAGCATTTGCATTGCCCGGTATTATCGCGAGTCGGGCATCACGGATGCGCGAAGGCATAGCAAGGAGTGGAATGATGGCATCAGGGCCTCGTTCGTATGCTCTGAGCACCGTATCGAGCTAAGAGGTACGCTGTGTACGATTCATTCAGTGGGCACAAGGCATGTCCATGGCTCATGTGGACGAACTTTGGTTGAAGCATATAGGACAGCGCTGGGGTCACCAACGCTTGCGGTTGGACAGAGACAGGAGGCACGCACTCGCGCCCTTCTTCGATGAGCTGGAAACCGACTTGACCGATACCTGGCGTTGTTTCGTGAGAGCGCATAGCGCTGGACGGGCTGTAGCGTGCAAACGCTGCACTCCTGGTTTCATCGACGAGGTCCTCTAACGAGTGCAGGAATCAATTCTATTCGATGCCCATCGATGTGTTCACGACGACGCGTATGCGTTAAGAGTCCGAATGCTGGCTGAAACCGCAATACTAGAAAAGCACGAAACACAGCCGGATGCGTTGGATGGTGCGTGATACACGCAGCAAACTTCTGATGGAGAGGCAGTCGCAGATGAGCCGCTTGCTACGGTGTGATGCCGCAAACCACCACGCGTACAAGCACTCTCTGCATCCAGACTCGAGCGCCGCGATCAACATCCGGAATTGTCTCGAGCCTCGGCAGCGTCCAATGACTTGGCGAATTTTCGAGCGAATCGTTTCGTGCTCACCGTTGGCACTATGCTGAGACGCCGCGGATCGTAGAAGAAAAAATTAGTCATCAAGAAAGGCAGGCTTCGATTCTCGCCCACAGCTCGACAATGCCATGGTACCGTCCAGCGATCCAGCAATGCTCGAGCGCCGCCCATATGTACACGAACCTCCAGGGCAAGTGGTGAAAAACAGCAGTGTCCTGGCATTCGAAATTAGTCAGTATACGCGGATCCTCTGGGATGATATTACCTGTGTTGACGATAATGCTGGATGAAAAACGAGTGCACCAGCGAGAGAGAACGATCATCATGCATACGCACGGAAACGCAGTACCGCAAGGCACAGCGCTTTTCTACCGACGTGTCGTCGATCACGGGCAGACCTTGACCTAGCCAACGGGTGCTAGCGTTGCCTCCAGTCCAACCAATTCGTCACCGAAAATACCGGGACTTGGCCTCGTGCAAGCACTGAGAGTCACTTGGGGCTAGCATTGACCGCGAGCATGTTCACGACCATACCGCATTCCTAGAGTGAACGATGCCTGCTTGAATGATCTGTTCTCTAAAATCTACCTCCCTTGTACTCCATCAACGAAACTGGTTCCTACTTCTGTATGTGTTCTTCTCTGTCAATCGTCGACTCGTATCCAGCTGCTGACATGAATGCAGTTGCGAACACAGGCAGAGTGCATGCGACCCAAGCCCGCTCGCTGCCGCATGCTCGTTCGCTTCGTCATCATCATCATCAGCGACATCGACATCAGCCTCTTGACACGACCTGCAGGCTTCTACACTGAACCTGGTGCCGCTGTTGCACGGTGCTGGCCTAGTGGTGTTCCCGAGTATATCGGGGCGTGCTCGCATTAGTACCTTTTTAACTGCGCACAAGCCCGTGAGAGGCCCGGCGCTGTCGCCATAGACGCACGACACCTGAAACGTCCAGTCGAGAGCACGTCGTGTGACAAGTGCTCAGAGCGCTGCTCGCGAGGTTGATGTTTGGTCTTGACCTGGCCAATGTCTCCTCTTTGTGTTGCTCAGCTTCGATCAGTGCATGGATGATGCTTTTCGTTCGAGTCATGCGTTTGGTGTATTGTATGCTAGCCGCGCAACGACACGCTCCCTCAACAGGAGCCCAAGCAGGAAACATATGCAAGAAGTCAACGCGTTCCGTTCGACTGCTGCTACTACTGCTGCTCTGTTCTAGTCTGATGGACCCACAAAGCGCTCCCGGCCACGGAACAGTGGTCAACAACGGTCTGTACCTGTCTAGAGAGGCTTATACACCGACTCCGCACGACTCACCCGAGTTTCCGAACGCAACGCTGCCGTCGGCATGGAAGCGCTTCAACTACCATACCTATAGCAGCATGGTGATCACGCTAGCACGCTTAGCGTATTCATATCCTGCTTTTGCTCGTCTGTACACGACACAGGCAGCATTTGGACTACCAGCAGCTGGCGAATCATGTTCTATCGACACGCACCAACCCATGAGCCAAGAGGCGTTAACGGGACTCGACCAGAAGCAGCGCCTCGCTGTAAAGCGCCTCATCGAAGAGCTTCGCACCCAGGATGGTCTGTCACGCAACGCTTGCCGTGTATGGGTACTCGAGATCGCCGACAGGTCTTCGGTTGCCCAGGGATCCGTCGGAAGCGTGCTGGATCCTCCAGCGATTCTCATTTCTGGTGCATTGCACGGTGATGAGCGCATTGGCCCGACTGCGGTTACAGAGCTTGCACGCGTGCTCCTCGAAGCAAGCCGGCTGCCTGCGGGTTCAGTGGACACTCATCGTTGGCGCGCCTCAGCTGCCGAAGAAGCCGACGGATCCATTTTCGGTAGCACTGCGGGTTCGCTGTCCTCGTGGCTGCGTTTCCTGGTCGGACACCGACGTATCACCATTGTGCCTGCAGCCAATGCGATAGGGTTCGCGCTCGGCGAACGCACCGAACTGGGTGTCGATCCAAATCGGGACTTTCCCTGGAATCAGCCATACGGGGCGTCATGTTTGGAAAGCGTTGCCGCTCGCTCCATTCATGAACTCGTTTTAGCAAATACTTACCAAATGATGCTGACGTTTCACGGTGGAACAACGGTAATTGGTTACGAATGGGGCGACCTGACGCATTGCCCTGAGCAGCAGTATTGCCGTCGCAACTCGCCAGCCCCAGATATAATTGCCATGCAAACGATTGCTTACGCTTTGCGATTGCATGCGGGGAACGGGACGCGTTATGGGGCGCGACCCTTTGACATCGGGACAATGGGCGATACCGTTTATCCGGTGGCAGGTGGAATGGAGGACTGGGCGTACGGCGCATCGGCCCCGGTGCAGACGTCACTTGTCTCGATTTGTAACGCGAGCCGATACGGCGGCTATGCACCCGTTAAAGTGCAGGCAGTGCGGCAGCTCCCCGTAGCGCGCATGATTGCCCTGCTCATCGAAACCGCTGATGATAAGCAACCTTCTGTGGAGACATTGGGCGCTCGACCGTTGGGCGCTGCCGGCAATGCCCCCTGGCAGGCCGACGTTCGACTCATCACCGAAACGCCAACAGTGTCCGCGGATGGCTCGGAGTCAGATTCTGAACTGGTTGTCGAAGGGCACGTGTGGCGGAACTTGCGCCTCGCACTCCAGGCTATCGATATCCTGCAACCGTATGCGGCATTCACACGGTATCCCGGCGATGGACGAACGCAAGCAGCGGACAACGCGACGGCCGCATCAATAGTCTGTTGGCGGGTCGGTGGAGCATACCACGTTGCTGAGACGCAGTTGCAAGGTTGGTACGACTCTGGGGCTGCAGCGAGGATACGGCAGAATCAGGACAGTGCCCCGGACTTTGTGAGCGAGGCCTTCATAGACGCGTCTCCCGATCCGGTACCTTTCTTTCCAGCTGTTCGACTAGGACAGGGTACCCGCTGGTCTCCTGATAATCATGGAGGTCGCGAGTTTTGTGTGAACCTCCAGCAGCAGCAGCAGCAGCAGCAGCCGTTCACCGGTGCAAAGCGTCCGCCACGGGGCTCCAGCATCCTGCTGCGCGTGCGCTTCCAGGCCGACATCGACTGGGGTCGCTTACCGCCGAGTACGCTCGGAGCGCAGCCACCAAACACCAGGCCCTGGAGTTTTCTCGCCCAAAGTCGTGTGGAGTACAACTCTAACTCCACTAAATTTGCTGACGAGCGTCCGTCCACGTCCGAAGAAGACGGTGTCGCTCGGGGCACAAACTGGTTCTCACGTGGACTCCACTGCCGAGCGTCTGAGGTGAGCACAGGGCATCAGCCGCAAGTCTGGACCTGCGTGCACAGTGAAGTCGCTAGAGGAACCGAATTAGGCGAGTCAGGGGCCATGTCCGGCTGGAGCAAGCTTTTGTTGGCGATCTCCGTCTTCCTCCTGGCGCCAGGGTCGTTTCCGCTGCTCCTGTTTCTCAGCTTTCTACTTTGGCGTCTGGTGCGAGGCCAGTCTGTGCATCCCGCTGAGGTATGGTTTGAGGCACGTCAACGAATGGAGATGTGGATGCAGGGACTAAGGGCGTTGGGACGGGCGCGAGGCCCAAGTGGAACTCGAGTTTCTGGGTCGTTTGCGCGTTCCACTGACCTCGACGACACGAAACGCCGTATGCTTTCGCCGACAGCCAGCAGCGCCGCCGCAGCCGAGCGAGACGCTAGCAGCAGTGCACATGACCTGGACTTGGAGGCGAGCACGCGGCGCCCAGACAGGCCCTGAAATGCGTCCAATTGTATGCACTGCATTGCTTGTATTTATCGTCACATAACCAGACGAGTCACGCAGGAGTTTTCGCCACGTGTACCCGGGTATGTTTGGGGCGGATACCCGGAGACCGCACTTTGCTTGTATTTCATGGTATATATTGAAAGATGGAGGGCGATGCGCGGAGCGCTCCCGGAGTCGTAACTACATTCATTTCGCGGACTTGTTGTTGGTGTCATGAAACCGCTTCAGGTCAGTTGCCGCATGCCTGCGGACGACGTGTCGCTCGGGTGGTTGCCCGGGTAGCGCCGCGATACGCCCGCTCCTGGTGCGCATCGCCAGTGGAGGCGTTTCCATTTGGGTTGTACTCCTGCTCGAGTGATCCACGGCGATGACAGGTATCCAAAGTGCTCACGTAAGAGTGACTTGCATGGATGAATGATGATGGTGAAGTGCTGCGATGCGTCGGAAGCACCGTTGTCCGTCTGAATCGTGTGCGCTGCTTTCGTTCTGGCTGGAGCGGAATGATCTATTTCGGGAAGGAATACGCGCGGTATCGCTGGGGCCGCTGCGGACCTCGCTTCGATGGATGCTGGCGCGTTACTTGCGTTTTCTTGTACGACATACCCGAGAATACTTTCGATGCTGCAACGTCGAAGACGTAGAAATGCTGCAGCAACTATTCGTGTTGCTGTTGCTGTGTAGGCGTCTTTGTGTACAGCCAGGCTTGTGCGCCCGTGTTCGTCATCGTCGATCGAGGCATGTACACAACCATTCTTTTGGACCAAACGCTCCACTTATGTGACGGGTACCGATCCGAGCAAGGATTCCTGGAAGCATGTGCGTGCATACGCGGGCTCTCTTCCGGTCTCGTGACCAGACGGTCGTCCAGTGGGATGCTGGTACCGCAATCAGCGCCGCAGTGCTTGCGAGCGGCTCGCATGCATCCAAACTCGTTCGCCGTTCACGATATCATGCCATGGTGCGATGGAAATTAATTCTTCATCGTCTTCAATACGGCTAGGAATTAAGCTGGGGTACGGATACGCTGCTGGCGAGCGCGTTTCAGCGGACGTTTGGCTCACACGCTAACGCTGCTCATTCAACGGTACATGTGTCCAACGCGCCTGCCCTCGCGACAGCGGCGCGCTGTAGCGAGCGGCTTGCCACGAGATGCCAAGTCGCGCACAGCAGTAGAACGCTGACGTGCTGCAACGACTCGTAGACGCTGGGCCCGCGCATTCGCCCTGCACCGTCGTACCAGAGCAGGCGCAGGGACGCGTCCGGATGCAGGGTGTTGAACGTGCGAGCGTTTTCCAAAAATATACAGAAATGTTCCGTTTGTGCTAGATGAACAAGGAATACCAGGCGTGTACTGTCGCCCGATCGGTGCTTGCGAGCCACATCCAGTAGGTACAAAATGTACATAAATGTGCTGTATTGTCTAGACACCCTGATGACACTTGGCATGCCCGCTGCCTCGTTGCCATTTGGACCGGGAAGCGCGGAACGGCGGGCGCGCAGACACCATACCTTGCCCGCCTGGCATCAGCGCTAGCAGCGCAGGTGCGGGTGACGTCTTTGAACTCGAGTATGGTCTGCCGCCGCTTACTGCAATCGAATGCATTTTCGCATTGTATACCATTAGATCGAAATGAGCATGCCGTGTACCGAACAGAACGTAGACATGTTGCCTGCAGAAAATGTTCTGCAATGAACAGTGCAACGAGGACTGCATTCTTCACTCTATTCAGTCGTACTGCAGTGCTCTGATGGTTGAGGAATATTGAAAGAAAGAAGGATATGCGCTCCGTGCCAAAAAAGATAGGCTTAAAGACTGACTGCGTTCAATCGTGGAACAACGATGCGTTGATCAACTTATGGAAAGCAAAAGCGACGATAGCAACGGCAACGAGTGTCTCCGGTTCTGATCAGATTGTCCATGTTCTATTAAAAACACTGGAACATAGTCCCAAAAATACTTCTGTTTCACGCACAGGCATCTTCCACCAAAGTCGTGACGATAGCGTTCCTGGAACGTTACGATCGGTATGAAGCGCAAGGACGTAGGGTTATGTTTTCAGTCGGTGAGACTCGCTTCGGACGAACCGTTCGGAGCGTATACGGGAATTTGCGGAGCACGGAGCCCGTTCTATGCACGATCGGGCTCGAAGAGAAGGCTCATACATCAGCACTCACTCTCTCGAATCAATGAAGGATTTTGCCGGACGTCTGACGACCTTGCTCTACTGGACAACGTGGCATTTCACCATTTCCCTTCGCTTTGGAGCTTTTTGCCGATGCAGTCGGGGTAGAGCTGCTTTTCATTTATGTGCACGCTTCGTGGTCGAACCCCATCAAATGAGTCGTTTCTCTCATGAAACGTAATGATCGCTTCACTGGTCGAATCCCTGGACCATTCAGTATAGCGTGAAACACTGGAACACTAGTCGTCATTCCTGCGCAAGTCCGTCTCCGCCGGGAAGGACCTCACCAAGGTCCATAAAGAAGTGCGTTCACTATGAAGAAATAAGAAATCCAAGGGGTGAGCTGGGGTGCAAAGTCCTGCAGGTCGAGATGGCTAAAAAGCAGCGGAGCCCTGATGATATATAGAAAAGTATGGAGCGCTGAGAGAAGAGGAAACGAAAGGATGGCGCAAGTTCGAGGACTGCTCGCACTGGCGGGTTTAAGCGGCGAGGGCAATAAACACGTGGAGTTCGTGAACCGAGACTTGAAAGCTGCTATCAATATCAGGAGATGCACGGTGCTGGAATGGAGACCTCCGGAGCTAACACGATCCATCTCTGTAGGACAAACTTTTAAGGTGGACTTATACGATAATGTGTTGAAATCAGTAGTAGGCGGCCGGTCCAAGACGACGGAAACACGTCTGTACGTCAGTCGGAGACGTTTTGTCTAGGGCGCTGGTCGCCTGCTACTGTACACCGTTGGCGTCGTTCGACTTTAGAACGGCGTTTGTCGTTCGTGTGCGGTCGTCGATGTACGGGTTAGGCTCTCGAAACTAGTCGTATAGAGTAGACCTGAATACAGTACGCGCTTTTGTCAAGTGCCTCGATCGTGCCAGGCGAGATGCAAGGCTCAAACCTCGTGGCAGACATGGACGCTACCTGTGTGCACTGCCTCTGCCAAGATCGCCGGATCCGGAGGACGAAGCAGGTACCATAACTTGGACAACGACAGCAGCATGGAAATGACTTGAACTGCCAGCAGTTCCAGAACATAACACGGGATAGAAGCAAAATTCAGGTAAGTTTCTTATTCCAGCGTCCGTGCGGCATGCATAAGAAGCATAGGGATGAAACGTATATCCGTGTTCAGGAACACCACCGTACGTTGTTTGGTTACGATCAATAAAACTAACGAAATTCCTAATGAGTGGAGCGATGCACACCTCATCCGCACGAGCGTAGGATACTACGATTGCTACGCTTTTGATTGAAGCGTCGAGAGGAATCGTGTCAGGCGCCTGCATCCCCTTGTATGTCAGGGCGGTACTGCGATGGGCGGGAGCGTCGGCACCAGCGACATAGCCTATAACAGGAGATCGTTCTGCGTGAGTTTCCGATCTAGGACACTTGCTTTCCGCTGCAGCGCGATGCGAACACACATGTGCCAATGCGGGGTGTCGGACACGTGTCCTTCATCGATCGGTGAGGCGTCTCGCGCGGTGCACGCATCGCGCTCGGTGAGTGCACCTCGTAGATCGGGCAGTCAACTGACACGATGCGCATGCCGCCGTTGAAGAGTAACGCGATTGGGATCAGTAGCGTGTAGCTGTAACGTAAAAGCTGGATTTCAGGTGAGGTCTTAGCCAAGTACAGTCTTTCAGTTCATTTTTGTTTCAGCCCTCAAACAAGTGTATTCAAGTGTTTTTCCGCAGTATATAACAGAAGCGTTCAAAGAGCGTTCTTGTTCAAAAAAACTAAAAAAGGAAAGATATGAAAAAGCAAGTCGACGATCCTGGAGGCACAGGGTCGCCGGCTGCCAGAAAAAAAAACAAAAATCAGTACCGAGTCCAGAGGAAAAGGGAGAGAAGAGGAAGGACCGAAATGGGGAGGTCCTACGTCGAAGGCGACAAGAAAGACGACTTTACGACCAGATGGTGGATAAAAGCTGTCTTCTTAAACATATCTATGATCCCTACAGGGAAAAGTTGCGAGACGCTATCAAAGAACGTGTTGCGTCATACTCGAAGAGTATTGTCAAGGCGTCATCAGGACTAGTGCATTTGGCGAGGGAGATGTATCGCGGCGTGGCGCACATGGAAACGGTCGAGATTCCGGACGAGTTTTTCGACAAGACCTGTATTCGTCACCTGATGCTTGGTAGCGAGGAAGCGCGGAGGGAAAATATGCTATTGCATGCCCTGCACGAAAACATCGCGGAATTCCGCTTCGAGGGTACCCCATTCAGGGGTAACCCGGATATTTACACATACGGGGCGATGAAGTACCTCACGAACCTGAAGAACCTTTTGACAATGAACCTGGACCGTTTCGTAGTACGCGCCGTATTTTTGTGCTCTACCCGCGCGTCTCTCGCAACGGGATATGGACAATTTCAATGCCATCACGAAAGATCGTAAGCATGAATATGAGGTCGAATTTGTCGACAAGAAGCCGTCACGCAGGAGAGCAAATGATGATTCCGTCATCCGTTTGGTCATACAAGAGCACCGTGCGGTACTGGGGTTGGCGAATCCAACAGAAAGGATATCAGAGTTAAAAAACGATAAGGAAAGATACGATCGCCTCATTCTGCGGTATTTAGTGCTTCTAGACCTAGAACTTGAATGCAAGGCAGAGATGAAGCTGAGTGGGGAAAAATGAAGAGTGGGAGAGACGGAAGGCTTTCCTTATGGGTAAGCGCTTCAACGTCGTACCAGTGTGCAACATCAAGTCGCATTTTGTGACCGTCGACTCCATAGTCCTTTACAGCATCATGATGGAGATCAGTCCGGAGTTGAATGTTAGCAGGGAGGAGTTCACCGGCGAAAACCGGGAGACGTACTGGAAGAGCATCTTCGATTTCAAACGTCTCAAAGTAAGCAAACAAAAGGTATTCACTGGGATGATCGAAACCGATGGAGTAGCCATGTGTGTACACTCTCGGCGGTTGAAGAAAGATCGTCCTGGCCCGCCTTTGGCTTCGCCCGTGACGAAGGATGAAGAAAACAAAGAGGAGGATCCTGCGATGTAGGAGGTAGTGGGCAACAACGTTGCCGTTGACGTGACGAAGAATGAAGATGAGAAGGAGGCGGAACCTGCGACGCAGGAGGTGGAGGATAACGACCTTGTCGTTGCCGCGGCGAAGTATGAAGATAAGAAGGAGGCGGATCCTGTGATGCAGGAGGTGGAGGATGACGACTTTGCCGTTGGCGCGGACCCCGGAAACACACATATCATCACCATCGCAGCACCGAAGCGTGCGGAAGATGGTACTGGCGGCAACTTACGCCAGAAAGACATGTGATTTTTGAGGTTCTCGAGCGCGAAATCCTATCGAGAATCGGGAATCATGAATGCGAGGAAACAATTCGAGATATGGTATGCAGGAGTGAAAGCGCATTTGAAGCGATCAGCCAGGTGACGAGCCGTGGAACGAACTTTGAAGCTTTTCGGATATTCGTGAAAGTTCGTGTTGCCCATTTGGAGGCGCTGTGGAAAGAGTACATAAAGCCCAGATGGGCTCGTTTGCGTATGAATCTGTACTGTGGTAAGCAGCGTGCGTTCGCGAACTTTTTCAATCATTTGAGCACCCTGAAAGAGGACAAGACTCAAAGGCTCGAAGTAGCGTATGGGGAGGGGCGCTGGCTGACCCAAAAAGGGTACACACCAGTTCCAACGACAAGAACTTACTAGGAGTGCACAAGGCGTTTCGTTACGGTACCGATCGATGAGTTTCGAACATCGTACACACACCACGAGCTGGGGTGTATACTTCAGTGGGTCGAGATGGAAAAGTGTCAGCGGAGCTCTGAAAATACAAAAAAGTACGGACCGCTGACGGAAGAGCAAATGGATAGGAGGGCGAAAGTTCGAGGGCTACTCGCATTAGTAAGTACAGTCAGTGGCAAGAAACGTATCGAGTTTGTGAATCGTGACTTTACCGCCGCTATCAACAGAACGAGATGTGCAGTGATGGAAGGTAGACCGCCAGACTAGACAAGAGAGAACTTTTTTGGACAACCTCTCAAAGTGGAATCATATGAGACAAACTTGAAACAAGTCGTAGGTGGCCCGTCGAAACAGACTGGCACGCGTCTGCACTTCAGTTGGAGCCGTTTTGACTAGGGCGGGTCACTCGCCACTACTGTATACGGTCGGCGTCGTTCGACTTGCGAACGGCATTCTCTAGCGGTGCCAGCTTTTAAACGCGCTCGAGTCGAACGGAAACTCGATTTGAGAAACCATGGGAGACGCTGGTGCGCCCACTTCGAGTGACAACGTTCCGAACCTGCTGTACTGCGCTATTTGTCGTTGGGAAGACCGTGTGGTCCTTGCTCGGTACGCTGCGCCCCGGGCAGGAGTCGCACTCGCTGAAACCGGTGCGAGCACCGCCGCCTTCGCGGAGACCCTAAGACGCATTCTCCAGTCGAAAAAGATAGCCGAGCACAAGCGCTTAACCATTGAAGAAAAACAACTGGGAATGATCCACTACGACAACGACGGTACCTGCATGTACGTGGTATTCTGTCGCGCGTCGTACCCGCAGCGCCTTGCGTTCCAGTTCCTGAACGAGCTGCGGTCGGAGTTCTTGCGCACAGTCGGTAGTCGCCCTGAAGACGTCGCTTCTGCGACCGAGAATAGCTTGACGAAGCTGTGTCGGCCGTTGATGAGCGAGCTCTGTACCCTGTACGATACGCCTTCGGGACTGGATAAGATGTCGCGGATTCGCATGCAGGTGGAGGAGGTCAAGGGCCACATGCAGGACAACATCCACCAAGTTATGAAAAACACCGACGACTTGGAGCAGCTACAGACGCAGTCGGAGGGTCTGCGTGGGGAGGCAAGTGCTTTCCATCGTTCAGCTGGCACCGTGGAACGCAAGTACTGGTGGAAGAACGCTCGGATGATCTGCGTTCTCGTCGTGCTCGTGATACTCATCATTATCGCCATCATCGTTCCGATTATTGTGACACGAAATAACAACAGCAGCAGCTCCTCTGGTTGAGGGTTTGACGAGTCTGGCGCCGAACGCATTCGCGAAGCAGTGCGCTGGAAGGCGAGTAGCTGCCGCCTTGGTCCAAGGACCTGTTGCCTATTTATCGTCGTCGACGGCGGACGCGTTGTCGCAACGAGTGAGCGCGTTGGGGCGCTGCATACAGGTTCACAGCCTCTGACACAAGGCCGTGGACGATGCCATAGCGCGTGGGGCTCTCAGGGAACGCGCGCGTTCGCCCACCTTGAAAAGCGGGGTTCGGACGGTGCACGATGCACGATCCCGTGTTCGGGCATCAAGCGCCAAAGACATGAATGCAGCACATGAGGATGCTCAAGAACGAGTTTATTGTCGAGGGGGAGATTCTATGGGCGCTTGCGCAGCTTTGCAGCGACAGAGCCGCCGAAAACCCGACCGCAACGGGACGCCATAAAGGCAATGGTCTTAACGGGGATGCCAGTGCCAAAAAATGCACTCCTGCCCAGTATCGTAGACGACGAAACAGTGGCAGGACAGCGCTTCGCGGCGCGCGAAAAATCCATGGATTCTGCGTCCCGTCTGTTCGAAAGAATGGTGTGCTTGCGTTTCACGCGGCACTACAGCGTTCACATCGATGCAAGGCGTATTCAAAGCGCAGTAGACAAAGGCGTCAACAACGGCGTTTCGAGTGAATGCAGGGGAATCGATGCATGCATACGCGCCTTCATACCTCTGAGCGTATCCAGGACAGTCACAAGCGCTCTCATGTGGTCATAGCCACGTGCTCAGCGCATCGACGCCGTCAGCTGCCCCCAGGTATCATTGATTCGGAGCACGGTCCACATGCCGAGCTCCGCAGCCGAGGTTAACGCGCCCTGTTGTACGGCTGGCTCCAACCAGAGCTCTACCAGCGCTCCATTATCCACTTGAATCTGGCCGGTTAGATGCGGAGAAGCGTCGAGCACACTTCGGATCAGACACTTGCAAACGTATCCATGTGTAAACACAAGCACGATCACGTCAGTCTGTTCATTTTCCTCGAGTTCCAGTGACAATAGCGACAGCACCCGCTGGCTCATCCTTGACACCGCTCGCAGCACGCGTCGTTCGACATCCGCCTGCGCTTCGCCTCCGGGTGCTCGGAACTCGTACGGGTTCCGCGCCATAGCCTGGAGCGTCTCCGGTGTGTGGACCTCGCTACGCAACGCGTCTTCCCATAGACCTTGGTATACCTCGGCGAGGTCGTCAACCGGCTCCAGCTTCACCGGCTGTGCCACCTGCTCCAGCACCAGTGCTGCCGTCTGACGGGCACGCAGCAGCGGCGACGTAAACGCCACCGGAGCAAGCACCCGCCGACGACCTGCATCACCCGAAACTCCACCTGCATCACCACCGTCGACCCGCAGAACCTGTTCCAGGCGTATGGCGACCGCCTCCCCGACAACGCGTGCCTGGCGTTCCCCGCGTTCCGTTAACCGCGCCGCTTCAGAACGTCCCGCGATGCGCCAGCGCTCCACAACATTCGCCTCTGACTCCGCGTGGCGAATAAAAAACCACCGAATCCTGACCATGTATCCTTAGGACTCACCCAAATACACTCCAACATGCATCACACAAACGCATCCTACCATAAAAAGCTGCATGAAGCGCCCCACTAGAGAAACATCCCGCTGTGTACCAGCAGCACCGCATCGATGGTGTACGCGGCATCGAGTTGCGCGCCTGGCGGGGATCGCCACAGCGCCGCCTCCAGCCGCCGCGTCGACGCCGGACACGGCAGGCAGGTATTCAGGGATACAGGTATTCAGGGATACAGGTATTCAGGGATACAGGTATTCAGGGATACAGGTATTCAGGTATACAGGTAGGTAGATAGATACGTGTGTTCCTCAGTTTCAAGGACGGCTGCTGCACAGCGCTTTTGGACCGCGATCAGAGCAGCTGGCTCGAACATGAGCGATCAAACTAGACAATTCTCGGAGAAAGAACAGGAGAGCGCACAACCTCGCAAGGAGGAAGCAGTGCGTTCAGCGTCACCGGAGCAAGCATCGCGAACACCTCCTGCGCCTACCGGGTTTCGTTTCGTCGTACCTACCACTGCCACTGCTACTGGTGGTGATGCTGGTCAAGGTAGTGATCGTGAAGCGAATCAGAGCGCTGCACCGGTGAAAGCTCCCCAGGTCGTTTTTGGCGGTGTCACCGAAAGCGTCGACCAGGACGTTGGTGCCGCTGATGACGACGGTGCAGCGGAGACGCTCGGCGAGGAGGACGCCTCGACTGCCGACTGGAAGCCCCTGGTGCAGCTTGACTTGGTTCAGATTAAGAGCGGCGAAGAGGACGAGGATGTCGTAGCAAAGTATCGAGCAAAGTTGTACCGCTTTGATAAGAGCATGCGAGAGTGGAAGGAGCGCGGCACCGGCGAGATCAAGTTTCTCAAGCACCGGGTCAGTGGACGCATCCGCCTGCTGATGCGACGCCAACAGACGCTGAAGATTTGCGCCAACCACTACCTTTTACCAGAAATGCGACTGGAAGAGAATATGGGCTCAGATCGATCCTGGGTATGGACGGCCGTCGACTACGCGGACGAGGAACGCGACGAGGCGGTTCTAGCGATTCGCTTTAAGGACTCGGAAACGGCAAAGCGGTTCTACGATACCTTCGAGGAGCTTCGCAAAGAGATGCAAAGTTTGCTTGTATCCGGCAAGTCGGCGACAGAACAATCGCGCCAAGGTGAGCAGACGGCAATCTGAAGACGAGCTCCCCCAGCGGCGTCTCGGCGAGGGTGGCAGCGATGGGGCCTCAGTGCGTTGCAACCAAGGACGCTGGAGAGCGCGCGGCGAAGCACGCGGCTTGGCGGCACGCTAGTCTGCCGTAGACTCCCCAGACGCAGCGTCTGCGGAGCGTACTGTATTCTGGATTCTTGGCGTGGTATGCGTTGGGCGGGGCTCGACGTGCCGGTACGCTCTCGCTGCCGTCCTGTGGAGTCCAGCAGCGCCGCATTCATCCGCGACCTAAACACACGAGACGGCTTGACGCGTGACGCTCGCGAATGCAGGGCACCAGTTTTCCGCGAAATCTTTCACGTTCTTGTGTATGTATGTGCGTATGTGTGTGTGTGTGTGTGCTGGACGGCACGGCGCTGCGTCGATGCGTACCGGTGTGTGCCGCAGGCCGACGCTCCAGTAGCGTATCGCATGGTGCAGCTGCTGTGCTCGCTGGAACAGCCTCGCTCAATACGCAGCAACCGCATGTATATGTCTGTATCCGCATGAAACGCTCGACTATATACCGCAGACGAGAGATGACGCGCTCGTCAGCGGGAAACGCTGCAGCACTCAGAGCGCATTCGGCTTTGATGGCGGCGAGGCGTCTCGTTGTTACCGAGCGGGCGCCAACGAGCACCTGCATCCATACCCGAGTAACCAGCGCTGTCGACTGTTGACATCCCGTCGCTCCAGCTTAGTAAAGATACCGTTGTTGCTGTTTCGCTCCGGCACGGGAAAGCCGTTCCAGTTCCCTTTCGACAGACTCGAGCTCAGAACACAGCTGCAGCATAGGACGTGCTCGTTCCGCTTTGCTGGCCGTAGCCGTCAACGACTGCCGACTTGTGAAGCGACTCCGAAGGACACGCAGCGTTGCCACGAGTGCCGGGGTAAGCGCCACCAGTGCTTGCCAATCGGTAGAGGCACGTGCAAGCGTTGCATAGCCCGTCACAGACGCATCCAGTTGTAGACTGTGATCGAGGGTGGTATCCGCGAGCGCCATCCAGCGCTGCACCATGCCCAGAAGCGAGCGTGCCCACCAGTGTTGCGCAGCGAGGCTGAGCCACCACGGCCCCAGGCCCGGAGGGAGCGCGTGTGTGACCACCACTGGCAAAGGGCCATGGTGTTCATAGAACGCTTCCGGATCCTGGAGCATCTCTCGGTAGATATGCACGAGGTCCGTGCGCGGAACTCCGATCACCTCGACTAGAGTTGGTTGTAACCAGTTCAACGAGAACGCCTCCAGGGACCAAGCAGTCACAATTTCATCATCATCATCATCATCATTATCGTCATCGTCATCGTCATGATCTGTTGTGCAAGTCGGGTTCACGGTTTCCGGCGCACGCGCGAGTTCAGCTTGAGAGAACGCAAGCATTTCCAGCGAAGCAACCAACCACTCCAACGGGAACGCTATCGGCGATGGATAGAATACTTTTGCCAGGGCAGTGAAGCGCTGCTGGAGCGTCTCTGGGGTCGGCCGCAGGCTTTCCGCTTGCAGCGACGTATCGAGCGTGCTTTGGGTGGCCTTAGTTGCGCGTTGCCGAACGACGCCTGCGGATAGCGCCAGCTCCCTTGCTATGATATTATTCCAGAGACGTCGAGAGAGCTCCGGATCCTGGTGTCCAGCCCAACGCAGAATATCCAACTCTGTTTCCCAGAGTGCATACGGACGCGCAATCTCGACGTAGAGGGTGTTGGGGTCCAGCAGGCCGGCTGCTGCCTGGTCAGCCCCGCCGCTGATGCCCTCTAGGCGCTGCTCCAGTTCGGAACGCTCGGGTCCTGATAAGACGACGCGACGCACTTCATCAAGCGCTCGTTGTTGGATATGGGCCACCTCCAAAGCGTCCTGGAGCTCGGGAACAAGGGCGAGCGCTCTTCTGTCGCCGAGACTCGCTCCAGCGCGTGCAAAGTGCAGCGCACGGATGAGTAGCGCTATCCTTTCATGAATGGGTAACAAGCGCGTCCTCCGCGGCGATAGCACGTCCCCGTTTCGCAAGGTCGCTCGTCGTCGTCGTGGCTGCTGAACCAGTGGCGTCAGGTCCTCGGTCGCTACCTCTGATGTCCCTGGATGCCTGTTGGGAGCAGTCGGCACACCAGCAAGATCCGCAAGAATCATCGCCGCTTCGACAAAGCGCTCTTGCTGCGCATAGAGCTTCCACGCTAAATCGATATCTTCGTGGAGCAGGAACCATTCAAGCCGTTGGAGTGCCTTGGTGAGCTGCGCATTTTTGCGGAAGCTTTCCTCTGACATGTTGCCGAAGTTGATGTCCGGCTGCTTTGCGAGCTGCGGCAGTTGCAGCAAGAGCGCTGACCCTGCAGGTCCCATTCGTAACAGAAAACGAAACAATTGATCCAGTTGAGTGGTCTCGTCTGTGGCGAGCGCTTCCACTAGACAACGCCGCTGAAGCGTTTCCCGGTCCGCACCAGTCCCCAGTGATGATGATTCCGTGCTCGATAGGTTCATGGCCGCTTCCAGCGTCTGAAGTACGAGCTGCTGATCGCCCGCGAGTCGAGCTAGCGCCACCAGCTCTGCGAAAGCGCCAGCTGCCTTGAACTCGGTTACCAGTGGAGGACTCAGGGTCAGGTGCGCAGCCACCGGACGCAGCCACTGCATGGTCTGCTCGATTTCGCGCTTCCGCAGGTGTCGCAGTGCCCGATACACAGCTACCTGCGTCTCGCCGAAGAATACTGGACATCGCGCAGTGAGCGTTTCCAGAAGGGATTCCATCGAGTCACTGTCTTCTGGGGCGTACGACTCCAACACCTTGAAGATGATGCTCGTCATGAGCTCGGCTTCCGTAGGGCGGGTTACCAAGTCTTCGAAACGCAACTGGCGAAGGCGGGCCTGATCAGTGGGCTCCAGAGACGCCACCAGGCGAGGCAGATGGGTGCTCTCCGCTAGAGTCCGCACAAGTTCCAAAGCCTGTGCGCTCCTCTCCGCCAATCCAAGCAAGGAGGCAATAGATTCCAATTCAAGACGCCGAGCTTGATGGAGTGCGCTGTTCGAATGCCTCAGGGTGGCTTTGCCAGCGATCAGGTCCGGGTGCCAGGCGCTGGCGCTCCAGGCGCTGCCAAGGGTGTCGGGCGCTGTTGACCGTGCCCCACTTGTTGGCGGTAGCATGCCCGGTGCAAGCGATATCCTCGTTGTTGTTCTTGTTGTCGAAGTGTCACCGATCCGTTCTTGAGTGTCACCGTACGAGGGACGCTCCCGGCGTGCCGCTTGTTCGAGCTCGGCTCCAAATAGGCGGTACAAGACGCGCTCGAAGGCGCGAAGCTCAGCATGCGTCGACAAGAGTACCACGAACGAGAAGCGCAAGCGCGCGAGCTTATCACCAGTCGTGACGGGCTCCGACCAAACCGGCTGAAGGATTCGCGCTAGCAGCAGCACCACTCCATCGTGACGTCCCGAGTACCGCAGAGGTGCCTCCGGCAGACTCACGGAGCCCACAGAGAATCCGTCGGCAGTCGTCTGCCACGACGACATCGACCTGTCCGCTCGCATCGTGGTGTTCGCAGCACCTGCTGCCGGAGCATCGCGCTGTCGCGCTTCCTCGACCTGACTCAGTGAGCTGTCTGCCGGAAGCGCTGCGGTGCTAGCGAGCAGCTGCGGTTCGCCTCCGAATGCGAGGCATGCTCGAAACGCTTTGTCGACGAGACCGATGGCGCCGCTGGGGCGTTGCTCTGCCTGCAGCGCCAGCTCCAGGCACCAGGAACAGGCTTGTGCTGCACCGTAGCGTCGGAAAAAATCCAAAACCTCCGCATCTTGTGGACTCGCCCCCAGCAGCGTACGTAGCGTATCTAAGGGTCGTACTGGACACAGCAGGACCAGTGAGGCTTGCGTCAAACAGAGCCAACCACGGGAAACATCCTCACGGGTCAGCAGACCCGCAGGTTCGCGCTCATCCAGGTGTCCACCAGCCGATACGCCTAGATCCCCAAAGAGGGGCGCTTCAGCCAACGCGTACGCTTTGCCGCTTATCTGCAGACCGCTGACGCTCTCAAAGATGCGACTTTGGGAAACGGCGGCAGCGGAAGCTATCCCAAAACTCCTACGCTCTGCGGATGGAGCTGTTGCCGTGCGACTCATGAAAAGACTGCTCTCGGGATCTTGACGAGGAAGGAACTCCAGAGGTGGCGGCTCGGCGCCAACCGCTAGCAGCTGGTCCTGATCGTCAGCAGCCAGGAACTGCCCCTTGCACCAGAACGCCAGGTATATCGAGGCGCTTAGGTTTGATACGATTGGACTCCTGTAGCCAATAACGCGCAAGCACGCAGGATGCTCGCCCCCGACTCGACCTAGCAGGGACGGCGCGCTCGCTCCAGCGGCCTTCGTATCATTCGTCCAGCGAGTAGAAGGCCTGCGGACCGATGCCTCACCGGCAGTCGTGCAAAGCAGCCGCTCTCCCGCAGTGGAAACGACGAGCAGATGAACGCGACGTGAGTATCGAAGAGGAACGGCGTGCAGGCTCAGTGCTCGCGCTTGTGTGCTTACCATTCGTCTCTGAAGTTCACTTGCCGCGTCGAGCGAGCCAAGCAGCCGTAATACTCCCGCATCAAACCAGGAGCGCTTGCTGGATACCAATTCCGTGTCGCACTCGGAACAAGTGCGCTCCAGCCGGTACGCACTGACTATTCCGCGCTGCGACAGCGTATACAGAAGCCCTCGAGAATCATCTACCACCAGGTCAATGAGCGGGTCATCTGCATGGAATAGGCGGCGCAGGAAAGCTGGTACGAGCGCGGCAGCGGCAGCACCAGCAAATCCTCGGGAGCGATTCACTCGCCGTGCTTTGGGTACGTTTCCGAACCAGGACTGTGGCTCGTAGACGAGCTCGTGAAGACTTCCATCGCGTCCGGCCATAAATATGCGCCCAGTGTGGTGACTGACCTCGATCTTCAGCATAACGACCCCATCGGTGGGCACCGACAGGCCCGTCGGGACCAGCGTCACCGAGTCCGATCCCCGGGAGCCTCTGGAGCGCGCTCGACTGTTTGGCGAGCGCACAATACCCAACAAAACGACCTGCAGTGCCGTTGCTATCACCAAAAGGTACTCGATTTCATCAATAAACACACCGGGTCGCGGTGTTGCTAGCGCGACGCAGCTAATAACTTGGTCCAGTTCCTCGTACACGGCAAAGTCGCTGCCTTCGACATAGTCCCACAAGAACAAACGATGATCAATGGAGATCCACGCTCTTCCTATCTGGGGCAAGAGGCCCATAAACGACTTGCTCTCCAGGTATTGGTACTGCGCCAGGAGCGCTGCTGGAAGCGGTACCGTGCGCTTGGCCAAAAACTGAGACTGTGACGGCGGGTAACGGATGTAGTCCGGTTCTGCAGTTTCCCATGATCGCCGCACGGATAGCCACTGCTCATCCAAGTCGATCGCGAGTTCCAGGTCGGCAGCAGCTGCCTCGAGAGCGGCCAGGTTGTGCCCTTTGGCAGTGCGGCTTATGGACGCGTCCGCTGTCGACGGTTTGGATTCGAGTGCGCTCAGACCACTTTGAGTGCGCAGGTCGAATCGACTCTCACTCGAATCCATTAGGGTGCCGATCCTCTTGGTCTTTGGAGCTTGCGCGTGCCGTCAGGGTGCAGGTCGCCGCTCGCGAGTTGCGTTCCGGTACGCAGCGCAGCGTCGCTCCCTGCCAGGGACGAGTGCAAGTGAGACGCCTCGAGGGAACGTCGCGAACGCCCGAGTCGGTACGCTGTGACGGTTCCTGTTGAAAGATGCGAGACCGCTGCGATTGATGAGCACGCACAAGCGATGCAGCCAAGAGAAGAGCGCTGTAACGCGAGTCGGAAGACGTCTCCTGAAACACGACATCGCCCTGGGGCCGCTGAGCGCTCGACGCGTTTCAGACGAACATCGGGCGATGAACTGGTCGCTCGATACCTGCTGGGGGATGTATTTTTCTCGAACTGTTTTTTTAAATGTATCGTGTCGATCGTAGACGTGCGGTAATAAGCGCTTACGGGTTCGTAAGTGGTTTTAGGATTGTGGGTCGTGTTGCACAAGTGGCTGCTTCGACGCTTTGCTGCTCGATTTCGTTAAGGGAATCAAGATGATTCGCGATGCTTTTGTAAACCAGGTTCCTAGAATACTCGATTGCTCGATGCAATTCGTATGTTCAAGTCTCCACTCTTGTCCTTTGCTTACATTTCGCATGATGAAATCACGCTTTTTTCAAGTTTTCCTATTTCTTTTTTCGAAGCAACTGGAGAGCGCAGCAATACTTGCCACTGGATTGACGAGGAAAACAAGTCGACGTTGTCAACGAACGACTTGTTCACGAGCTCGTGTGTCCAGTGTCTGCAGAACGATTCACGTCCCATAATCGGTTCGGTTCGAAATACGCACCTTAGGTTCTTTGTGGCCGTCTGGGAAGCGGCATTCGACACCAGCTTGGTATATCTGTTCAGAGACACTCCATGCGGTTCCCGCCTCTTCTTTTCACATGGAAAAGGGTATTGGACACGGACTCCAGTCACTTCAGCGATCGCTTTCCGCGGAGCGCATGTCTCTGCTTTCAAGGAAGCGAGCTTGGACAGATCGAAATTTCTCGGCCTGTTCTCTAGTCTTCAGTTCTGCTTTTATTTGTTTCATCCTGGAAAGCATTGCGTCGCACAGATCCTCCACCGAAAGCAAGCGTATGTGCTTGCAGATGCAGCATACTCGCCAGGTGTATCGCCACAAAGACGCCCGTACCCTTGGGTACCGCACTGGGCACGTAAACGATTGATAGGTACGTCTGGACCTGTCAAGGACGTGTACCGAGCGACGGCGCTAGCCCTCTGGTGCCACACGGCATCTCCTGAAACAGAAGGCACAGTGAACTTGCGGGAACACCTGACCACATGGAAGCGTTGCTGCTACGAAAGCCGCACCGAGGCCAGATACGAACACAATGAGAATGGCGAGCGAGTCGTCATTGCAACGACCGTCGGTGCATGAAATGCGTCGACAACAACCGGGAGCAGCGATATCGAGACTTGAATACGGCCATCAGCATCCTTCAACTACGAAAAACGGATCTGGAAGCAGAGGTGAGACGGTGTTAATGACATCGGGAGATCAGAAAGGAGCAGAGAAAGCAGTCGCGGAAAAAGTCCACAAGAACTAGTGCTGACGCTCTGGTTACCAGACGCATCCCACTTTATGCTTGCATGGGTGCAATTACTTACAGGTTTTGCGGTAGAGTCGCTGGACAAAGCGTTGCTGGATCGAGCGAGTACGCATCGCTACGTGGAAACCCCCAGACTGCTTTTGATGAAGTGTTCAGAATTTGGTCAGGGAAATGAAGTCTTCTCTCCCAATAGAGGCAATGTTTGCGCTTTTGTTACCTTGCAACGAGCCGCGTCTTTGCTATGTTGTGAGAAAACAGCCAAGAATGCTATGGTCCAAGACACGACGCATGCGACAGTTCTGGGTTCCACGGAGCTCGGCCCTTGAAACACGATGAAATGGACCTCAAGCTTCGACGTATACCCCGCAGTCTTTACCTGAGTCAAAGTGTGTTTCAGGAACGCCATCATTCACTGCGAATAGCCTGAAGGCAGCGCTCATGGTTTCTCGTCTTCCTCAAGTGAGAAACAGGGTGAAGAAAGCGACACCCATGGACCGTACGCCAGAATCCGTTCCCTTGCGCTGCTCTCTCTCTCTCGCGCGCCCTGCTGGTGAAGGTGTGCGCAAAGCCTCAGCCGAGTTCCGCAAAACTTTGGTAGCTGGCGGGGAACCGCGTTCTTTGGCCCTGCATACCGAGAGCGGATCTACAGCGTAACGCCATGGGAGCGTCAAAAGCACCCGTCGCACTGCACTTGATCGGATGTTGAAGCACCGGTGTGATGACCACCACCAGTCTCACGGGATACAGTGCTTGAATGACTCATGATTTCCCCAGTAAGCGACTATTCGCAGTGCCCATACGCTCCCTTCTCTCAAGTCGTGATCCAAAAAAGCGTCGCACCGCAGCGTGCTCGCAGACGCTCGGAAACGCCAGTTATGACACCACGTTTCTGAGACAGGTTTGCAGCACCCGGCCCTGTTGCCAACGATAAAACCGCAAGCCTCTGTTGAGGCTGCACGACCTGACGCGAATGCGCCTGGAGCAGCGCAGGAACACGCCACGAATGTGCTTGTCCCGGGCATCCTCCAGTCCAGTAATCCTGCGTCTCCTGCATGGATCCGAGGAATTCCATCAATAGGTCGATGCGAATCCCTTATCCACCTGATTTGTTGGACTTTAGCGTACCCATAGACATTCGGGACGAACCTCATAGAAAAGGACGTAGGCATCCTTGCTGGTGATCCGTGCATTGGACGCGTCCGGTTCCGTGTCCTCGCAAACCGTTCTACATTCCACGGAAACTGACTCGTCATCGAACACGAACCACTCTGGATATCGACCGTGCCGCACATGTGCGATGTAATGGCCTTGGTCGATAGATCCGATGTGACTTACGTACCCGATCAAGTCGTAGAGAATTCGTGGCCCAGAATCCTGCAGTTCGTGGTGCATACAACGGTGCGGATGCTGTGCTGCCATCGCTTCCGAGCCAACGCCGTTCCTTCGCCGCACGGACGCACTCATAAAAGGGGTCATGTCGAGCCCTCGTACCGGGAAAATAACATCGACATCGAGTTTGCTCGGCGTTACCTGGCTACCGCTACCACTCTGTTTGAAGCGCTTCAGATGGAAACAGATGACAGGTGGAAGCTGTTTCAGTGAGAGCTGCTTCGTGCGAATAGGTGGCACGTCACCAGCAGACCGGGCCTCTTCCTCACACGAACAGGATGAGGTTGCACCAATCGCATCCAGCGGCTCCTCCTGAGTAAATCGCTGCAAACAACCTGTGAGCGTATTCGGCAGCGATCGTGCCGCTGACGATGTTGTTGTCGCTGTTGCTGCTGTTGCAGCCGCACTGCCTGCATGCTCGTCTTCGGGACGAATGAGGTCCAGAGAGATGTCCAAAAACTCCTCGTAACGCTGTGAAGATGTCAAACATTTTGTACAGCAAATCTCACTTTGAATGAGACCCGCAAAGGTTCGATGCGCCAGGCACGAACAACGCAGCGACAGTTGCGCTGCTACCGACTGCAAGGCCAACTGCTCCTCGGAAGCGCTCTCTACGAATCGCCGTTGAAGCTGGAGGCGACGTTCCCCATCGTCGAGCGTAGGCGTCCAGTGCGCATGCATGAGGTTCAGAGCCGACAGCAGGTACTCGTGAGCGTCATGCTGAGCGTACGTAGCGAGCGGCTCCATAAACTTCCATGTAACATCGAGGAGCTTCTGCGGCACGAGCACTGGCACTGTTAACGGATAGCGCACGTATTGCGCTTTCTGGAAGTGCTCTGGCATGGGCTCTCGGTCCGTTTGTTTGTCCGATCGGAGAGCTCCCTTTGTAGCGCTGGTACTATGCGTTCGGGCAGCGCTTGATTTCTGATCGTTTGGGCGCGTTCGCTCCCGGCGCTTTCGTTTTCCAGAGCCGCGCAGCCTATCATCGGCTTCAGTAGTAACATCTGATAGGGTATCCTTCTTTTCCAAAGCAGACATGCGCTCCGTTCCACGACGACGTCTCCCTTGGAGCGGCTTCGACTGGTTCAGAAGCGCGATTTCGTGTGGACGTGCTGCTTCAGCAGACGGCGTTCGAGCATGTCGCGCTGCTCGTATGGATCCCGACATAGACGACGAGGACGACGACAACGACAGCGCTAACGAAGACGACTCGGATGTGGAGGAAGATGAGGCATGCGCTGTGCCCGGCCTGCCGCTATCCACAAACTCCTTGGCAGCGCTTGAGGCACTACGAACAGACCCAGACGCGCCAGTATGCAGATTTGACAGCTGCGTCTCTCTGTCCGATAGCGCCGCTTCTGCGACAGGTCGCCAGTAGCCATGCGACTGTGCCTGGCTCAGAGACGCCAGGTACGACTGCGTCATCAGTGCATCTAATGCACAATTGAAGCAGGTCCGCTCCGGGTCCTGGCTCTGAGCCAAAGCCTCAACACGGCGCAGACAAAACGACTGATGAAGATCTCCAAGAAAAAAGTTGCGCACCGGGCATAAACGCATGAAAACCTGGAGCACAGCAGACATGTAACAAGTGTTGCCGAGGTTGGTGAGGCCCACCACACCACCATACCGGCATCGTGCCGTTCCAGTGCACGTCGATAGTCCCGAATGCGCACAACTCGTTTCTGACGCGTCTCGGACTCGCGTCGCTACGGAAGCATTCGCACCGTTTCCGCCGGTCGCCATCGTCTGGTGTTCCTGATCCATTCTCCGAGGCGGTAATCGCGAATCATGACGGTACGCGTGCGCCATCGATGCCATCCAGTCATCTCGGAACTCATCATTGTCTTCGTACTCGTTGTAGGCCCAGTCGGTGAAATGTGCAATGGCGTGTTTCTCGCGCCAGCTGAGTACCCACGAAGGTTCGCTTGGCCTTGCCGCAAAGAAAAGCAGCTGGAGTTTGCGTTCTTTGCGCCACAGATCCCGATGCCGCCGTGCCAGCACGCGGTTTTGTGACTGCTGACAGGTACCTGGTAGTCGCTCTGCGATGCCGTCTGCTCGAATCGAGGCATCGACCGCGAGGCCGCCTTCCAGCGTCGAAAGCGGCACGTTCGGAAGAGCCTGCATGGACCCGCTGAACCGCAACAGCATAGAACGAGCAAGTGAACGAGCCTGTTCCCTCCAGATCGCTCCTTCGATCAACGGGTCTGGCACGACTCGATGCAATGCAACGATTTCGGCTTCTCGGCTGCGAGTCACCGCTTTGGTGTCTCGATCATCGTGGAGGCCGCTGCTCACGGATGCCTTTGCTTTCTTTCGTTTTGGCATTTGGGAGGCACCTGTCGATTCTAACGTCTCCATGGTTACATGATCATCGTCGGATGCTGTATGATCTCCACCTGATCCTCGTCGACGGAGTGCCTGAATGATCGGCATTGCGTCGTAGATGGCGAACGAGCCGTCCAGGCGCATCCAGAATCGAAACACACCTCCCGAGTTCATGTTGAACTGGACAATATGTTGCGAACAAGAGATGATCACGCGATGCAGGCAAAAGTATAGATCATCATAGGGCCGACTGCACGTCACATCGAAACAGTGCAGCTGGGGTACGGCCGGCGAGTGCCCCGGACGCCCAAAGACCGTTGACCACGTGTGCAAGAAACGCGCAATGACCCGTACCGCAGTTATTCCATTCGTTTGTCCGGGGTTCTTGTTACTCAAATCCAAAGCCTGGAACTTGAAAAGCTGCATAGCTCGGTCCTCATCGCGCAAGGGTTGCCGCTGCAGCAGATTCCAGAGCGCTACACAGAGCGCACTTTGCGAAGCAGTAGCAGAAGTGGTCAAGGTTTCCACTGCTGACTCTTCCGGTTCTGATACTGGCGGATACAACTCTGAGCAGTCTGCAGCGTTGAAGCGGACGGGTTCAGAGTCCTTGTTCCAGACTTGCGGGCGTGCCTGGCTCGGTACCCCAGTATTCGCTGCCCGATTCGATGCCGTCGTCGGCGCCACTGGTGTCGCCGCAGCATCCATCCCAGAAGTGATGCTTCCCCACTTCGCTGGTTAGTTGACCCAGTACTCCAACTTTGCGCCCAACTTGTGATTCTTGGGACGTTTCTGAGCGCCGTCACCGCACGTGTTCTGCGGCTTCGTAGCACGTGTTTTCGGCTACCGGACAAGCATTGATGCCTCTTGGCGTTCGCGCGGCAACGGGGCGATCACCAGCAGCTGTGCAGGGCTACATCCACAGATACGACTCTATGGGCTGTATAAAGTGTTGCTATCTAGCGAGATGTGTGCTTTCAATGAAATCACCAGCAGTAGTACAGGGCTACATCCACGAGTCCTTCGCAAGAGACGTGCTCCTAGCAATGGATGGGGCAGCGATACATTCCATGTCGAACGGTACAATCTGGGGTCAGTGGATACAAGCCATTGTACAGGATTACTGAAACCTGCATTGAGCCGCATTCATTAAGGCATTGAGGAGAGTTCAGAAGATCCGTTAAAGCGGTGGAGATAAACTTACCGCCAAAAGAACCTGAAAGCGCACAGCATATGGCAGTGGAAAGCGCTCTAGTGAATGCTGCAATCCTCCGAGTGGCTGAGCAGCGCCCGCATTGCTGGAGTTTTATCGAGTCAGCACCAAAGCGATGGAACTCCGGAAAGCTCCATCTACCGTATGTCAAACTTCATACGTCGATGCTCAAAAATTCAACCGTATGCGACGATCTGCACCATGCAACCCCAGCGGCTCCAGCATTAGCCGAGCATGACCATCATCCATGGTAGCTTCAGATGCTAATGGATCTCTTTCGGGTGCTGGCATATTTTAAATGCGGATCTACAGAGCGTATCGTGACATGGCCTTGCGAGATACAGGATAGCGCGAGAGCATCTCGCCAAGTGCGCATCCCAGGATGCTGGCCTGGAAACGGTACCCGCCGCGTTCGTCGACGAGACCCGTTCGATGCCTCAGTGCGTAAAGAGTCTGGCGAGCGGTTCATTCTGAGCAGCAGAAAAGTTCTTGAATTTGTGCAGCAGCAGCAGCAGCAGCGTTACCAAGAACTGCTGCAAGCGGGTCGAACGGTACACCGGTGCAACAAAGAAAGCAGGTGCGTTGCATACGGGCATTTGCCTTGCCGCGTGTACCTAGAGTCCACCACATACAACGAGCGTCATCGTCATGGATTGCCATTCGCCGACCAAAAAAAGTCGCAGATGCATCGTCCAACCATGACACTGGGACGTCTCAGCTTACAGCGAGCGATGATGATGGACGCCTCTCTGTGTCCAGTCATACATTGAATCGTAATTGCCCGATAAATCACGCCGAACGGCGCGCTATGTGGCATGAATCGCGGCATGTCGTCCGCTTTTCTTGCACATGTCGTGGCGAATGGCTATTTATGATCATTTTTATCTGAACTCGGAGGAGCACGACGTATCTCGATACTGCAATCGTGTCTGTGGCCAACGCGAACGGCATCAATGGTAGATGCTCCCGCAGTGATTTTGAAACCCATCGAGGTCCTTGAAGAGTGCTGGATTCCTATGTATCATTCATAAAATTCTAATCACTGCCGCTTGTGTTCGGGTCACGACTACCAAGTTGAGCTGCGCGAGCCATTCAGCGTACTCTGACGACAGACGAAGACTCCTCTCCTGGGAGCAAAAACAAGTCTCGTTCGTTCGATCTTCAGCACTCTGCAGTATAACCGAATCAGCAACAGGCGCCCCGAAACGAGCGCTCTATCTGCATCGCGCCTCTACGAGCCGGACAATGCTGCTAAGACCCCGGATCACTGGACGCTACAACACGCGTCTTTGCGTTGGTCATGCGGTTCGTGTTTCGCTACCCGACGTGACTCATTCCCGGAGTCCGTCGGACGGTGCCCTGCACTCGCGTGCGGCGAACGTTTCGGCAGCTCGGTTGCCTTCGGTCCGGCTTGGTCGCTCTTGGGCCGCTCCCGCCGCGCCTTCAGACCCGCCAGAATAGCTGCGTCAAAGACGGCCTTGAGTCCGACCTGCGTCAGGGCGGAACACTCGAGATACTGGATCGCGCCGATCTCAGTGGCTAGGCGTCGACCCATGTCCGCCGTGATTGCGGTTTCCCCTCGTGCTTCCAGCTCTTTCACCACCGGATAGCTTTCTCTTAGATCGAGTTTCGTGCCCACTAGAATGATGGGCGTCTCAGGGTTCGAGGCACGCAGATCAGGGACCCACTTCACGGCCACGTTCTCGAAACTCGCGGGCGCTACCAGCGAGAACGCCAGGATGAAAACGTCAGCGTTCCAGTACGAGAGCGCTCGCAGCCTCTTATAGTCTTCTTGACCAGCTGTATCCCACAGCTCAATAGGTACCTCTTGCCCGTTACAGAGCACCACGGCGCTATAGTTATCGAAGATTGTCGGCACGTAGTCTGTCGGGAACTGGTTGCTCGTATAGCTCATCAACATGCAGGTTTTTCCAACGCTTCCATCACCTACGACCACGACTTTAATGGCAGAGTCGTCTGCATCAAACGTCTCTGGAGGAAGGTGTACTCCGTGCATGGTCGCCAGCAGACAGCCGCACCAAAGTACACGGCCTCGGAATAGCGCTCACCCCCGAGTGATAGGACTGGTGGAATTCGCGCGATTGCTCCCGCGCTCGCCGCGACATCGACGCGCGTGGACACGCCACCCGGGGGTCCAGGGACGGTCGATAGTATCGCCTTGTCGTTTTTTTCTTATCGTTACACCGGGGTTAGGTGAGCATGGGACATTGAACAGCTCGCTCTATTTATGTGTTGAGCATGTTTCTCCCACCTTTTTATTAGGTACACGGCGTTGACACTCGAAGTGGATCAATTAGGGTGTGAGGAATCGTAGGTAGATATGGGATTCCTGGTCGTATGTTCGGAATGGCTCCGTCGACGCTTTGCAGCTGGAACTCGTGACGTTCCTGGAATCCTGGTGATTCGCGACGCACTCGAACAAGCATTCGTAAAAAAACCGATATCATTATCAGTTTCGTATTTGCGGGCCTCTACTGTTCTGCTCTCCTTACGTATTGCATGCTGCAATTACGAATCCTCCAAGTTGTCGATCTCTGTGTGTCAAGGTAACTTGTGGGGGCAGCAGTTCGCACTGCTGATCCAACGAGACAAAGCTAGGCGTCTTGTTTGGCGGCTTGTCCACAAGCACAGATCGAACGTTCTCTGAACTTGACACATCAAGGAATCGTTATCGTTCGCAAGGCAAATCCTCCTCGCCTAGCGAACATCAACGAAACAGTATTCGACGTGGGCACGATACCTCTGAAAGGATATGTTTCGAGTGACTTCTGTCTCCGCTGTTTGCATGGAGAAGGGTCCTGGACGTATAGTTGAGTTATCGCGTGAATCGCTTCCAGTGCGGAGTCTGTCAACGCTGTGAACGCAGAAAGCGTGCAGGGTTCACAGCGTCTCGACTTGCTCTAGTACCTGAATCGTTCATCTGGGTCTTGTTTCATCATGGGAACCAACGCGTTCCACAAATCCTCTATCGAAAAGGAAGGCTTGCACTTGCATGTGCAGCACGCAGCGTACTTGCCGAGGTGATCGTCCAGAAAAAGCCCTTAATCATTGGACACGGCATCGGGCACTGAAACGCATGAGAGCATCGAGGGTAGCCCTCTGTACCCGTCAAGGGCATATACCGAGCGTTGAAGCGAGCGTACACGCTCCACTGGTCAACGCCTGGAATAGCAGGCGGCCTTATGGGAGTATGGGGAAATCTGACGCGAATTAAGTGTCAGCACTGAGCACAGCGCACCGAGACAGTGTTTGAAAAAGATGCAAATGGCAAGCGAGGCGTAGATCGCCATCACCGCCAGTGCATGAAATGCGTCGACAACGACAGGAAACTGCAAAATTGGGACTTGCACGCCAAAACCAATATCCTTCAACTGCTGGCAAAGGAGCTGGAGCGACCGGAGAGACCGGCATTTTGAACGCCAGAGATAAGCGTGTTGGGAATGAAGCAATCGCAGGAAAAATCCGCAATTCCTGTCGTTGATGACAATATGGCGAAATCCAGACGGTAACGTCTACGCCTAGTTTGGCTCAGTGGGTCTGTTCCATTTTATTCTGACGTGGGTAGTGTAGTCCATCGTTGTTTCATAGGCCGCATGGGCAAAGCGTCACCTCATGCGGCTCGCCATGCGTTTCTCGTTCGACTGGCGCTTGAATCTCGCACCAACATCAAACGTCCAGAAATTGTATGGTGCGCTCAATTTCCTACCATCTCAGACTTGAGTTCACTTCGAACATAATCAAACGCTGAAGCAGCACTGAAGCTGAATCCTCTATTCTCGGAGCTTTTCACTATGCTAAACTGACTTGGGACCCGTCGGCAAAGTTTTGAAATAGTAGCGACAGCATGTTTCGCTCCCCAAGCGAGTCGTTGCGGAGAGTTCTGCGCTCTCCGGCGAAAGCTGTTGCACGACTCGGGCGCAAGGGCTCCAAGCACATCGTCTATTTCCGGATCCACCGGCTTGTTCAGGAAGAGGAGGCTTACAAGTCCGCGCTTGCAGGTGTCGTAGACCAAACAGACGGTCGCGATCCGGACCAGACACGGGCTTCGGCGTTGAAAGCTCGTTCACTGCGTGTGTGTATTCAGTTTCTGGACGATCGGGCGGGATCTGTTCTTCAAACGTCTTCGACAACGAACGGAGTCTGGGAGGAAACTCTGGAAACGAATGTTACACTTTATCCACTGGCCAACGAGAAGCGCTTTGAACCGCTCGTTGCTCAGGTGAAGTTGTACGATGTACAGCGGGACCAGCCCATAGGCGTTGGCGAAGTGGATGTAGCCCAGTTTGCGCCAGCGTGCGTAAACCGCAACACTGGGGACGGTGCCGAAGCACCAGCGGCACACCGTTTTCATCGGCGCACGGGGAGCACGGACTTTGGAGAATGCCTTCTGGAGCTCAGGTCCTCAACTAGCGAGAGCAGAAACACACCAAAGTCGAATCGAATCCGAGCGGTGCTCCTCATTAGCATCAGCATTGACCAGCCGCATACGTTCACCGATGTGTCTGCGTCGATCGGATCCCGTGACAGCGCGAGCCAGGCTTCTTCAACAGAGTCCAGTGCAAGCGTACCCGATCTAATGAGCGCCAATCGAAACAGCATGCCAGAGCCGTTCAAAGGAAACCGCCCAAGGGCGACTCACGGCACGCGAACGGTGGCTGCAGGCGGATACCAGGGAGCACCGCTGACCTCATCGACAGCGCAGGCGTCGCTGACGGCTTTGCGAGCGTCGACCATGGCTCGCGAACGAATCCATTCAGCTCAGAATGAGGGAGGCAGCGAGGATTTTGCGAAGAAGACGAGCGCTGGGGGCCAGGCGTCGACGGCAGCGTCACCGCATGCCCAGAGCTTGCATCCCGCGGCTTCGATGCCGTCCAGTGTGACATCGCTACTGCAGGATCGGGACCGAGGACCCAACAGCGGTACGGCGGAACGAATACCGCAGCCTGATGAAGCATCTCTATGGAAGAGAGAACGTGATCGGTTCGCAAAACAACTTTTGCTGCAGGCGGAAACGTTTCAGGAGGAAATTCGCGAGCTTTCCGCGACCAACAGTGCATTGCGTGTTCAGTTGGCGGCGCTGTGTCGCGAACGCGAGGCGCAGCAGCTATTCAGCGTCCCTGCTGAGAGGCGCCAGAGCGCGCGTACGCACCCGGGCGACCATGGCCTACCGCTCGCAACTACTGGACTCGCTTTAGCACGCAGCACTGCAAAGGAGGATATCGGTGCTGAGCTGGACCCTGTTCCGGTCGACTGGGATCGAGAGCGGCTCGCTCGCGAATGGCAGATAGCGCGCGCCGGCCTGCGAGCGGCGGTTGCCCAGGCACGTCTGGAGGTCGAGGCTGCGCTGCGCGATGCTGCCTCGAGATCCATTGCGAGTTTGCGGTACTTTACCCACTGGCATCGTCAGCGTGAGGATGAGGCACTCGCTCCTCACCATGATCTTGCAGCGATGATGACCTCACGGGATGCTTCGGAGGAAACTAGCGTCGAACTCGATCCGAGCTCGACTGCAGGTCGTTCTGCTCCAGAAGAGACGGCGCTCGTTCGGGAACTCGAGCAGCAATTGATCGCGACGAAACTGGCACATGCCGAATCCGAGGACAAACTCGAGGAGCTTCGACGTGCGCTTCGAGAGATGCAAGGTCGTTTGCTTCGCGAGCAGCAGCGGACCGTACAGCTCGCGCAAGAGCTTTCGCAACTCCACGGGCAGCAGGTTGTCACGGCAACGCCAGCGGCAACAGCAGCAGTAGCGGATGCGCTACATCATCGCACGACGGGTAGTACGCAAAGCAACGCTGCCGAACTGGTTTCAGGCGCATCAGAAAGTAGACTGTGGAGGCGGTTCTCTGCATTAGATGAGACGCGCACCATCGACACGACTGCCGCGCGAGAGCAGCACGCTCATAGAGAAGGTGCCAATGAAGCTACTGATGCTGCTGCTCGCCGTCGCGCGTTCTCTGTATCGAACGACGCGTCGCTAGCGAGCGGCGCTGGCGACGTATCAGCCACTCAACGACGCTCTGTAGAGCATGCGCGTTCTCGGCGTTTTTTCTGGAATCGACGTCATCGAGCGAACAGCCACACAGAGCCTTCTTCATATGGGTAAAAAGGAAACGCGCATCGTGCAGTTCCGGATGAGATTGGCAAGCCGCCCCCGCACCTGGACGCGTAACGTACGTGGTGCCGCTGCCGCCGCCGCAGCAGCAGCAGCGAGCATGCCCTGAATACGCTACGCATCGCTCCGAATCAGAAAAAAGAACAGAAATGGACCACGAATTACCGGTTAGAGAATCGTATCTTTCCTGCTATACGGTTCGCGTTTACCGGTTATTCGAAATTTTACGTTCTAGGCGGAAGGCTCCGCTAGCAGGACGAGTCTGCCAGGATAATGTTTCGTGCTCCCGCCAGCGACAGGTGATGTAGCGAGACATGAACAACTCGTCCGCAACGCTCTTTATTCTGCGACTAGGGACAGTTAAGGTGCGTATGGGCGCCGCCCATGTTGCAATTATCTCCTAGCATATCGCTTCGCGCTGCCTGCAGCAGCGCGTCTGCCTGCACAGCTTGCAGGCTCCGAAAATGATAAAGAATCCCGACTCCGTATCAGGTGAAGCGTTCCTCGATCCGACGCTCTCATTGGTATGGCAAAGCCGCTCTGTCTCTGTGCTGCATCCGTGCCAGAGGCATTGGCGCTATTGCTGGTGCTCAAAACAGGTACTCTGCGCACGACGGAACGCACGGAACGACCATTATCTCTGAGGGGCATTGTGCATACTGGAACTCGAACGTAGTGCTACGCATGACAGACGCTTTCACCAGCACCGATATCCATCACGTAACCTAGAGCTCCTTATACAAATATATCAACGTTCTGTCGATCGAAATCGATATTCTCCCAGTATCTCCGAGAGGATGGATGGGTAATGGACCTTGAACATACCGCGAATCATGACAGGCGCTTTCACGGACACCGATACTCATCACGGAACCTCGAGTTCCTAATCCAAATATATCAACGTTCTTTCATGTAAGGAACAGGATCGCCCCCGAATCGATGATGATGATGATGATGATGACGTGCAGCCCGCCGCCGCCGCCGCTGAAGATCTCTGCACCCAGATGCCGTGGGGCAGCTGCCTGGAGGCAAAGATTTCAAATGCCCAGGAGCCTGTTCTGGAGGCCGTCGTGCCTGTTAACGCCGCTTCCTGGACGGTGTTCCGCGGTGACCCTAGCATCCAAGTTGGGAACACCAGCAATGCATTGGGGAAAGTTCATAGATGCGTTCGGGAAACCGATTGAGAGAACTTCGGCGAAAGCAGTTGTTGAGGAGCCGTTTTCCACGGCGAGGCGCAGTGCAACCGTAGCGGCTGAGGCGAGTCCAGAGGCAGCGGGCCGTGGAGGAGCTTTCGACGAAGCCCTGAAACTTGTTCAGGACCTCGAAGACCAGAACGAGTGTTTCGATGGCTCCAAAGTCGAGCAACTGTGGTTTTTGCTGCGTACAGGCATACTGGATAGGTGTAAATACGCACTAGATTCGGAGACGTCCTCGAGCTGTGGCGGGCTCAACGCCTCGGGACAGTGCCCGTATTGCCAAAGCCTTGACGCTATCCGGCCAGACTGGGAGAGGTTCTCAGCTTTGTTTCGTCAACTTTCGTTTGGAAGCAGTCCTGGAAGGTGCACAAATGACACTGCGTCACCGATGAGTGTCACGAGTTGCCGTGCACCGTCGAACATGCAACAGGTGCTTCGTGATTCAAACGATGTTCACGACGCAAGCACCGAACTACAAGAACGACTCGAAAGTTTGTTGCTATATCGCGACGTTTTTCTCGCCCACGCAACGCAGGTCGTTCGCGCCCGCCTTGAAGAGCGGGCGGCATTGCAAGAGGCGATCGCTGGCAAACGCGACCTCATCACAAAGTTGCGGAAGCGAATTGCTGAGATCCAGCGATTGGGTTTGCCTCGGGAACCGCAAGTTCCTCTGACAATGCCAAAAAACGAGGGCACGCCTCGCGATGCGCATGAAGCGACTGCCTCGCCTGTCGCACTAGACGAGTCCATCGACGACGCAGGCGTTGCCGGGAACAAGTCCCCAGCAATCGGTACAGGACCTCTGCCGATGATGCATAACGAGCTGACACTTTCAAATGATGATGCCCTGTCGTCCGGAGCGTTCTCGTTATCTTCAGCTCGTTCGGGTTTTGTGAGCGAACATGTACGGGTCGCGAAAACGACCCACGGCGACAAGGTGACTTCAGTGGCAGAAATCACGGCGTTGAACAATCTCGCGAACGTTGCTCTACAGCGCCTGCTGGGCTCCGAATCCCCGAGCGCCGCCCCGACTGCGGTGGTATGCGGAACCTCACCGCATGCATTCAACGCAGTCAGCGCGGATGTGTTACCAGTGCGGAATGTGCTCAGGGCATTCACCCGACACCCCGAAGGCGTACCCATCTCCGAGCTGCCAGCAATGATGCTCCGAGAGACCGGCGATCCCGTGGTAGCAAATGAGATCGTGGAGTCGCTTTTGAACGCTTGCGTCCTGGAATACGATGAAAACTACACCAGCGTACGACTTTTTTCTGAATTTCATCTGGGGTAGTATGCGGACACCCAGGCTCCCCGGTTATTCCCGAACCGATTTGTTTACGAGATAGGATCGATGTATCGATCCAGGGATCCCCCGATGCGCGTTGGTGATCGGCAGCCAGCGAAGCGATCACCGATCTGTTCCAGAGCTCTCGGAATGATGCCTTGCCTCATGCGGCCGACCTCCCGGGGAAGACCTTGTTTCACGCGCACCCATACCCACGGACGACTTCTCCAATGTCAAAGACAGGCCTGAGCTAGATTCACAACTCAAGTGTGGTGTTCGATTGGCATTCGCGATCACCTGCAGCGTTGGAGAGGTGCGCTCGCCCAGGACATATCGCCCGTTTTGCGTGCAAGTATCGATTAGCTGGGGACTGCTCCTGCAGAACGCGGAAAACGGCCGCCGGTAACGCATTTATTTGTTGCAAATTCCGCTTGTTCAGAGACTCATTCGGGACTATGCTCCGAATCCCTTGTATCCAGGACGAATTCGGTGGCTGTATCTACTTACAAGATTCACTCTAGAAATCGCTGAAACGTGCGCAAGAATGACGCTGCCCGACACGCAAGTCGAGCGCAAGGCGAGCATTCTTCCGTAGACAAGCAGCAACCCCCGGCATCCGTCGCGCGCGTTACCACAGCATCCGATCAGCAGGTCAGTTGCTACGCGAGCATTTCGTCATTGGCGTGCAGTATCCACCTGCAAGCGTCAAGCGGATAGCGAAGCGTCATGTTGGGGATCCGCATAGCGACGATACCACACTGCTTGCTACTGGTTTCTTCAGATTTGCAGGAAAGGATGTTCCAGCACTTGCACCGCTGTTGGACGACGAGCTTCGCAGTAGTCCAGAAGCCTCTGAACCAGATCGATGGCCTGTTCTATCACGTCCTGATCCACGTCGTTGTTCCAGCATCGATGAATTCGAGCAGCTATGTTATCAGAGCCGTGGGGAGACGACACGCTCTCGGTATGCGATGCTGGTGCAAGCGGCTGCTGCTTGAAGCACTCTGGCGGATTCCCCAGCAGGTCGAACACCGTCTTCAGCGATCGTAATTCACTCATCGCCGTGCCAGTGCCGCAATCGAATACCGGCTCACCGGCCTGGCGAAATAGCAGCTCGAGAAGCACACATCCAGCTGCCCAAATGTCACTCGACGGGAGCCGCCGCGTCTCCCCGAAATAGAGCTCCGGTGATCGCATTGGCGCATAAGTCAAGGTCGGTGACGAGGCCCCATCTGCGTCAGTGTTCGCACTGCATCTGCGCAGCAACGAATAGTCGCAGAGGAAAAAAGTCTCCGCTTGGGGTAGGCGACCAGCTTGGAGCGACAAGCCAAGCGCTTCCGGATCCACCCGCGACAACACGTGATCCAGTCGAATGTCACGATGGACGAATCCATGCGCGTGCAGATGTGCCAGTGCGCTGAACAGTGCCCGACACACCACCCGAATGAGCCGCAGCCATAGCGAATCTGATACAAGATTCTGATCTCTTTGGAAGAGATGAGCAAGTGGATAGCCCCGCTCCATAACGAGTGCCAAATCCGGCTCGACGCCTTCAGATCCCAATCCAGCTTCATTCGCTTCTTCTGGGAAACTCCATGGCAACCAAGCAATGCATTGCACCAGATTTGGATGCGGTGGTATCTGCGAGACGAGTTCTCGCTCCCGTTCAGCATAGTCGATTGGCGCCGCGTTGGATGACGGTGCATTCCATAAACGCCAACGTTCCAGTTCATGGTTACGCGCAAAAGGATAACGGTGCAGTCGTTTTATAACGAACTGGCTGTCGGAAGCTCTCGAGACAGCCAACCAGACTTCACCATAACTCCCTTGACCTAGCAACTCGACGAGCCTAAACGTAGCAGGCGAAGCGAACGGCACGTCCAGGCTGGAGGCACGCGGCGTTGCCGGCAGTGATCCGGGTTGCACGGCCTCTTCGGAAGGATGCTCCTCCGCATGTCTTTCCGCAAACATGGTTTCTGAATCATATTCATTGCAATCGGTAAACTCTTGGTCTCCTTTGCTTGCCATGGCACCAGTGTCGGGCTGTGCATGAAGGTTTCTTCCGCGGAGAAGACGCCTGCTCGCCCCAGCTCTTGTTCCGCAGCGCTCAAAGTCCAGCAAACCGCGCCTTTGTGTCAAAGCGCTTCTCTATCCTAGAAGTAAGGACCCCGCTTCGCGATGTTGAACGTCATCAAGGCTCACTCCGTCTTCCGTAACGCTGCAGCGCAGTGTCGCAGCGGCACGGCAGTTGCCAACCCGTCCGCTGCCGTGCGGAATGCGTCGGCGTTGATCCTCCGCTCAATAGCATCGTACCTGTTCAGGAAACGAACGAACGCTACATACCAGGTCAGCGGTGCGCTCAGAACACGTCGAGTGGGGCGAGTTTGCAATCAAGAACAAGGCTCTCGCTGTTCGTAAAAGTGCTTTTTTACCACCGGCACAGTGCATTAGACCGCTCATGTTCGCTCTTGTACCCGAGTGGGCAACGCGGAGCCGGACACGCTTCTGTGGCTGGGTTTCAAGACCAAAACGTGAACCATTCGACGCCCAAGTTCATATAGAAAGGATCAGAAGTACCACAATATCCCCTACGCGTACTTTACGACGTCGACAGATACAGAGGGTTTCGCTTCGAGCGCTCGCTGGTCGAAACCAACCATCAAAAGACGCGCCTTCTGCGGAAACTGGAGGCGTCTTACCGCTGGCGACCAGTGCCGTGTCGGACATCTGGGAACTTGACTTTTACTCGCGTCCAGTTGTTGGTGCGGATGGCAAACGTTTATGGGAGCTCGTTGTTTGCGACCGGGATGGGAGCTTTGTGCACGTCGAGGCTTTCCCCAACAACATGGTCAACTCACGTGAACTAGCGCGTGCCGTGAAAACACTTATCGAAGAGTCGAGCGTCAGACCACGAATCGTCCGATTCTTCCGAGCTCAGATGCGTAACATGATTCAGATCGCCATGCAGAATATCTCTGGGGTCGAGACGCGACCAAGCCGCCGAACGTATGCGCTCTTTCTAGCCCTCGCGTACCGCGAACGGAACGTATACCCGCGCTTACCAGGTTATGAAGGTAAGTCGATTGGAATCGGTAATCGCAGTGGTACACGGGGTGCGGAGCTCTCGCTCGCTGAGAGCATTGGGAATATGCTGGAAACGCCGGTGGATCTGAAGGTGGCGGCACGCTTGCCCGATGAGCTCCAGGGGGATCGTTTCGCTTTCGTAACCATCCTCCTGAGGGATGTGACGCAGATGAATGCAGCCGGCTTTGGTGAACTATGTCCAGTGTCTCTATCTGCTGAAAGCATGAACTTGGATATCCAGATGCGGACGTCTGGCAATGCGGGGTCAACGCAGAGCGCTGCCCTGGACCTGGGAGCCCCGAGCCCGGAAACACTGGTTCCTGGGGTGGTGATTTACAGTCGTCGGGCACTGCCGCTCGCAGCGTGGTTTAGTGGTACGGAACTTGCCTACATCATTGCAGATGAGCAGCGAAAAGAGATTTATCTAGAGTGCGGCCTCGACGCGGCGTATCTCTTTGCCCGAATCCAGCCGAGTCTCGAGGCAGAAGCGCGGGCGTTTAACGAGGCGAAGAAAGCTGCTCGCGGTTTGCATTTCCTGGCGATCCAAGAGAAACCCGATGATGAGGATGTGTGTGGATTTTGGCTGCTGCGTGATGTAGCCTATCTCTAGTGCCGGAGGGGGGCTGTTTTTTGTACCACCCGTGGACACCAGGAATAGATTCCGCAACAGGTTGCGCTTGCGATAGCGCGGAGGCATTCGATAGCTTCATCTCGTGACGCTGATTCAAACAGTGGTTTCGGGGGCGGGACAACAAAGTCGTATGGGTGCGCCTGAAGCGTACCCAGGGTTTCCCCGGGTACGCTTCACGAATTGGCGCTTCTGTAGCCGGTGGTTGCACTCGGAGCTAGCCAAAGTCGCGGACAAGGGTGCGTTCCCGAAAAACCAGCGATCGCCATTGTCGATGAATCCGCGGGCATATTACCGAGAACAAAACCTCGACGATGCAGAGGTGCTCCTTCTATGGGTATAGAAAAAGTGTCGTCCGGTGATAGATGTTCCATGCATTCGACTTGCATTCTGGCCTCTGTCGTTGCAATGAGACGGAAAACACTGGTTGTCCCAGCAGCGGCGCTACCCTGCCAGGATTTCCATGTAAAGCCTGACTGTGGTTCCGAATTCAGGGAATACTGCAGAAACAAGGATCATCGCCTTTGGTCTCGTCCCACGATTGGCAATCGCTTGTTTCCCCGAAACCGAAGACATGCTGTTTGCAAGCCAGAACCCTCGGGTAAATGTCCATGGTCGTGGCAAGCCTGGCGGCAAAGGTGCTGAGGCAGGCATCCCTTGGAGCAAGGCCCTTGTAAGCATCGTGATGCAGCATGCTTGACGCCTCTGTTTGTCGTCAAGGTCGGTTCTGTCGGAAACGTTTGGTGCGTCCACGTGCGAGGGCACGACATCCGTGTCGGATTCAGGTGGGAAACTGAACTACTGGCTCTATTCCAGCACTTTGATTTCTTTCGAACTTTATGATAGATGTATAGTCTTGGCATTTGCAGTTCAGTAGCAGACGCTCACAGATTCATTCGTTTTTTACGGAATTTCGGTCGTCACTTTGGCGTGGTTCCTGCGACGGTTCGCTGCTGCAATTCGATACGTCACAGGAATCAAGGTGATTCGCAACGCCGTCGAACAAGCGTTCATAGCGTAACCGGTATCATTATAGAACCCATGTGTGCGAGGCCCCACGCTTCTATGTTGCTAATGTATAGGTTGCTAAAAAAAGCGCATTCATCGAACTCTTAATCTTCTTGTTTGAAGGAAGTTCGTGAACCGAGTAATTCGCGCGGCTTCATTGATGTGGACAGATGCTCGGTGTGGTCCAGTGACAATTCCTTCACCAGCTCTTACAGAAAGTTCACTAAAGTTAACATTCCAACTGAAGGATTTTCTTCAAAGGACGAATCCGCTGGAATTTTATGGCCATCGAAGAAACGGCATTCAATACCAGCGTGATACCTCTTACAGGATATGCTCGTGAAGGCTCCTGCCTCCCCTGTGTCCCTGGACAAGGGTCTCGAACTTGATTCATCGCAGCGAGCGTTTCCAAGGGAAAGCGCGTCACCGCTTTGCCAGACGGTAGATGAGACGGACTGAAAATGGCCGACTTGTTCTCCAGTCTTGATTTCCCTTCCTGTACTCATTTCGTCACCGATTACATCGCGTTCTGCTGTACCCTTATCGAACGGAACAACGCGCGCTTGCGCGTGCAGCGGTGAGCACGCTAACCAGTGTCATCGCCCAGATGAAGTACGTGGTCCCCGGGGTACGGCAACGGGTGCGGAAACCGAACAAGGCATTCAGGTCAGTATCCTGGACCAAAAAAGGGAGTGTGGCAAGGTTTGAAGCGTGCATTTACACCCGAAATGTCGGGCCTCCAACCAGGTGGTGCTCTGAGCTTACGGAAGCATCTGACCACAGCCGTGTGTTACCCTTACAAAATGCGCTTCGTGACTGTTTACAAAGGAGATGCATCGGCAAACGAAGTGTAGATGCAGCTTTTGCATCCGCATCGGACCCATGGTCGAGCGTCGGAATCGTCGAAATCGGCATTTATCGTTGTGATCAACGTCTTACGACAACTGATAACATGGCTGGGGATGCTTACGAAATTGAGGTATTCAAAGCCCGACACAAGAGACAAAATGGAAGCAGTCGCAGCAAATCCCGCAAAGGCTAGTTATTCATTGCAATCGGATGTGATCCAGGCCTTAGAGAGGACGCCTGCGTCACAGGACCCATCCTGTTTTCTTCTGACACGAATGTTGGCAAGCGTTAATTCATACGAGCAGCGCTCCCGCGGATTATTGGATCCAGCACATCCCGTTGGCTGCTCGTTTGTGTATCTGGCGCAAGGGCATGTGTCGAAAGCGTTGGTCGCGCGAGGGACTCAACTTGCGTGCTTCCGACTGAAACCAGGGGCGGCAGCCGTACCGAAATGCAGCCTCTCTTCTCAGTCGGGCGGTTGGTTGAGCATTTGCGCACGACGATGCACTCGTGGGCATCTGAGCCGAATCCAGCACGCTTCGTGGGGCGACGAATTCCTTCTGGCTACCGCGGCATCGCTCTAAAGCTTTGGAAAAGTAACATTGCTGACTCTGTGATATGGTCATGCATGCACACTTGCAGCTTCGGCACTAGGTTGAGGACTCCAATTGCGGTATGACTTGCATTGTGAACTCCGCTGGACCTTGAAGAGCTTTATGTTGCATAAATCGTCGTATATCCAGGGACAGATGCGCGCCGATCCAGTCGATGACCTCTCGTACAGCTCCCTCCTTTCAAGCAGATTGCACCGGGATCTGGGGGCAACGTCCGGATAGATTTGGAGGAACCGTCCTCGTTCCTCGCGCTGCCCAAAACATCGACCGAACCGTCAACTCTCTGCTCACAGAGGAATACCGGTCTTCAGATGGTGAAACGCGGAAGCGGAGCCATGCGTACCCCGACGGCCGGCTTCGGGTTCGTACCAGTGGGAGTCCGCCTCGTTCCATCGATCCGACGTCGTGATCTGGTGCTCTATACAACAACCAAACAGATCTGCTCCAAGTGTGTCCGCATAGAATCAGTTGTGTCTCGGTGAACAGAACACGTTTGCTTCAGCACTTTGTTTCCATTGTGCGGTACGGTGTCGACGCGAATACGCCACCAGTCCCTGCACAAGGAGCGCCAATCCTGCCACGCAGTAGGAAAAGCATGCCAGGCATCGCAGCAAAGCCGGCGCATGCGTATCATTCTCTGTTGGACGGCACCCGCGGATCCAAGTTGTCGAGCGCACAGTGACAGGGCATCTTGCCAACTGCGCCGTTCATTCTGCACAAGTTTTCTACGAGGCCGCATCTCGTTCGAGACGGATTTCAGCCCGGCATTGCTGCTTCTTCTCGACAGAATGAAGCTCGCTGTACCACACCGCTGTTCCAAGTCGTTGCCCAGACGGTACCTCCATGGTTGCCGCGATTCTTCGACGAGTTATCGTCCAGCTGTGGGTTCCGCGAAAGGCGCACGCCAGAACCTAGTCCTCTTCGCGCTATGCGTTCTGATGCATAGCATGCAACCAGTTACGGCTTCCGCGTTCAAAGTTTCCCGTTCATTCCGAGGATCTCGTACAATCACAGTACCGTTCAGCCGATGGAAGCACACGAAGAAGCTTCTGCATGGTGCACGCATGCAGAGGCAGTCCGGATGAGGAACTCAGCGAGTTTCGGGATCCTACACCGTGTGCTTGTGACGGCATCATGTCAGGTGGCGCGCTGTTGGCGCTGCCGCCCATTCACCAGAAAACGAATGGCCAGTATGGAACGGATTTCGACGCACGGGCTGTAGACGATTTGTTGCCATAGATGCGCTAGTGCTAGTACTGTTTCCGTAAAAGCGCTATTAGAGACTGGTTACCCTTCGTAGAGGAGCAAGACGCTGCGAGGCTTTGGGCTGACTTATGGCTCATGTCTCTGAAGGGTCTTTCGATGCGGACCAGATTAACCAGATACGGCTCTCGGTGAGTCGCCCCACGAGCAGCGAGTGGAGTCAGGTGCACCTGCTCCGCGAGCGCTTAGAGCGAGCCAGCCTGCTCGTAGATCCGGTCATACGGCGTTGGGCGACTGATCGATGTCTACGTCGTTATCTGAGAGCGCGAAGTCACAACTTAGATCGCGCTCTTGACATGATTCGCCGGTCTATTCAGTGGCGACTGGAGTACCACCCGGAGCAGCGGTTTTGTCGAGCGTGCAAGGCGAACCCGCGCTCGCACACGTATCGTCGGGTAGGTCGCACGTTGACGGGACAACCCGTGATGTTCTCGACCTTTGTCGGCGTCGAGAACTATGATCCAGCGGATAACATTGAGCACCTCTCCTCTGGAATTGAGCACGCAGTTGGTGTCAACGCAAGATGGCCCGATCTAGACCCTTTCCCCGAAACCTATGTATGGGTTTTGGATTTCGCTGGCTTTCATGCAAGACACTTGAGTCCCGGAGTTGGGCGAGCGAGTTTGGCACTGTTCAGTGATCACTACCCTGAGCGGTTGCAGCTCGCAATAATTCATGATGCTCCGGCGATTTTTCGCGGACTTTGGTTCGCATTGAAACCATTTATCGATCGGCAAACATGCAAAAAAATCCTTTTCATCCGACGAGCACATGCTGCAAAGTTGTTCGAGAGAATCTTTCCGCCAGAGCTCTGTGAATGGCTCGAGAAAGAGCTGCGCGAGGTTCGCGACAAACGCGTCGCCCGTGAGAAGCAGTGGTGGCGTGAATGGTGTCCTGCCTGGGACGACGACAAGAAACCGCTCTCGGAGCTCTTCCCAGGAGTAGTTATACCTGAAAAGGGCCCTCTCGAAGGCAACTCGCGTTGCACGCAGTGGATCCGCATGGGCGCCGTCGACGATGCGATGGAAGTCAGCAAGAATTCCGATGAAACATTCTATGATGCAATGGAAAACGACTTTGGGTCTAGTACGTTCGCGAGGCATCACGCGGCTTGACGGTTCCGTACGAGTTCCTGTTCTAGAATGGGTACTTGCTTTGGCCTTGGAAGGTTGTCCGCGAATCACTGCGTGTGGAATGGAATCTCGAAACCGCAGGAAGCCCGACGCATGAGCCCGCGCGATGGGATACTGGACGCCGTATCGAGGATGAATGCCCTTATGGAATCCCGCGTTTTAATCGGAAACCTCTCTTCTGTGAATTAAGTCGAATGAGTGAAATACGTGAACGAAAAAGAGCATTCGATTTGCAAAGGATACGTGCAACGTTCCCCGAAAGCCGACGACTGGAGGTCGCTCGTGGGAGGGTGCTCGTCCGCCTCGACAGGACGATGCGCATCAGCGGTGCTAGTGAGGCTCTCCATTCGTGTGCGAGCGTTCTTTCTCGCGATACGACGCTGCGCTGTGGAAGGATGCCCCGTCAGAGTGCGCATCTACTCGAGCGCAGGCCACGGAATACAGCACCTCACGAGCAAAGACACGGACTCGCGCTAACGAGTCCAAATAAAACTCGCTTCGTGCAAATATCACGAATTGGCAACTGTTTTGGAGGCATGACGATGCACGAAGTGGATCTATCTATCGCTGAACCACAGGATTCTCTGATACTTTAAATGAGGGCGGAAGCAGTGCGGTTTGACGGTCTCGTAAGCGAACTCCTCTAGCTCTGGTCAACTGGCAACTCGTAAACTGTTCGCATACACATGCGTCCCTGTAAGTCATGGACTTTACATCCTGACGCAACCTATACGTTTTATGCGTCAACATAGGAGCAGTCCTCATACCGGTAATGATACCTATTCTAGGATGCTTCTGCAGCTTCAGTCGGCGCTCGAACAAGGCCGGGTACGAGAAAACGCGGATATCGTTCGAGGCGACGCATTCTACTGCAAGATGCTCGATGCATGTGCACTGGGCGTTCTTGGTTCGCTCGGAAACGTATCGAAAAGCCTTGCTCTGCGAATTATCTCGCGACGGTGAGAACACCATCATCAGATCGACATCGATCCTGCTAAATGATTTCCCAGCGGAATGCTCGCTCGGAGACCGCAGCTGGTTTCGAGCGTAACCGTTCAATGTTTGAGCACGGACCCAGAGAAAGGGTTTACAGGACGCTGACACGATAGTCTAGAGAGCTACGTCGCTGAGCGATGGAGCACCCAGCGGGGCGTCTTCATTCGTTCTCATGAAAATCTCATAGAGGACTAGCGACTTTTGCAGTGTGTGCAACCCATGCATGCGTCAGTACCCTCATTTGCAACCAGAAACGAATCGTTCATCGAGCACCAGTCTATGTGGGATGCGATCGCCTCTAGTGACGAGAAGGGATCAACCACTCTCTGCTCAGGGACCAGCGTGGCCAAGCTTTTCCTTGAGCACTCGCAAAAGTGGCTCAGCCTTGTCCGGCTCCAGTCGGGGCCCGCCACCGGGATGGCGGATCAAACCATCACCAGGTTTGCGCGGAATAATATGGATGTGCACGTGCGGCACAACCTGGCCGGCCTCCCGTCCGTTATTTACCAGTAGGTTGTATGAGGGTGCACCCACCGCCGCTTTGATCGCTTTTCCTAAGAGAGGCACTCGCGCGAAAACCGCGGACACCTCCTCGGGAGGCATCGTCTCGAGCACCTCGTGATGCGACCGCGGTACCAGTAACGTATGCCCCGAAGTTGCTGGAAACAGATCGAGAAACGCAGTACAATTCTCGTCACTGAAAACCTTGTAGCATGGAAGCTCACCACTAATGATTTTACAAAAGATGCAGTCTTGTGCTGGGTCTGACGAGGCCATCCTCAGCGAGCGTCGTGAACTTGGCTCCGGAGTACCACAGCGCACCGGCCGCCTGCAAGTGAAAAGATATTGCTTCCGTGCGCACCTGCTTGCCAACTTCCCGATAGCGAGACTTGACGCGGTCCAAGCGGGTAGTGCGCTCCTCTGCAGCGAAACAAACATAGAACCACAGTCGAACGACCCCGACCGTGTACAGTAGTGACAAACACGCCCTAGACAAGAAGTCGCGAACTGGCGTGCAGACGCCTCCCCGTCTGTTTGGACCGGCCCCCTACTACTGCTTCCATTTTTTTCTCATATAGTTCGACTTTGAGAGGTTGTCCAACAAAGTCCCCTCTTGTCAGCTCTGGATGTCTCTGCTCCAGCACCGCACATTTCCTTATATCGATAGCGGCATTAAAATCTCGATTTACAAACTCCATCCGTTTCTTGCTATCATTCGTTGTACTAACCAGCGCAAGTAGCCCTCGCACTTTCGCTCTCCTTTCCATTCGCTCTTCCTTCAGCGCACCCTACTTTGCTATGTCCTCAGGGCTCCGCTGGCACTTTTCCATCTCGACCCTCTGAAGTGTACAACCCAGCTCGTGGTGTGTATGCGATGTTCGAAATTCATCTATCGGCATTGTACCAAAACGCCATGCGCACTCCTTATACGTTCTCGTCGTTGGAGCTGGCGTAGTTCCTTTTTGGGTCTTCCATCGCCCTGCTCCGTACGCTACTACGAGCCATTGACTCTCATCCTCCTTCATGGCGCTCAACTTATTGAAAAAGTTGGCGAACGCCCGCTGCTTCCCAGCGTACAGATTCATTTGCAGACGAGCCCACCGGGGCTTGGTATACTTCCCCCACAGTGCATCCCAACGAGCAACGCGAACTTCCATGACTTTCCGAAAAGCTGTAAATTCCGCCCCGCGACTCGTCACCTCGCTCAAAGCTTCCAGGTGATCCTTCATTCCTGCATTCCATGTCTCGATTTTTTCCTCGCATTGATTATAAAGGATTCTCGGTAATGTCTCTATCTTTAGAACTGAAAAAGACACATGTCTTTCTGACGTAAGTTGCCGTCAGTACCATCTTCCGCACGCTTCGGTGCTGTGATGGTTATGATATTTGTGTTTCCGGGGTCTGCGTCAACGATAAACTCGTAATCCTCTACCTCTTGCGTCGCAGGATCCTCCTCTTTCTCATCTTCATGCTTCGCCGAAGGCAAAGCCGAGGGCGGAACATGGCGATCCGCCTTCAGCCGCCCATAGTGTACACACAAGGCTACTCCATCGGTTTCGATCATCCTAACGAAGAACATCTGCTTGCTCACTTTCAGAAGTTTGAAACTGAAGATGTTCTTCCAGTACGTCTCCCGGTTTTCGCCGGTGAACTCCTCCCTGCTAACATTGAACTCCGGACAGATCTCCTTCATGATGCCATAAAGGACTCTGGAGTCGATAGTCACAAAATGCGACTTGATATTGC
>Ga0080006_1173766_pt1 | contig 58962 bp, 59 predicted proteins | sample RS3BMetagenome_FD_69209 | JGI IMG/M metagenome (GOLD analysis project Ga0080006, IMG submission 69209) | Ferric oxide microbial mat and aquatic microbial communities from Rainbow Spring, Yellowstone National Park, USA - RS3B (SPADES... ...
GGGGGGAGTTTGCGACCGCTTCCGCGTCACGCTGTGCAACGCCTCGGAAGCGCTCCGGATACGCGCTGAACTCCAGCGGATAGAACCGCGCTGCGCCGCCCGTTTCAGCTTTCCAGACATACGGTATCACGTCATCAGCCTGATCAATTCGTTCCGGCTGAACGACGGCCTCCTCCAGGGCGAAGCGTCGCACGACACGCTCTTGGTTCGTCAAGCCGAAGTGGCGGTGCAACAACGAGATACCCACGTGTTCGTGCAGCTGATGCTCGCAAATGACGTCGCCCAACTGGCCGATCGCGTCCCGATTCTCCGCGAGGAGCCTCTTGGCGGTCTGGAACGCATTCAACTCCTGGAAAACCTGCCAGTCGTACGACGGCAGCACCGCGGTTCCACCCATGACCAATAGTCCCCTTTCTCCCAAGTCCTAGCCAGGGCGCCCAGTGGAGTTGCTAAGGCTCACACCCAGACACTAGCCCTTCACGCAGAGCCTACCACTCGCCGAATCGGGTCGGAATTACCCATCTCCCAGTGCAGGCTAATCAGGCGTGAGTTGTCTCGGCACAGCGATCCAGCACCACAGACCGCCTCTGAGGTGATGGAGATGACTGGCAATATCGGAGATGGACAGCAGGCCGCCGAGATTGGTGCTCATGGCGTCGGGAGATGTCGTCGGATTGGGCCCATCGACGGCGACCAGGATATCCCAGATTTTAAGCCACTGGCCGGCGTGGGCACGTAGGTGCAGGAGCGCCGCCAACGTCCGTTTCGCAACCGGTCGACGACGACCATGCCAGAGAAGCGTGGGATGTTCCGGTTGGTTGATGTCCACGTAGACGTACCGTGCGAGCCACAGACGGTTGAGTCGCTTAGCGGGCTGCTTGGTGTCCCAGACCGTGTTACTCACTTTCCGCCCCCCCCAGTCCCTCCCACTACTAGCAACCTCCGGCATTCCGCGATATCCTTTCTTTACCATTAGTCGAGATCGGCGTCAAGGACCGTAACGGCAAATCTTCGGCAAAACTGATAAATCTGACACGCCTTACAACCCTCATCCTCGCCGGCAAGGTGGCCCTCCCCAACTCGGCGTAGGACCCGAACCACCCTTTGCGACACCGCAGGGCGGGGTGCCAGCCACCGTCTTGGTCTGCCATGCCCTGCACGGTCTCTCGACTCGGCCGTCACACCGCCCGACCGCCAGATCACCCGGCCATACCCCCGTACCCGGAACCCCTCTGCATTTTCGTGCGGCCTCCACCGCCCCCCGTGACCCGTCAGAAGCCCTTGCCGACCGTTCTCCCTGAAGGCAATGCCGGCCTCCACCAAGTCGCCAAAGACTCCCCCGCTCCGCTCAGACGAACGCCAGCCGGCGCAGCACCGTACCCGCCGACGCCGTGGTCCATCTCGATGCGCAACCACCCATTGATCACGCCGTAGAGCAGATCTCCGTACCCGTAATCCGGGTGTGCCGGTACGTGGAACCGGCCACTTGTAAAGTCGCCCTCCGTCATCCGACGGTAAAAGGCAAGCGCCCGACCGTGCTCGTAGGCCCGGGTGGCGCAGAAGAGGCGGACCACTGGCACCAGGCGGCGCTGCGCCAGGAAATCGGCCAAGCACCGCTCCGCCGCCGCCATCCTGGCCCTGCGTTCCCGCACGCTTACACGCGGGAGCAGGAGTCCATGCAGCGCCATGGTGTTGGTGTATAGCGTGATGGCCGCCGCACATGCCAGATCGGCAGGCAGGGGAGCGGGACCGAAGATCCGCTGGCGGGCCTCTTCCGACCAGTGCTTAGCCACCACTGGGCCCGCCCAGGTCTCCGCCGCCATCTGTAGCCACACCGGAACACTGAACGCGCAGGCGAGCACCGGGTCCGCAGATAGGTCTTCTCGCCGCAGCAGGTCCATGTCGCGCAGCAACTCTGCGGAGAGCCACGCCACATCCGCCATCCCGGGCACCTCCCTAGTGCTCCGAGCAAGATTGGCCGTGTGGTCACAGCACCCGCGCACGAAAACGCCGACCCCCGGCGACCGAATCCTGATTCTCCTCGCGCCGGGCGAAATCCCGCTCCGCGAACAGGCCAGGGACGAACGCCCCCTCCGGACCACCGGCGCTAGGGGTGCCTATTAACGGCATGCTCATTCAACTAATCGAGCATTCGCTTGTGCGACGTGAATGGGCAGACATCGACTCGCCTTATACACCGCAGAGGGGTCTGACGAAGCCTCTGATTTCACGCGAAATGTCCCTTGGCGCCGATAATGGTTTGTCCATTGACGGGCTTTTTGTCCCACGTTGCGTAGCGGGCAGATGTGCTCTTGCCGCCGAGCCTCCGCGGGCACGTCTCTTTGGCGGCGCGGCGGCCCCATGAGCCGCCCAGGCATGAGCAGCCTGGCGTACCCGTCACTCGGCAGCAAGGTCCGGCTCTCTACGCCTAGTCGTCGGAGACAATTGTCAAGCGGTGCTCGTTGATGTGATCCCAGTTGGCCGTTAGGAGGAAGCGTGCGTCGTCCCGGAGGGTGGCCGGCGGCCGACTCATGGTGATGTCACCCTGTTTGATCAGAGAGGCGAGAGCTTCCCGGAGAAGGGTAACAGGGTGCCTCGTCAACGTGGCCAGGCGATGCAGCGTGGTGCGGTACGGCCCGTCCTCGGCCTGCTCATCGAGCACGCTCAATACGGCGGACTCCGCGCGTTCGATCGGTAAGCTGTAGCGGATCCCGGCCTGCATGATGCGCTCGCGTCGCGACAGGTTGAGCTTTTCCTCCGCCAGGGGCACCGGCAGAGGGACGTCAAGGACGTCCTCTCCGTGCTCATGCGTGCGGATCACGAGGCCAAGGTCAACGAGAACGTCCACCAACCCCTCCGCAGAGTCGGGGAGGGATTTGCCGTAAAAGCGCTCGAAGCGCCGGTCGCGTGGGGAACGGTCTGAGTCGTGCTTGGTTCCATCGTGGAAGTCCCGTATCTCGCCCCACATCAATTCACCGGTAAGGCCTTGTGTCGCGACAAACGCAATACTGGTGAGCAACCCAAATAACCGATGCGGCAGGACGCGTGACCATCCCGTGCGAACCAGGTCCGGGAGCAGAAATTGGTCTTTCGCCCAGGCTTCGGCGGCTTGCGGGCTGTGGCGAATGCTCATGATGCACCCCACCCGTTTCATGGGGGGAGAGTTCTTGGGCGGAGCCGCCAGCCCCTTTTGTTGCGCGGGCCATGCACGTGGACAACCTCCAGTCAGATCCCCGGGGAGAAGGGTAAAGAGCCAGCGCTCCACGACCAGTTCACAGCAACCCTCGCTCCTCCAGCCGGATCCGGATGTTGGGGATCTCCTCCTCCGCCGGCGGCAGCCAACGCTCACCGAACAGCCAGGCAAGTGCCACCGCGGCCTCGGCGCGCTCCCCCGTCGGCACCCGGGCTACAAAGGCCGCGCGAAATGCCCGCCGGGCGTCGCCACGCCGACGGAGGCCCTGCCGGCGGAACGAGCGTAGCAACGCCGCCAACTCGGATGCGCCAGCGGCCGGCAGGTTCCGGTCGAGCCAGGAAAGCAGCGCTCGACCGGCATCCCAGTCGTCCACAGCTCGCCACCTCATTCCGGCGGTTCACTGGGTAGCGGTGACGGCGTCCGCTGGCGTGCGATCCGGGCGCGGCAGGCCACGGGTCCGAGCCTGTGGGCGGATGATGACATCGAGGCGATCGCCCCGCCACGCCACAGCGGTGACCGTCGCGGGGGCCTTTTCCGGTGTGGCCATCGCGAACGTTCCCACTCCCGGCAGCCAGTAGCGGCGGGTAATCCGGTGGTATTGCACCAGCACGGCGTGGGCGAGGAACTGCTGCCGCAGCCAGTCTGCCGCATCCGCCGCCGGCCGGCAGAGGCGCTTGGAGACGGCTTCGGCCACCGCGTCGGCAAGGGTGGCCTCGGCAAGGGGGTCCGGCTGGCGAAACTTGCAATCCACACAGAGCAGGTGGACGTTGTCCGCGGTAAAGGGGTGTCCAGGGGCGGCGTCCAGCCGGGCGAAATAGGCACAGTACCAGGCCATGGGGCGCCCGCAGGCCTCGCAGCGGCCATCCTCGGCGTCCCAGACCCTGCGTGCGTCCGCGGGGCTGATATGGCCGCGGACCACCTGGTACGGTTGCCGGCCCGGGGTGGCCGGTGGTGGGATGGTGGGCAATACGACCGTTGCTGCCACCTCAGCGGCGGATCCTTCCCCCTCCTTCGGGGGTAGGGCGGTCAGCTTCAAGGCGACGATGCTGATGCCATCCAATTCGGCCGACGGTGGACCGTCGGGGCAGGGCTCCCCCTCGGCGATAAGCCTCGCCCCCTGGGCCACTTCAGCCTGCACGGACCGCCAGGCCTTGAGAGAGCAGAGCACGGTGACCGGGAGGCCCGCCAGCGCGGGAAGGCCCTTGGGGGGCGTGGTCTTGGTCGGGCAGTCCAATTCAAAGGTCACGCCCTGGCCCCAGGGCCTTGGCGCGGCCCGCAATGTCCCCACCGCTGTCACCTTGACACCCATCTGTGCATTCGCTCCTCTACAGTTTGGTTCGCTGCTCGGACTCCCTGTGGAAGTGGATCAGGTACCGGACCACCTGACCGATGCTCGCCGAGTCACCGAAGATTCTGCCAAGGTCACCAGCTTTCCGGCGGGCCAAGTCGCGTAGATATTCCATTTCGGTCTCCGTAATCATCACGTGCAGGCGCCGGTCCGCGATCTCGCGGGCCCGGGTCCGCGCTGGCGCGGCGACCGCCGCGGCCGCCTCTGCGGCGAGGTCCGGCGGGGTTCCCATTTGCGACTCATGCACCTGCGCAGGTGGCACCTGCGCCACTGACGGTTGCGCAGGCGAAACCTGCGCAGATCTGGTCCGGGCCGCCCCCTTGCCACGTGCGGGGTCGGCCGACGGGCGGCTGCGGGCCTTTGGCCCCACTCGGCTTTCGGGAGGCCGTGCCGCCGTGCGCTCCGGACCAGCGCCTTCCCGCCCAATGTCCGACAGGGCGCCAAATGGCAGCATGGTGCTGGCGAGGTCCTTCGGGTCCTGGCGCTTCACCACCGCTTCCCCACCTCGCCTGCGAGCGCCCGGAATTGGGCGGCGGCCGGGCCCTTTTCGTCGAACTGCACGACGGGCACGCCACGGGCCCCCGCCTCCCGGATCCGCACGCTGGTCCGCAGCACGGTTTCGAGCATCGGGGCCCGGTACGCTGTGGCGAGCTCCTCCAGGGCCATGCCGACCGCTTTGGCGACGTTCGCGCGGTCGTCCCACAGGCTGCGCACGAAGCCCAAAAAGCGGGCGTGTGGGACGCCGGCCCGCATCCGCAGGCGCTCCACCACGGAGGCCAGGTGCCCGATGCCGCGGATGCTGTACGGCTCAGGAGCCACCGGCACCAAAATGCGATCGGCGGCGCCAAATGCATCCAAAGTGAAGATACCAAGGCTCGGTGGGGTGTCTATCACCACCCAGCTCCAAGGCAGCCCGCGGTGCCGCAGCGCAGGCGCCAGGACGGCCGGCGGGGCGGCCTCCTCCGGGGGCCGGCGGGCTTTGACCGCCTGGACGATGGCCTGGCGCCAGAGGTCCCATTCCATGGCGGCGAGGCGCAGATCCGTGCCAACGAGGTCGAGCCCCGGCATGCCGGTCTCCCGCGCGAGTTCGGTGATGGTTCCCCCTCCCTGGTACAGCTCAGGGAGCCCTCGCTCTGGTCGGACCCCAACCGCCTGCGATGCATTCCCCTGGGGGTCCGCGTCGATCAGGAGGACGCGCTCCCCCTGCTCCGCGAGGGCTGCCGCGAGGTTGACGGCGACTCCGGTCTTTCCGACCCCCCCCTTCTGATTGGCCACGACGAGCACACGCGCTCCCGCCATTCCCACCACACCTCCGCATGCAACACTTACACCTGCACAAGTAGCGCATGCGCAAGTGTAAACGGAGCAACTTGCGCAGGTGTCACCAGCGTACTCACGCCTTGCGCCTGCGTCAATTGCACTTGCGCACCCATAACTTGCGCAAGTAGTACTTGTGCATCCTGTGCTGCTGAAATCCATCGGAATGTTGCTGCAGGAACCCCGTGCCGGGCTGTCGTATTGGGACGATTGGCAGAGAACGAGAAAACCCGCCGCGGGAACGGCGGGGTCTCGTGGGGCGGTTGCCCGCCCGCTGCCCCGGGAATAGGCCCCCGGAGCGTTTTTAGCTTCTGCTGTGCTAGTGTACCACGCCGGCAGGCGGAAATCCTGCTAGCCGTGGCCTAAGCACGGTGGGACTTTGTGGGGGCTTCCTGGGACGGCATCGCCGTAACTGGAGGCTTTCTTTATGCCTGGACAGGCCCTCCCGTTGGCCTTACCGCTATGCACCCCGGAGGATCATGCATGCGTTCTACATCCGAGCGGTAGCTCTGGGCGGGCGACACTGGCGTACCGCGAAGCCAACGGCCGATGGCGCGAGATCGGCGTCCCCGTGGGGGAGTTGCCCCAGGTCCTTCGGGTCTTCGGTGGCGCGGTGGACGTCTACCTGACCCAAAACCGGTTCGTCAACCGGCGCCGTATCGCCCACCTGCTGCACCTCGACGCCCTCTTCGCCGACCTCGACTATCGCACCGTGCCTGCGCTGGCGGCGCTGGCGCCTGCACAGGTGCTACAGCTTGCGCTCCGCGAGATCGAGGACGCCGGCAAGCCCACACCGTCCTTCGCCGTGAGTTCCGGCGGTGCCGGCTTGTACCTCGTATGGCTGCACACGCCAGTGCCCCGCGCGGCACTGCCCCGCTGGAACGCCTGCCAACGGGAGATCTACCAGGCATTACGCCGCTTTGGCGCCGACCGTAGAGCACTGGACGCGGCGCGGGTCCTGCGGGTGGTCGGCACCCGGAACGGCAAGTCTGGGGCCTTCGTGGAGGCCCTAACGCGGGCGTCGCCCGCGTGGCCATTCGATGCATTGGCCGACGAGTGGCTCCCGCTGACCCGTGCCGAGGTCCACGACCTGCGCATCGCCCGCGCATTGCGCAAGCCCACGGCGGGCCCCAGAGCGCGGCCTCCCGAAGGCTTCACCTCGGAGACCCTATGGAGCACCAGGCTCGAAGACCTTCAGCAACTGGCCCTGCTACGGGGCTGGACCCCGATTCCGCATGGCTACCGCGACGATTGGCTCTTCCTCGCCGGGGTGGCCATGTCGTGGCTTGCTCCACCCGAGGTCTTCGGGCGAGAACTGTGGCAGCTCGCCCGCGACGCGGGCGGCTGGGACGACGCCGAATCCAGGTCGCGCCTCTACTCCGTGATGCAACGGGCCCGAGCCGCCGCCGCCGGCAAGACGGTGGAATGGCACGGGCAGCAGATCGATGCCCGCTACCATTTCCGCACAGAGACCATCATCGAACGCCTAGACATCACACCTGATGAGCAGCGCCATCTCTCGACCCTGATCGGGTCGGATGTAGAACGCGAGCGCCACCGCACCAAGGAACGCGAGCGCAAGCGCAACGCTGGCCAGGTTAAGGCCGACCGGGAGACCTATCTTGCGACGGCGGCCGCTCGGGCGGCGCAAGCGCATCGGCTGCGCGCCGAGGGACAGAGCCTTCGGGCCATCGCAGAGGCTCTTGGCGTGTCTGCCCCCGGCGTCCGGCGGATGCTGGCCCGGCCCGCGGTCGAGGTGTAAACAGTCCGTGCGGTTGTATGGTGGCGTAGCCTGTCTTACTCCGGCCCGTTGGGAATTCCTAGGTGTAAACAGTCCGTGCGGTTGTATGACTAGGCCTGGCCGGTGCACCGGGGGGATCGGAGGGGGGCGGTAGCCCCCCTGGCGCCGCAAGGTTTCCGGTACCTATGCACTGTCGCTGGTTGTATGAGCGGCCCTCCGGCTGTCTCGGTCCCGTCGTAACGACGCGAGTCCATGCCGGCGGGGGGTACGGGGGGCTGCAGGCCCCCCGCCCGTCCCGGGGCCTGGGCAAGGGGTCGGTGCGGGAGATCAGGCGATTTGTTAGCCTTGTCTGTTGGCTCTAAACGGGTGGGCTGTTGTGTTCGATTCAGAACCGTGAGGGCTGTTTTGATGCAACAAACCACGGCTGCGGGGTCTCACTCAGACCGAGAAGCCAGTCTGCGCTGACCTCGAGGGCCATTGCGAGGGCACGGAGTGATGGTGTATCCGGTACTTTGCCGCCCTCCCAGTTGCCTATCGATCTCTCGGCCTTTTCTATGCGCTGCGCCAGTTCCGCCTGTGTCCATCCTCGTTCAAGTCGAGCCGCCCGGATGCGAGCTCCGGTCGGTATTACGTCGCCATTGCCCTTCTGCTGACCTGCGAGGGACGTTAGGGCTTCTTCTATCCGTTCCCTCATTGCTGGTGACGGGTTCCCGTGCTCCAGCTCCCATCGGCACATCGTCGCTACAGAGATCCCAACCGCCCGCGCAAGCACCGCCTGCGTGATGCCTAGCGTTTTCCGTTGCGCACGGATATGTGGGCCCCACTCAGCGTCGCTCACCATGCGCACAGACCCTCCAGGATAAGAACGTTGAAAACGAATGGGTATTGACAAACCGAACACACAGGCGGAAACTCTCGACGGACGGTGCTGGGCAGGAGGCCCAGTCGTGTGCTGTCGGCAGGAGGGCCGTCAATATTGTCACCAGACGCTGAAACCAGCAAAAATTCGCAAAAGCCTTCCGTCCTTCCGAATAAGGCCGCCCGCCTTGGGGCCTTCCTGGAGACCTACCGAGTGCTCCTCATTGCAGAGGGGGCGGACGGCATCCCCGCAGTCTGGCGCGCGGCCCGGGCGGCCGTACACGGGGTGGGGGAGGCTGCTTGCCGGGAAGCGGCGTGTCTCCACGGGCTGCCCGTACCTCCGGAACACTCCCATCGCCGCGGTCGCGTACCCGATCCCACAATCACCGAGTTCCGTGAGACATACGAATGGGCCCTTCACGATCTAGCCGACTTGTACGGACTTTCTGTGGACGACCCGGACATTACACGGGCCGCGTGGCAGGCTGCGATGGCATCCCACCCCGTCGCGCCGAGTTCGGCACGGATGCGCTGCCGCCACGATGGTCTTCCTCTGCCTCGGCCTGGCCGCCCGGCGGGCGCGGCGACGGACCTTCCGCCTCTCCCTTCTGTCGTGTGCCGGCGGCGCGGTCTGGCTGTGTTTGATAGCGCGTGGGTTGCCCGCGCCGGTCAAGCACTTGGTCCCACGCACCTCCCATCTCGGGAACTGGACGACGCCGAGCGGCTGGACGCGGCGGCGCGACGTGGCGCCAAGATGCAGCGGTGGTTCCAGGACCGCCGTCAGGCCAACGCTGTGCGGCGGTCCCTTCGGTCCCTTGCCACCGCCGATCCTGCGCGACGCGCTGAGCTGGTCGCACGCTTAGAGCAACGTGCCGCCACGGCAACGGCCCGTCGAGCCCATGCCCATTGAGGGCACTGCTATTTTGCATGAAATACATCTATCCTGTCCGAGGTGGTAATCCGTGGATCGACCGCATGCGCCGCCCAGTCGTGGGGACCCTGAGGAGTTCCGCCGGGTGTGCGCCGATTACACCGCCCTTACGGGACGCACCGACCTCAAGCCAGAGCACCTCGCCGCCCTCAACCTGGGACCTCCCCTGACCTCGGCCTATGTGCAGGACAAGCTATCGCTTCTCGCAGAGGCTCTCCGCCGCGGCAACGTCCACAACCCGCGCGGTTTCCTTCTGCGCGCACTCGAACACGATTGGCGTCCGGACTCCGCGCCACCAAGCAGAGAGGATCTTGCGTCTCGCCTGCGGGCGTTGGGTGTGTCCAAGGCAATGGCCGCGCGCTTGGTCCGCACGAACGCAGTCCCCGCCATCGTCCGTCAGCTTGATTGGCTGCCATTCCGCTCTGTGCAGGAGCCAGCCCGCTCCATTGTCCGGGCCATCCGTGACGACTGGGCTGAGCCCCGTGCGGCCCGCGAGGCGCACGCTGCCGCCGGTCGCACGGCCATCCGGGAGGACCTCCTCGACCGCCTTGAGACGGCCCGCACAGCGGCAGCGACACCAGAGGCCCGCGCCGCCGGGGCTCTGGCGCTGGCGGAGATGCGAGCGCATCTCGGGCTTGCCGGTGCCCGCCCGCCGCGCCCCACCCGATAGCTGTGCAACTCGCACTTGTGCAAGTGGTACATGCACAGCCGCCACCTGAAGGGAAGTGCACACATGCGAGGTTCCCGCATCTTCTGGGCGGGCGCTGTCCTGTCGGCAGTCGGCGCCGCCTCCGCAGTCCTACTGCTCGTCGGTCACGCCCGGCATATGGAGCGCGTAGTGGTCGCTCGGCACGGAATCCCGCCCTGGAGCCTTATCACGCCCGGTGATTTGACCCTAGCCCAGCGTCCCGTCGTGGGCCTGCTTCCCGGCACCATCCTCAGCATGGGACAGGTGCAGGGCCGGTTCGCAGTCACCGGTCTGCTCGCAGGCGAGGCCGTTACTGCCGCGGCGCTGTCCGGGCCCGACCTTGCTTCGGCGTATGACGCTCAACTCGCGGCCCTCGACGGTCTCACACGTCACTGCACCCAGGGAACGCTTGCGTCAGCGCCGGGGCCCGCCAACGCCAACGGAAGCGGAGGCACACCGGGAGTGGTCCGCTGTGGCGATTACACAGCCCTGCCGCTGCCTTTGACGGCGGAGCAGGGGTACGATCTCTTCCACGCCGGGAGCCACATCGACCTGTGGGCCACCTTCTCCACGCCGAGCGGCCAGGTGACGGACCTAGTCTCCCCCGGGGTGTTGGTGCTGGCCAAGTTTACGCCAGGAGCCAGCGCCCCAATTGTTACTGCAACCCAGCAGGCACCCGTCGCCACGACTGGCGTGGCGGTCATTGCCGTCGGGCCGGCAGAGGCAGCCCGCATCCTGGAGGCTGCGAAATTGGGCTCTCTCACCGCAGGACTGGAGCCCATCGGCGGGCAACCCACGGCCGCCGGCGCACCCGTCACGCTCGCCACCCTCCTTGGACCCCAGGCTGCCTCCCTGGCTCCTTCGCAAGCCGGGCACCTGCCGGCGGTGGCGCCATGAGTACGGTCATCACCGTCGCTGGGCTGCGCGGAGGGGCCGGCAAGAGCGAGGTGGCCGCGATCCTGGCGGCGGCCGCGGTGAAAGCCGGCCGTCGCGTCGTGGCCATCGACGCGCATGAGGCTGAAGGCCCCATGCCCATGCTGCTCGGGCTCGCGCCCAGCGACACGCACGAGCGCCTTCGGTCGTGGGCGGGCGCCGTCGTCGACGGGCCTCTCGCAAATGCTGGGGTTGCCGCGAGTATGCTCGCGCCGACCGCTGTCGGGGTGGACTTGGTGCGGGGCGAGGCCACCCTGCGCTACTCCCTCCCAGACCCGGTGTTGATGCAGCGCATCGCGGAGACCCTTGCGGCCATCTACGACGTCGTAGTGATCGACTCCGGGCCGTTGCCGACACCCGCCGCGCTGGGTGCGGCCAGGGCCTCCGGTGCTCTAATCTTCGTCACGGACCCGACGCTTGCCGGCTTCTATCAGACCCGTCACCTCAGTGAGGCCCTCACCGCCCAGGGGATTCGGCCACGCGGGGTGCTGGTCAACTGTGCGCATGGAGAGCCGCTTCCGGAACCGGCGGACCTGCCGGACATGGCCGAGACCGCCTACCTAGGCGCCATCCCTTGGGACCGGGCGCTGCTCGGCGATCAGCGCCCTCGGCAATCGGACGGGCCCTTTGCCCGGGCCGTGCGAACGGCGCTGGACCCGCTGCTGCCGGGGATTGCTCCGCCACAGCCCCGGCCTTGGTGGAGCCACAAGGGGGGGCGCACGAATGTCCTTGGTGCGTAACGCGCTGGCCAATACCGACCAGCTAGGCGCGATCGACCGCGACGCCGAGCCGCACGTCCGCACCCGTGGCGACGTGGTGGAAGCCGTCCGTGTGGACCTGGCCGACCGCCAGCAAGCCGAGCAGTTGCTGCCCGACGAGGAGACCGAGCTCATCCGCACCCTGGCGACGGCTGCCGTCATCCAACGCCAGGTGCCTGCCGCCCACCGCGAGGCCCTCATTGAGCAAGTCGTGGCGGACGTCAGCAAGAGCCTGCGGGGCCGCGCGGGCCCTCTCGACCAGCCCCTGCGCGATCCACTCGTCTTTGACATCATGGTCAATGCGCCCGGCGTGATCTTCGTCCGCCGCGGCTCCGACCCGCCAGTTCGTCTGCGGGACTCGTTCCCGGATAACGACGAGGTCGACGCCTTCGTCCAGCGGTACGCCGCGCGTGCCCACCGGCAGTTCACTCCGGCCGAGCCGACCCTGGACCTCCAGATGCCCGACGGGACCCGCCTCAACGCCGTGATGTACCCCATTGCCCGAGACGGCACCGCCCTGACCCTCCGGCTCCACGCCCGCTTCCCGGAGTACGAGGAGCTGCTCCGGGACTTTGGCATTTGCCCCGACGGCACGGAGGACTGGAGCCACCACCTCGTCCGGCGGCGGCCGCGCTACCCGGGCTCCGACGCCACAGCGGACGATTTCCTCCGCTGGATGATCGCTGCGGGAGCCCGCTTCACTGTCATCGGGGGAACAGGGGCGGGCAAGACCACCCTGTTCAACGCCCTGCTGGCCCTCGTTCCCCCAGAGGAGCGCCTCATCGTCATCGAGGACACGCGCGAAATCCGCCTCTCCCAGCCAAACACCGTCCACCTGGAGACACGGGAGCACGTGCCGGAAGGCGCCACCACCGTCAACCAATACAAGCTCGTGGAGAATGCCTTACGCATGTACCCGACCCGCTTGTTACTCGGAGAGGTGCGCAGGGGAGACGTGCTCCTCGCCTGGCTCCGGGCGGCCCTATCCGGCCACCCAGGCTCCGCGTTCACGTTCCACGCTACCACCGTGGCCGACTTCCTGACGGCGGCCACGCAGGAGCTGCAGCTCGCGATGCCGGGCATGACCCCGGAGCTTGCCATGCGGAACCTTGCCGGCGCCGTCCAGGTCGTCCTTCGTTATGCCGTCCACCCCGAATATGGTCGGCGCCTGGTCAATGAAATCGCGGCGCTCGATGTCGCAGACGGGAAGGAGCCCCGCATCACCACGCTCTACCGACTCACGGAACCGGAGCCGGGTCACCCGGCCCTGGTATCCACCGGGAAGACACCTCCGTGGCTTACGCCCGAGGGCCACCTACCCATCTAAGCCCCGATCTCGACCACAAGTGAGGCGATTCCCGTGACCGCCCTGGCCGCAGCCCTCGCGGGCTTCGCCGTGCTCCTGGGTGCCCTCGGCTACGGCCTGCGTCCACGCAGTGCCGAGCGCAAGAGCGCGTTGCTTTTGCAACTCGCCGGCAGCCCCGGACCCTCCCGCGGCGCAGCCGACGCTCGCACGCGCGACAGCATCCTGCCCCGCGCGCTGCGCACTCGCCTGGATGCCGCCGGTATCGACTGGGCCGACGAGGCCGTGATTCTCTTTCTCCTGGCCACCCTCGCTGCATCCTACGTCGCCGGCCAACTGATGCTCGGGGGCAGCCCCCTTGCATGGCTGGTGACCGCTGCAGGCCCCTTCATTCCCGTCTGGTGGTGGGGGCAGCGGGCGGAGGGGCGGCGCCTGGAAATCCAACGCGAAGCATCCGAAGCCGTCCGCGCGCTCGGGCGGGCCGTCAGTAGCGGGCTGCCCCTCGACCGCGCCCTCCGGCGCTTCGCCGACCGACACGGTGGGCTGCTCGCACGCGAAACCCGCGAGGCGCTCGCCATCATGGACCACCTCGGTACACCCCTGGATCTGGCGCTGCTCCGTATCCAGCAACGACTCCCGGTGTACGAGGTCCGTCTCACCGTCGCGCTACTCCGCACGGCGGCGCGGGGCATCCACCTCGCCGAGCGACTACGGGACTTGGCCGCGACGCTGGACGACCGCGCTCGCGCCCTGGCCAAGGCCCGGACCGCCCTGGGGGAGCCCCGTAAGGACGCGGCGGGCGTTGTTGCCTTTCCGCCCATCGTCTGCATGATCTTCCACTACGTCATGCCCTCCTACTACGCCGTGCTCACCCAGACATTCGGCGGCCAGGTCGCCCTCATCGCCGGCCTCGGCGGCCCCCTGCTTGCCTATGTCTGGGTATATCGCCGCACCATCGTCCACGATCGCGTCTAGGGAGGTGTGGCCGTTGAGCGCCAGGCTCGTCCTCGTGGCGGCCCTCGCCGTGTTCTTCTCTGTGCTCTGCGCAGCCGCGGCCTACACCACAGCCCAAGCCGAGCGCCGTCAATCCGCCCTGGACTGGCTGACCCCACGTGCGCGGCCATCCCCTGCGGCCGGCGGTACCCGTGGCCACTCCTGGCTGCCGCGCCTTCACCTGCTGACTCCAACAGCCGCGGAGCAGGCGCTCATCCCCAAGGCACTCGCCATGGTCGGGTGGGACTGGACACCGTCTGAGTGGCAGGCCCTCCGTTTGGTCGCCGCGGGGGGGTGCGCCCTCATCCTCGCCTTTCTGGCCCTTGCCCTACTCGGCCGCCCCCTGTTTGCTGGTGTCGCCGCTCTCGCCGGCATCCTGCTCGGTCAGGGCCTGCCCGAGCAGGCATGGAAGGCGGCGGCCGGCCGACGACGGCATCAGGTCGAGGCAGACCTACTGCCCTTCGTCGATTTGCTGGGCGTGCTCACCGCCTCCGGTGAAACCTTCGAGTCCGCCGCCCAACTCGCATGCGACGAGATCCCTGGGGTGCTCGCCGATGAAGTCCGGCGGATGCTCGCGGCCCAACGGGAGCAGTCGCTCCGCTTGCCGGCGGCGCTGCGTGCCCTCGCGGCACGGCTGGACCACCCGGACGTCCGTTACCTTGCCGACGCCATCCCGGATGCGGCTGAGGTCGGGCGTGGGCTCGGAGAGACGTTGCTTGCCATTGCGCGCAATCTACGGGCCATGCGCAACGAGGACATCCTGCGCCATGCCCAAAACCAGGGTATCTCCTCCAATGCTCTGCTCGCCCTCGCAGCCACCGTCCCAACGGTGCTGCTCATCATGTACCCCGGCTTCCGCCTGATCCTCAAAAACTTCTAGCCCCGCGCCGGTCATCCGGCGCGATGTGGGCGTGTGGGCGTAAGGCACCCGCAAAGGAGGTGAATACCCTGGGGCAGACAGCCACGTGGCTTACCCGCGCGGCGATCGGGCTCATCATCGCCCTGGTGGTCGGCGGCGTCATCTACGCCGCGGCCAACTCGAAGGCGGCCAATGTGGGCAACCAGATCAGCGGCACCACATCCTGCTCGGCCAGCACCTGCACCAACTAGGCCAGGCACACCGCACCCGGGGCGGGCCAACCGCCCCGGGCCCTCATTGCGCGCAAAATACCGGGCTTCCACGAGAGGGGGAACCCCGATGCGCTGGGTGCTTCGCGCCCGGCCTGGGCAAGAGACCATCCAGTGGCTCATCATCGCGCCGGTCTTCCTTGGTGCCTTCTTTTTGGCCCTCGGCTTCGGCTTCGCGGCGCTCGCCCGCGCCGAGGTTGCCGCGGCCGCGCGCTCAGCAGCCCGCACCGCCGCGATCGAGTGCGGCCAGGGAACGAGCACCTGGTCCACGGACGCCCAGCAGGTCGCACTGACCGCGCTGCAGCAAGGCGCGCTCCCCCTGGGCAACGAGGTGCCAAACCCCACACAGGCCCGCGATTGGTACGTGGGCACCTACTGCTCAACGCCTGGCCAGCCGGGCGGGATCGCAGCCGTACAGGTCCAGTACGTCGTCATCAACCTCTACCCACAGTGGGGCAAGATTTTCGGCGGCCAGGGGGGCGTCGGCGCTTGGACCCTCAACCAGGTGGCCTCGTTCCCCACGGAATAAGGAGGCCACCTCCATGCCGCGGCGCCCCGGCCAGGTCGCCATCATGTTTCTTGTTCTGTTCCCGACCCTCTGGTTGTTCGTGCTCCTACCGTTCAGCTACGGATGGGCGACGGCCGCCCGCGCGGTGGTCCAGTCGGCCGTCGACGCCTCCGCGCTCGGTTGTGCCTCGCAGGCTAACATCACCAAACTGGTAGACGCCCGCGGGCAGGTCTACAGCACCACCGTCGCGGTGGATCCGACCGCCGGCCCGGCGGCCGCCGCCACATGGTGGCAGCGGTCGATGCTTCAGGCCGGCTTTCCCGGCCTCTATCTCCACCAGTGGACCGTCAACGTCACGGGCGCCGTCTGCGTGGTGCAGGTCGCCGCCAATCTTACCCCGCCCGCCGGCGCCCTCTTTGCAGCCTTCGAGTACCTGAGCGTCGGGGCCGCGGCCCGGGCCGTCGTCCCCAACTGAGGTTTACTGAGGTGACGCCACGTGACCCTGCTACTTGTGCGTGTCGCGCTCACGGCCGCCTGTGGCGGCTTCGCCGCCTACGTGGATGCACGGACCCGGACCATCCCTGACCTGGCCTGGCTCGCGGCCTTCGCCGCGGCTCTGGTCCTCGCGATCATCGGTGGGTGGCCAGCCCGCATCTCCGCCCTGACCGGCGCCCTCTGCGCCGCGGTGGCCTTTCTGCCGGGACTCCTACTCCGTTCCGGCGGGCAGCCCATGGTGCCCATCGCCGACTATCTCCTGGGCACCGCGCTCGGCGCCCTCTCCGGCCTGGCCGCACTGCGCGCCGTGCTCCTCGTCACCATCCTCGGGTTCATCTATGGTGTCGCCCTGCTCGCGGCCGGGCGCTGGCGCGGCCGCGCTTGGGCCGCGATCCTCGCCGAGCGCCCACCCTTTGCACCGATCCTCGCCTGCGCCTTCGTCGCGGGGCTGACCCTCCAGGTGATCGGCTGAACCACAGGGGGAGTCCGCATGGCACGCCGATTCGCGCCCCGGCTCCTCGCCGGGGCGCTCCTGTTGGCGACGCTTCAGGTGTCCGGGCCTGCGGCCGCCGGTACCGTGAAGTCCGCCAACCCTTGGTGGTTCGCCGACGACTACCTCGACGCGTCGGCGGTGAACCCCGTGATGACGACGGCTCTCGTTAACACCGCCAGCCCGGGCACCGTGCAACTGCCCTACGCCCCGGCGCAGGTCGCCTACGATCCCGCCGGCACCTACGCCCTGGTCGCCACGCCCGGCGGCGTCACCGCCTGGGTCTTCGACGGCCAGCAGGTCCGCCCGGTCAGCGAGTGGTCCCTCGGCAGCCTCTCTGGTGCAACGGGCGTGACGTGGCTAATGGGCGGCCGGGCCTTCGCCGTCGCGACCGGTTCCCAGCTCGCTGTCTACGCGCTGTCCGCCGGCGGTGGCGGCTACGACGCCGTCCTGGCCGCACAAACCAGCTTTAGCGGCGCCACCGGCCTGGCTCCGGGCCCGAGCGATCTACCGTCGTCGGTGCTCGCCGCTACGGCCAGCGGCGCCACGGTGCTGGAGGCCCAAGGGACTTCGCTCGTCCCTGTCGGTGCCGGCATCGCTGCCGGGCCCACAAACCTCGGCGTGGCGGCCACGTCCGACGGCTCCGTGGCCGCCACGTGGCAGGCCGGTGCGGTCCAGCTCTGGGCCTGGAACGGATCCGCCTACGCCCCTGCCGGGGCGTGGGCACCCCCGGTCCCTCTGACCACTGACGGGCCCGTCGCTGCAGTCGCCTTCTTCCCACAGGCCGGCGCCCAGGGGGGCGCGTACTGGCTGCTCACGACCGGCGGGCAACTCCTCGCCTACTCCTACGGCCCCAGCGGGGTTGCCCAGATGCCGGGAATGTCACTGTCGGTGGGCACCTCCCCGGCGCTGCCCACCGGCCTGGGTGCCGGTTGGAACCCGAACGGCGTCGGCGTCCTGTACCCCAGCGGCTGGCGCTACGAGGATCTGGGGAGCGGTGGCACCTTCGGGGCCGACCCGCTGCGCAGCCTCGGGGGGCAGGCATGGCCCCTCTATGTACCCTCGGCCGTGCTGCAATCGGTGGTACTTCCCATTGGCCATACGCTCGACATGGTACGGGTCGAGGATGCCACGTGCGCTGGCGGGCAGCAGCCGCCGAACTGCTCCCAACTCCCCACCGTCCCTGCGGGAACGTCCGTCGCCTATGCGCTCAGCACGGACAACTGCGCGACCTGGACCCCGGCGCCGGTGTATACCAACGTCTCCGTCCCGGCCGGGTCGTCGGTCTGCTACCAGATCACGCTGCAGACCACGGACCCCAGCGAAACGCCCGTCGTGGACGTGACCAATCTCTACGAGATTGCTTCGCAGACCTCACAGGAAACGCCCGGCGGTCCGGCTCTACTTTGCCTGGGGACCGGTTGCCAGTAGGAGGAGGGCTAGGCCGTGGAGGAGTGGTTGCGCTTCGGCCTGGTCGCTACGTGGGCCTCCGTCCATCCTGAAACCAACCGGCATCGCGTCTATACGCTCCGGTGGGAGTTGTCCATGTTTGGGGCGGCGCTGCGGGCCGAGTGGGGGAGGGGGGATCGAGGGCCGCGACAGACGCGGACTTGGTGGCCTGACGAGCAGGGGCGGCCAGCGGAAGCCGCCGAGAGGGAGCTGATTCGGCGGCGATTGGCGCACGGGTACGTTGAGACGTCGCGCGGGCCCGCGTTTCCCCAAAAGCGGACGCAGGAGGCCGATGTCTAGGGCGCCTCCGCCGGCTGCGCCGGCTCTCCGCCACCCGCTGGCGCCGGCCGAGCCTGTAGTCTCGGCTACGGCGCCTGCCGCTACGCGGCACCGCGGGTACCCGGCGGGGCGCGGTCCGGAGCCCACCCCCTCCCCCCGGCGCGGTGCGCCGCCCCCAGTTCCCCCTCCATCGACAGCCGCCGATGCCGGCGGCCCGGGAGGGGGCACAGGGGGTTGGGAAGCGGGCGCGGCAGCCCGCGTTCCTCGAGCTGCTTGCGCCCGCGGGCACGCCAGAGGGGGCGTCCCCCCTCTACGACACCCCCATGGGCCGGAGGCGCCGGCCGCCGCTTTGAGCTACGCTCCGGCTCGGCCGGCTCAATCTTGGACCGCCCCTCGGCCGCTCAGTCTACTCCCCGGCGCGCCACGGGTGTACCCAGCGGACGCGGATGCAGGTACACTCGGGACGGAGGGCTCGACCCTCCCCAGGCCGTTCCCCCCTTCGCCGCGTGGGCGCGCGGCACCGGCCCGTAAGGGCTCGGTAGAAGGGGGGTGGACGCCTACGGATGTGACGGTCCACATGGTGCTCTCGCACGCTACCGTGCTGGCGCTGTGTGCCTTGGCGGTCCAGTTGGTAATCCGCCGCTGGACCAAAAAGTGAGAAGCCGGGCGCTCGCTACGCCCGGCCCCTCGTGATCCAAACCTCGTAGGTACCTGCGGCCGGGCTGCGCGCCCAACCGCGGGGCGCCGGGACCAAACCGGCGTCCCGCACTGATTATCCTATGCAGGCGCGTCGGAGTCAATGCGCCACGCACCGTAAAGCCATGAGGCAGTAAGCAGGAGCGGCGGGGAGGCCCCGGGGGCCATCGTGCCCGAGCCTCCCCGCACCCCACCGTCGCCCCTGGAGTGGCCAGGGGGCTGCCGCCCCCTCCCGTCCCCTGCCGACCCGGAGCCGCGGGGGGATGTGCCCCCCGCACCCCCATTTGGCCGGTGGCGCCGGGCTCCGCCCGGCTCGGGCGAATCGCCTCTTGGACCGCCCCTTGGCCCCTCAGTCTACTCCTCTCCGCCTCTTACGCCGCCAGGGTCCGGCTGCGGCTTATCCTCCGTCGCTCCGCTCGTCCGGTAAATCCTCGCCCGGCTTCGCCGCCCCGGCGGCGCGGCGGCTCGTCGTCTCCGTCGGGCCACAAGGGGCGGTCCAAAAAATGGCGGTGTGTAGACAGCACACAGCCGAGGACGCCCCGGCAACGGGCGCGGGATGCCGTCGGGGCGGAAGGCCAGCCAGGGCCGTCGGCAGCAAAACAATGCGGAGTGCCGGACCTGGAACACCCCGGAGGGCACGCACCCCGAGCACCCTACCTTGACAACCGCACACCGGAGAAGGCGCCGAGCGGCAGACGCGGAGATAGACGCGGCGGCAATGAAGGCGCCTGTGCAGCGAACCGGCCGGGGTGCAATGCCCGGCGCAAGGGGGAGGGACCGCGATGGGGACCGTGGCCTGCCTGGGGCGCTTCCACCTGGGGAGGGTGCTGGCGACTCAGGCGGCGATGCGCGCACTGATGGTGGCGGAGAAGGACCCGATGGAACTGCTCTCCCGCCACCAGCGTGGCGACTGGGGCGATCTGGGCGACGACGACAAGGAGAGCAACGAACTCGCCTTAATCCATGGCGCGCGGCTCCTGAGCGCCTACAACGTCGCGCCGGACCTGCGCCTGTGGATCATCACCGAGGCGGACCGGAGCGCGACCACGATTCTACTACCCGAGGATTACTGACCCGCATGCACCGTAACACAGGAGGCCCTGCGACATGTTCAATCAGGCAACGATCATCGGCCGACTGACGCGAGACGCGGAAGTCGGCGCCTTGCCCAACGAGCGCAAGACCCCGCGTGTCCGGTTCACTGTCGCGGTGGACCGAGACTACGAAGTGGACGGGGAAACTCCCACCGACTTCTGGCCCGTCGAGATCATCGGCGAGTACGCCACCAAGATGGCGCCGTTCCTCACTAAGGGCAGGTTGCTGCTCTGCGCGGGGGCGGCGCATATCAACAGCGACCGCGCCGAGGACGGCCACTATCGCGTGTTCCCTTTCATCAGCGCGCGGACGGTGCGGTTCTTAGACCGGAGGCCGCGCGAGGCCGACACAGAGGAGGCGGCAGGGGCGGCCGAGTAGGCCGCCCCTGTCCCCGCACACATACGACCCAACCAAACCTCGTAGGAGCGTGACATATCCAGATGGCAGCCCAGAGGCAGGCGAAGGCGACGGCCACAGCGCCCGCGGCCCGGCGCGGGCAGAACCGTAGCAAGGGGGCCGCGACCTCGGACGTGCAGACCAACACGGCCGAGGCCCCGGCCCCCGATGAGGCTCTGGCGCAGCCCGAGGCGGCACCAGCCGCCCCGGGCGAGCAGGGCGCCTCGGACCCCGAGGCGCTGGCCGCCCCCGTGGCGGCGGCCGAGCCGCCGAGCGTCAGCGAGGATGCGAGCGCGGCCGCCGCGGGCGGGGGCGGTGCCTTTGACCCGGCCCTGCCGATTGACGCTGTGACGGTGCAGAGCAACGTCCGGCGTTACTTCGATGAGGAGGCACTCGCTGAACTCGCGGCCGACGTCAGGGTAAACGGCATCCTCCAACCGCTGCTGGTGCGCACCTGGGACGACGTAGCCGCAGGCCAGTACGTGTTGGTGGCGGGGGAGCGCCGCCTGCGGGCGGCCCGACTCGCCGGGCTCGCCACGGTGCCCGCCCTGATCCGGCGCATGGACCCGAAGACCGCCTCCCGTGCGCAGATCCTGGAGAATGTGCATAGGGCCGACCTCAACCCGATCGAGGAAGCGGAGGGGTACGCCGCCCTGATCCGTGACCACGGCTACAAGCAGACGCAACTCGCCGAGGAGCTCGGAGTTAGCCAGCCCCACATCGCCAACCGCCTGCGACTGATGAAGCTGCCCGCCGCCACACGGGACGTTATTTCACAAGGAATCCTGCCCGCCGCCACGGCGTTGCCACTGGTGAAAATTGCCGAGCAGTACCCGAGTGTGGCCGAGGCTGCGGGCAAGGACATGGTGCTCGCCAAGGTGGCGGCGTCGAGGGCTGAGGAGTGGGTCACGGAGTGGCTCGGTTCCCACATGCAGAAGCTGGAGGGTTGGGACGCCCGCTGCTGTGGCGACCATACGCACTGCCCATGCCGCCACATCGCCAAGCAGTTCGGCGGTAAGGTGGCCGTGTGCATGGACCCGGCCCGCTTCGCCCAGGTAGAGGAGGAAGCCCGCCAGGCCCTCATCGCGCGGGCGGCCGTGGACCGTCCGCAGGCGGTGGCTCCCGACCCGGTACCGCCCAAGCCGGGGCCCGACGACCTCATTCCAGGCGTGCGGGTCCTGCGGCGGCCGACCACCGAGGACGACGACGAGAGCGTAGGTAGGGAGCAGGCAGAGCGACCCGAGGCCGAGGGCCCGGCGGCGGAGCCGCCCGCGCCCGACGGGGAAGCCCCGGAGGGCGCGGCGCCTGTCCGGCCCGAGGTGTTGGACCTGCGGCGGCTACCTGGGCACGCGTACGCCTACCTGGGTAGGGTGCAAGGCGGTGACGATGCCCCGGAGGCGTGCCGCGAGTGTCCGTGCCTGCGGATGGCCCAGCGCGTGCCGGACGGGCAGCTCGAATGGGTCTGTATCGACCCGCAGCGCCACCAAGCCGAGGAACGGCGGCGCACCCGCGACAAGAACAAGAAGGCCATGGCGGCCCTCAAGACCGAGCGGGAGCGCACGCAGCAGTGGGCCGTCGGACGGGTGCAAGAATCGTGGAACGCCGACCAGGGTGCTCCGGTGTTGGGGCAGGTGGACCTCGCCTACATGGCCGCCTTCGTCCTGACAGCGGCCAAGCCCGAATATGGCCCGAACGGCAAGCCCCGCGCCAACCTCCGGGAGTACCTCGCCGGGTACGGGGTGGAAATCGAGAACGCGGCGGCGCCGTACCACTCGCACCCGGGCATCGCGGGCAAGATGCTCTCCCTTCAACCCCAAACCCTCTGGCGGCTGTGCATCGAGTGGCCCCTTATCGCCACAGACCACGGCCTCGGCGCGTGGTATCGGCGGAAGGTGGACGCGCCAGAAGGAACAGCGTGCGACATCTGCGAGCAGGCGCACGACGACCTGGACCCCTTCTACTGCCGGCGGCCGGATCTGGTGCCCGAGGGCGTATACCTGCTGGCCTGTCCCAAGTGCCGGGACATCTCGGACCTCGCCCGGTTGGGCTTCTACAGCGAAACCATCCTGGGTGCAACGCCGGTGCACATCACGCCCGAACAGGCGGCGGCCGTACGCGAGGCGGAGGGGCGGGCCGACGGTGGGGATGAGTCCTTCCATCCTTGCCACCTGTGCGCGGACCACTTCGTGGAGGAGGCGCTCCGCCGCTATTACAACCACCGCTGGGACGGCGCACCGCGCGGGGCATGGATGGACGTTTGTATTGCCTGCGCCCGGGACCGCATGCAGGACGCAGCCGACCTCTACGGGTTTCGGCCGGATGCCCCGGCCGAAGGGGCGGGGGAGCCCCTGACCGACGAGCAGGCTGCCGCCCTGCTGGAGCAGGAGGCGGATGGAGAGATCGAGGGGCACTTGGCTACGGAGGTCCCCGAGGTTGAAGTGCCGGACAGCGCATAGGGCCGGGGAGCGGGAGGGGGCAGCACCCCTCCTGCGCGGGCCCGGAGGGGTACTCCACGGCGGTGGAGATCCTGACATGTAGGGTGGGAATCTGCGCGGGCCGCCCAACCAGGGGCGGCCCGCCTTTTCGCGTTTGGAGGGCTGTCCGTGCGTAGCTGGCCACTCGCTGTGATCCTCTGGCTGGCGCTAGGCTCCGGTGCGTCGGCCGCGGCGGCGCTGCCCGCGCCGACACCCGCCGTCATCCCGGCCTCCGCCGGCCGCCCCATGAAGGTTCCCGAGCCGACGTACCGCTGGCACGGCCTGACCGTGCCCGTCGGCGCGTGTGGCGCAATCGTCGGCGGCCGGGCGATGATCCTGCCCTGCGGTGATACGCGTGTGGTGGCCTACCGGCGCCAGCGTGCCGCAGAACGGGCGACGGATTGGCGGTGGGCGGGCGTAGGCGCCGCGGCGGCGGTCGCCAGCGGGGTTGGGTTTCTGCTCGGGCGGCGCCGTACCCGGGTTCGGAGGGGGGTGTAACCATGCGCGGACTGCGGTACCTGCTACCGGCCATGACGCTGGTCGGAACCCTGGCGCTGTGGGCAGGGGTCGCCTCGGCCAACAGCAGCAGCTTTTCGGCGACGATCAACAATGCCTGGTCGCAGGACGACAACGGCAACAGCAACCCCAACGGCAACTGCAGCGGGTCGGTCGGCGGCAGCCCGAGCCCGGCCTTCGGCATGGGCTATCCATACGGGACGAACAACGACGAGTACACCCAGTGGGCGTTCGGTTCGTGGAACGCCGCGGTCGGCGTGCCGGCCGGGGCGACCCTGACGGACGCCTCGCTGTCCGGGTCCGTCTCCGAGAGCGCGATGAACGGCTATACGGCGCCCGCCGGATCATACGGGATCAATGTCGGGGCCGGCGCCGGCTCCCCATGGCTGAGCGGCCGGAACAGCGGTTGCTACTACCCGCTCTCGTACGGCATGGGCGACAGTTTCACCGCATCGTTTCCCGGCAACACCAGCCCCGTGTCCTTCAGCGGGGACGCGTACAACCTGGCCCACACCTACGTGACCGACGGATCCGGTGACGTGTACCTGGCCACGGGCGACTGGCAGTTGCCGCAGGGCCTGTGGATGGCACCCGCGTCGAGCATGACCCTCACCGTGGACTACGCCTTCACGCCCTCCGGCATCTCCATCTACCAGCCGCTGTCGGGCAACGGCACCCAGGTCACGGTCTCGTGGAATCCCAACGGCAACTGGGGCGGCACCGACTACGCCCTGCAGCGGGAGACACTGAACTCCGGCGGGGTGGCGGTCGGTTGGACGACCATCTACCAGGGGACGGCGACGAGCTTCACGACCGGCGACCAGACCTGCGGCGTGGGTTACGCGTATCGGGTGCAGGCGGTCGGCGCGTACGCGTCGACGCCCTGGGACGCCTCCTCTGAGTGGGACGAGTACCCCTGCAGCGAGTCCTTTGTGGGCGCCACCACGACGTCGGTGACCGTCTCCTGGCCGCAGGTGACGCCGAACACTGTACCGGAGATCGTGTGGTGTGAGGAGGGCACCCCGGCGGGCGGCGTGTCGTGCCAACAGCAGCGGTTCGACATCGGCGCGGGGGGCACGTCGGCCACCCTCACGGGCCTCGTGCCCAACGCGGAGTATGCGGTGTGGGCCTGCTCGGCGACGAACGCCTGGGGTTGCCCGGAACTCAACGTCTGGACCTACGCGGCGGTGCCGACGCTGAGGGCAAATAACAACATCTCCGGCCTGGCCTACGACCAGCAGCCGCTCACCTGGGCGGCGAACAGCAACGCGCCGGGGACCATCTACCAGCTCCAGCAGGGGACCTACGCCCAAAGCGGCGCGTGGCAGGGCGGCACGATCATCTACCAGGGTACCGGGATGAGTGTCACGGCGAATCAGGCGGCCGGCACAAGCTACTCGTACAACGTCTGGGCCATCAACGCGGGGTACGGCACCGGGTCCGGGGCGAGCAATGGCGTCGCCGTCCAAGTGGCGAGCACGCCGACCCTGGCCATCACCGGGCCGACGACGGCCACCGTTTCCTGGCCGGCGGTGGCGTACATGGCTACGACCGGCGTTGCCTGCAACATCAACGGCACGGCCAACTGGTTCTATCCGGGCCCGGCGACCGGCGGGGCGACCAGCCTCCAGGTCACCGGCCTGCAGCCGAACACCCAGTACTACTGCGTCACCTACGCCATCACCAGCAACCAGGGCATCCAGTGGTGGCAGGGGGCCAACGTCGCCTACACTGACGCCAACGGGCCAATCGGAGTGACCGTCACCGGCGTTACGGAGACCACGATCGACGACTCCTGGAACGCGAACGGGGACCCGCCGGGGACGCTGTACCGGACGTACCTGGAGCCGGCGTCCGGCGGCGCGGGCGTGGACTGGCAGACCACGTACAATAACACCGCGATTTACAACAGTCTGCAGTGTGGCGTGATCTATACGCCCTATGTCCAGGCACAATCGGGCAACGGGCAGTGGACGCCGTGGGTCGCCGGGCCTGCCACCGTCACCGTGCCGTGCGAGCCTGCGCTGTCGGGTAGCGACGGCGGCCTGGGCTGGTCGCCCACATCTGGCCGCGGCTACGTGACGCTCTCCTGGCCGCCGAGCCCGGGCGCCACCGGCTACACCCTCTATGTGTGGGACGGCGCGACCTACGAGTCCTTCGACCTGGGTGATGTGACCTCGTGGGACAGCCGGCAGGGGCTGATCTATCCGGCGGACCAGAGCCTGTATCCGAACGTGCCGGAGGCCAGCAAGAGCCCGCCGGTCTTTGCCCACAGCGGCGGCGGCCTCAACCTGCGCGACCTGCCGTTGGACCTATACTGCACGACTGGGACGTATTACTGCACGACCTCGTCGGCGCAGAACTATTGGTTCACGGTGGCCGCGTACAACGCCTCCGGCAGCAGCGCCAGTTTTCAGGTGCCGGGGCAGTCGGCCTCCAGCTACTATCAGCCGACCCTGCCCCTGCAGACCGACCCGAACGCCCCCGTGGTGACCAATTTCACGCTAAATAACGGCGGTGCCTACACCTACAGCTCGACGGTCGCCTATTCCCTCAGCGCCGCCGAGGGGACGTCCGGCATCGCTGCCTATGCCCTGTCCAACGACGGCACCACGTGGACGACCACGGTGTTCAGCGGCTGCACCGTCGGCCAAATCGCCCCGTGCCAAGGGAGCCTGTCGACCTCCGGCATGTGGACCTTGTTGCCGGGGCCCGGCAGCAAGACCGTCTGGGTCAAGGTCGAGAGTGCTGCGGGCGTCTGGAGTGCTCCGATGGCCACGACGGTCTACGTGAACGTCGACCAGACAACACCTACGGTTAACGTCACGCTCAACGGCGGCGCCACCAGCACCACCAGCACCTCCGTCACGGTCGGCGTAAGCGTGACCGATACCGTAGCGCAGGAAACCAGCCTGACGTGGCAGGTTCGGTACAGCACAGACGGCGGTGTCACATGGAGCGCGTGGCAAACCGAGGGGGCGTCCATGAGCTGGAGCACGCCGTGGACGATTCCCGGTGGCCAGTCCGGGCCGCGCAGCGTCTACGTCCAGGTCGAGAACAACGACCAGAACCTCGGCCAGGGGGCAGGGAGCATCCTCTTCGTCAACCAGACGCAGGGGAGTGGGACCCCTTCCCTGTCAACCCCCGGCACCACGAAGGCGTGCACGTGGCAGGTGGACGGTTCGCCCGTCTCCGCGACGTGCGTGACCAGCAGCCAGGTCTCCGTGCCGTTGACTGTACCGGCCGGCGCCACTCAGATGCGAGCCTCCTTGGACGATGTGACGTGGGGCCCGTGGCTCGGGGCGGCAAGCAGCCTGAGCACGGACCTGGGCGCCAGCCCGGGGGCAAAGACGGTATGGATCCAGTTCCAAGACGCCCAAGGCAACGTGACCGATGCCGGTCCCCTCTGGTACGTGTTCGACCCAGGGGCGCCCACCCTCAGCGCGTCGTGGCTTGGCAACGCCAGCGCCACCGACAGCACCGGAGCCGCGACCCTGAACCTGCAGGCGAGCGACGACGTGGGCCAGCCGAACCAGCTGACCGTGACGGTCACGGAAAATGGTGGCCAGGTCTACAGCGGCCCCTTCGGTGACAGCCTGCCGGTGACCCTCACCGGGACCGGCTACCAGATCGTCCAGGTCGCTGTGACCAACCTCACCGGGGCCACCACGACGGAGCGGCTGGGCATCTACGTGGAGTGATCCAGCGGACATTGGCGGCCTGGCGCCCGCACGCGGCGGCGCCGGGTTGCCCGCTATTTCCGGGAGGTGGCTCGGTGCAACTGTCCCACCGCTTCCAGCCGATCCGCGACGTGCGGACGGGGTCTGTCATCGGTTACGAGGCCCTGGCCCGTGTGGACGGCGGCATCACCATCAGCGATCACCTGGCCGCCGTTGGGCGCCTCGGACCCGAGGCGCTGCGGGCGTTCGACGCCGCCTCGGTGGCCGCCGCCGCGACGCTGGCTGCGGCGCATCTCCGGCCCGGGCAACGCCTCTTTGTGAATGTGACGGCCGCCACCGTTGCGGCCGTCCTCGCCGGCGGGGAGTGGCCCTCCATGCCGGGTGGCCTGCCCGTTGTTTGGGAGCTTCCCGAAGACCGATCCGGCAAGGACGCGCTTCTTGGTCCGCCGGAACTCGCCGTGCTCCGGGGTACGGGGGCTGAGCTCGCCCTGGACGATCTCGGGGAGGGGTTCGCCGACCTTCACCGGCTCGCGGCGGCCGGTGACCGCGTGTGGTGCAAACTGGGACCTTCTTTCGTCCGTAGCGCGGCCGCCGCGCCCCGCGTGCTCGACCTCCTCCGGGTCCTCTCCTACCACGCCCCGCGCATCATCGCCGAGGGTGTGGAAAGCGCGCGGACCTTGGCCCTACTCCGTGACGCCGGCGTGGCCTATGCCCAGGGCTACCATCTTGGCCGCCCCCGGGCGCTGCCCGTGCGGCCGGCTACCCGGCCAGTCTCGGCAATGGGAGGGATGGAGCGGTGGTGAAGAAGCGGTACGTGCCTGTGCGCGTCACCGAGGCGCAACTCGCGTGGCTCCAACATCGCGCCCAGGAACTGGGCATCCCCGTATCGGCAGCCATGCGCCAAGTCCTGGAAGAAGCCATCCGCGGGGTGCCAGTCAGCCGAGTGACCACGGAACTGGAGGCGGTGCTCAAACGCCTCCTGAAGGAGCATGGTCTGATGGCTGTTGGACCCAGCCACGGGGAGCGCGGCGGTCACTGATCTCCGGGGCGCGATACCTATCCACACCTGAGCCAGCACTCCGCACCCCCGAGGAGGGGAAGGTCCCAACCTCCCCCTCAGACCCTCACCGAAGAGGAGTGCAGGATAAAGGGCCACTACAGAGCGCAGGCAAAGCCTGCGCCAAAGCCTAGAGGCCCTAAATAATGAGAGGTTCCGCCACTGTAGTACAGCCCTCTCCAACCTCATCAAAGCGTAGTACACTACCGATATGTAGGTTGGGCAGCAAGCTATTCCGTGTACTACAGACTGGGGGATGCGCGGGTGCCGGTACATTCGTTCCGACTGACCGACGGGCAGGCCGCCTGGCTCCGCGAGCGGGCTGCGGAGCGAGGGGCAACGGTCTCCGACGTCTTTCGCTCGGTGCTCGAAGACGCCATCGCGGGGGACGCCGCGGCGCGGGGGAGGGCCGCGGTGGAGGCCGCACTCGACCGGGTGCTCCGCAAGCACGTGGACCGGTTGGCGGCATTGGTGGCAAAGGGCGCCATGGGGGCGCACACCAGCAAGTACCTGGTGTTGGCGCTGCTCACCAATGGCGGTCGAACGTCGGGCAAGGAGCTTTTGGAGCAGGCAGCGGCTGCCGCTGCGAGCGACCTGCGGGTGCGCGAGGCACCCAAGGCGGAGCCCCAGGGTGCTGAGGCCCCGTGAGGGTCCGGCTGAACTCCACTCTGTTCGTGAAGGTGAAGTGGGGCGGCGGGCGCGCCAAGGATGCCGCGCATGCGAAGTACATCGCCACCCGCCCCGGCGTGGCGATGGAGGCGGAGGCCGCGCACGTCGGGTACATGGCCGACAGGCCGCGCAGCACGGGGTTGTTCGGCCCCGAGACGGCCGAGCGCCCCGAGCTGGCGGCGACGATGCGTGAGGTCGCGGCAGTCCGGGGGCCGGCGTGGCGGCTGGTCATCAGCCTGGGGGAGGACGACGCCCGCCAGCTCGGCTGGACCGGCTTGCCCCGCTGGCAGGAGCTTACCCGCAACATCATGCCAGGGTATGAGCGGGCCCTCGGGCTGCCGCCCGGGGCCCTGCGTTGGGTGGCCGCGCACCACCCGGAGCCGGGACACCCGCACGTACACGTGCTGGCCTGGGACGGCAGCAACTCCGGGCGCAAGGGATACCTGAACCCCGGGGAACTGCGGGAGGTGCGGCGTGCTGTCGCACGAGAGGTCTACGGCCCGATCCGGACCGAGTTGGTCGCTGCGCGGACGGCGGAACGGGACTTCCTCGTGCTGGCCGGGCGGACCAACATACTCGGCGCGCAGCGCCTGCTGCGCCGTGCCGACCTGGAGCGCCAGGCGGAGGACCCAGGGGAGGGGCGTCTGCCGCCCCGATTCGCCGTCAGGGACCTGGAGGACCTGGGCCGGCGGCTGCGGGACCTCGCCGAGCAGATGCCGGGGCAGGGCCGGGTTGCCCTCGCCTACATGCCCCCCGAGGTCAAGACGGAGGCCCGCGAGGTCGCAGACTGGATCCTCGCGCGGCCGGTACTGGGGGAGTCGTTGGGTGCGATGCAGGGCGCCGTCACCGACCTGACCAGGCTCTACAGCCAACGGGACGGGGCCAGTGATCAGGCGGTCGCCAACGCCTTAGCGGACGTGCGGGACCGCATCGCCCAGGCGGTGCTGAAGGCGGCCGCCGACCTGCAGCACCAGGTCGGACTCGCGGCCCAGCGGGCCCTCGCACCGGCGGCAGCCGTCGCCAAGGCGCTTGGCTTCCAGCTTGCGCCGGAGGAGGAACGGAAGATGGCCGAGCTGCTCCGCGCGGTGCGCGTTCAGCCAAATGCGCAGGGGCGACCGGCGGCGCAGGGACCTGGGCTCCAAGCCGCGGTGGCCTTTGCCGCGGCCCGGGCACCGCAGGCCACGCCCGCGAGCGTCACGAGCGTGATCACGCACCAAGCCGCCCGCATCCAGCGCGGCGAGCGCATTGAGCAACAGGTCGTCACACGGCAGCTCGCCGGCGGGGTGATGGGGGCCGCGCACCGCGCGATGCAGCGCGAGCGCCGCAGGGCGGAACTGAAGGCGGAGCTCTGGCGCGAGTATGAAGCCGAGCGCGCCGGCGAGCGCCGGGAGGACAGGCAACGGTAGACCGGGCCCGGTATTTTGCGTGAAATGGCGGAAGAGAGGGGAGTGGGCCCGGTGCTGCTTGTCGTCCTCCAACTCGCGTGGCCCCTGATCCGGTGGATGCTGCGGCTGGTTGGCAGGTTGGTCCGGTACTACTTCCTCCACATTCTCCCGGCCTTTATTGTCTGGGTCTTCGACCTAGCCATCACCCCGCTGGTAGTGCAGATGCCTCAATACTATCTGCCGCCGCTACACCCGCACCTGAAAGGCGGCGCCAAGGGCTGGGGGCAGTGGTTCCTTGCCAGCACGCATCGCGACCCCAACTTTCTCTGGCACTTCTGGGTGGCTCAGATCCATCATCCCAGTCCCCCGTGGCTTCTGCTTCAGGCGCCCTTCGCGGCGCTCATCATTTTCCTGTTGACCTGGAGGCCCCGGAAACCCCGGGGCCTTCGCACGTCCCCGGAGGCCACGCACGGCAGCGCCCGGTGGCGCCTGCAACTGGAAATGGCCCGGACGTTCCTGCAGACCAGCACCGAGAAGCCAACCAAGGCCGGCATCGTCGTCGGCTCCCAGGGCAACCGCTGCTGGGTGGCCAACCCCGAGATCGGCAACCCGCACGTTCTGCTCGTGGGGGCCACCCGCTCCGGGAAGACCCGCCGCGACATTCTCCCGACGGTCTGGGTCCTCGGACACGCAAAGCAGTCCATGGTCCTGACCGACCCCAAGGGCGAGCTGCATGCCCACACGGCCGCTTGGCTGCGCCAGCAGGGCTACGACGTCCGCCTCATCGACCTGCTGCGGCCCACCCGCGGCAATCGGTGGAATCCCCTGGCCGCGATCCGAGCGTCGCACGATGCCGGGGACGCCGAGGAGGCGTCCCGGCTGGCCTGGGAACTCGGCAACGTCCTGGCGTCCGACGTGAGCGCCGGCACGGACCCGATCTGGCCGCAGGCGGAGGAGAGCCTCATCGCCGCGCTGGCGCTCGGAGCTGCGCTCGAGGCGCCAGCGGGGGCCCGCCACCCGGCGACCATGTACCGGCTCCTCTCCGAGCTCGGGGGCGACGGCGAGGGCGGCAAGGCCCTCGATGAGTGGTTCCGGAGCCTCGGACATGACCACCCGGCTCGCCGCGCCTATGGTACGGCGGCCCTGAGTGAGAGCCGTACCCGGAGCTCGATCTACACCGGGACGGCGGCCCACCTGCGCACCTTTGGCGACCCCGGCATCGCCTGGCTGACCGCAGAGAGCGACCATGACCCCGCCGACGTAGGCCGGCGGCCGACCGCCGTCTTCCTCCTCCTGCCCGACGAGGGTGGGGCACGCAACTCCGTGGCCGCCCTGTACGTGAGCCAGCTCTACTCCGCCCTGGTGGGCGTCGCCCGGGACCAGGGCGGCCGCCTGCCGGTACCTGTCTCCTTCCTGCTCGACGAAGCGGGCAACATCGGCCGCATCCCCGACCTGGACCGCAAACTCACGGTGGCCGCCGGCCGCGGCATCCGCTTCCTACTCGCCCTCCAGGGCTTTTCGCAGCTCGGGCGGTACGGCCGCGACGCCCAGCAGACCATTCTCGGCAACTGCGACACATGGATCTACCTCCGCACGGCCGACGTGGAGACCGCCAAGGTCATCAGCGCCAAACTGGGCTCCTTCACCGTCCAGACCACATCGCGGTCGAAGGTCGCGCGAAGCGGGGGCTCGACCCTGAGCGCCAGTGAGGGTGCGGTGGGTCGGGCGCTGCTGATGCCCGACGAGGTACTCCGTTGGCCCGGCGGCAACGCCCTGATCATCCAGTCTGGCGAGTATCCCGCCCAGCTACCTCTGCAGGACCTGAGCGATTGGCGGAAGGCGGCGGCCGCATTTGTGCCCGCAGCACCGACCACAGCGCCGCCACTTGGGTCTGTGTGCACCTGGTCCCCGTGGGCCCAAACACCTGCGGTGGTTGTTCCCACGCCAGCGCCAGCACCTATCCCGGCACCCGTTATTGAGGGGGTGAGGCCCCAGGACAATCCGGGACAAGGCGTCCCCGCGAACCCCTTCGGACTCTAATCCCGCACATGGAGGAGCGATCGCCCGATGCCCCCGATCGTCTCGGGTGTCATGAACCTGCTCCAGGCCGCCGAAGGATGGCTCCTGGCGCTCATCCCGCTCGGGGCCGGCCTCATGCTCGGCTACCATGGGCTGATGAAGGCCATGGCTGGCGGCGACGGCATGGCGGTGGAAACGCACAACAAGGCCATGAAGAACACCATCATCGCCGCAGCCATCGCCGAAGCCGCCATGGGCACCGTCGCCTTCATCCTGCCCTACTTCAAGGGCTGATCCCTCCGCACTTAAGTCACGCGGCAGACGGCGGCCCGCCGGGCGGCCGTCTGCTGCGTCCTTCCGGCACCCGCCGGGCGAGGAGGCCCGCAAATGGTCGGCGCGATTTCCAGTGCCGTGTCCCAGGCGATCCTTCATTTCCTGGCTGGGGTCTTAGTCGTTGCAGTGCAAGACCCATTGACCTGGGCTCTGCACATGTACGCGTCCTCTGGGACCATCCGTATCTTGCTCTACGAACCGTGGGCCCAAGCGGTGCTGCACATCACCATGGCGGTCGGCGGAACCCTCGTCGGGCTCCGCATCGGCTGGGAAGCCCTCATGCACCACATCACGCGGACCAGCGGAGGCACCACGGAGCCCATGGAGTTGGTCCGCGGGGGCATTCGCGCGGCGGCTGGGGTCGCCGGCGCACCTTGGTTGGCCGTCCAAACCATCCAGTTCACTAACGACCTCGCCCAATGGATCGCCAGTGCAGGATTCGGAGGCCCTGGTTCTCTTCTGACCCAATTTCACAGTCTCGTAGACCCAATCGCCGGCACTACACAGGTGGGCATGTCGATGATCTTCGAGGTCATCGCCCTGGTTATCGCCGTCGTACTGGTGCTGCTCATCTTTCTGATGTCCATGGTACGGACGGTAGAGGCCCTGCTCTACGGGGTTGCCGGGCCGATTCTCGCGGTCGGCTGGGTCAATGAAGGGGGAGGCACGTTCGCGACTTGGTGGAGTGGACTGCTCGGGCTCGGCATGGCGCAGTGTGTGCAGATGCTGATGCTCTATGTGTCGGCCGCCGTCATCGCCGGAGGGATGAATCTCCCCGGCGGCGTGCTCACCGCACCGTTCCTGATGATTGCCTCCCTCTGGGTGGCCTACAAGTCGCCCGACTTCGTGCAGAGATTCCTCTACCACACGGGCGCCGGCTCTGCCGTGGGGTCAGTCGCCAACACGGCGAGCCAGGTTGGCATCCGCATGCTCATCAAGTAGGGGTGGTCCCTTGGACGACAGACAGTACCTGGTGCCTCGGCCCGTCGTGGCGCGTACTGAGCTCTTCCCTGGCTTCGGCTTCGCTGAGTTGGGCCTCCTGGCGGCCGGCGGCGGCTTGGGCCTCCTGCTCTTTCTGATCTTGCACGTCCTCCACGTCCCGTTACCCGCGTGCTTCATCGTCGCGGTCGTCCCAACGGCTGCCGGTTACTTTATCGCCAAGCCGGACCCCCACGGCGTGCGGGTCCTGTCATACGTCACATGGGCACGGACCTGGCTGCGCCGGCCAAAGCTCTGGCTCTACGTACAAGGCTCGGGAGGCGACAGCCTATGAACCTGCCCCTCCCCCTCAAGGTGCCCCAGAAGAAGCCTCAGATCGACCCGGCGAAGGCGACTGCGCAACGCTGGCTCCCGGCCGCCGACGTCTCCGGCGGGCTCATCCAGCGCCGGGACGGCACACTCGTTGCTGCCCTGCGCATTGCTCCCGTCGCCATCGCCCTGCTCTCCGACCGCGAGAAGGCCACGCGCATCTCCGCCTTCCATGAGGCCGTCAACGGTCTCGACCAGGGTTTCCAGATCGTCAGCCTCCCCCGGCCCATCGACCTCGATGGCTACCTCCGTGGGCTGGAAGAGCTGCTGCGCACCGTTGACGCCCGCCGTCGCCACCTGCTGTCCCAGTACCTCGGCTACGTGCGGCAGACCGTCGCGGGGGGCCTGGCGCTCGAACGCCGTTACTACATCCTGCTCACCGGTGACGGGCGCCGGAAGGGCGCGCGCGAGGACCTGGTGCGCCGCGCCAACGAGCTCCGGGCGGCGCTCGGGCGGGCGGCGCTCACTGCCCAGCTCTGCGATACCCAGGAGCTGCTCGACCTGATCTTCGTGCACATGCACCCGGCCCAGGCCGCCACGGAACGCGCCGCAATCCCCTCCCCTGCCACGACCTACATCGCACCGGGAGGCGACGCCGATGCCGACCAGTCCGGCCCAGCCCGCGACGACGTTACTGCATGACCTCCTCGCCCCTCCGGCGCTGGCCTTTCGGCCCGGCGACCTCACCCTTGGGGACCAGATGGGAAAGGTCCTCGTCCTGCAGGGCTATCCCCCGAGGGTGGGGCCGGCGTGGGCGGCCCGGGTCCTCTCGCTCCCCGGGGTCTTCGGCTCTCTGCACGCACACCCCGCCGACACCTACACCCTGCTCAAGGCCATGAACACGAGCATCGCCGAGTTCGCCTCCCGGCTGAACAACGGCGGGCCGGCTCTCGCGATGCAGCAGGCCCAACAGTCCCTCGACGACGCGCGAGAGCTGCTGCGCAAGATCGACGCAGAGAGCCAGCGCGTCTTCTACGTGACCATCGTGCTGCTGGTGCTGGCGCCCGACCAGGAGGAGTTGGGCCGCCGCGTCCGGACGGTCCAGGCCGCCTGTGCGGCCGCGTCAATGCACGCCCGCGAAGCCGTCTTCCAGCAGGAACCGGGCCTGCGCGCCGCAGGCCCCTGGGGGGACCTGCCCAGCGGCATCGCCGATCTCGGCCGCCGGAACATGCCGGCGGAGACGGTCGCGGCCGCCTATCCCTGGACGGCCTCCGGGATGAACCACGGGCACGGAACCGTCTGGGGCCGCGATACCGCGGGCGGCATGGTCCTGCTTGACCGGTGGGCCCCGCCCCCCGAAGCCGGTATCACCAACCCGAACGTGGCCATCCTGGCGACGAGCGGCGCGGGCAAGACTGGCACCGCCACCATCCAGATCGTCCGCGAATACGCCCAGGGCGCCAAGGTCATCGTGATCGACCCGGAGAGACAGTTCCGCCGCCTCTGCCAGCGCCTCGGCGGCTCCTGGGTGAACACGGCCGGCGGTTCAGGCCGCCTCAACCCCTTCCAGGCGCGGGCCCTTCCCCCGGCCCTCGGAGACGACGACGACGAAGACGCGGCTGAAGAGGCCGCCCGCGGCGCCCTGGACGCCCACATGCAGCGCCTGCAAACATTCTTCAGTCTCTACCTGCCGGACCTCTCGCTCGCGCAGCGCGCCCGCCTGGAAGAGGCCATCGAAGGCGTCTACGCGGAGAAGGGCATCGACCGGCGCAGCGATCCGGCCACGGTCAAGACCTGGCCGACGACGACCGACCTCTACCGCTACGTGAAGGCCAACGGACCCGAGGACCTCGCCCTGCTGCTCCGCAGCGCGGGCGAGGGCTCGGACTCGGCCATGTGGGCGGGCCAGACGACCCTGGCCGCAGACCCGGATTTCCTTGTCCTGGACATCCACGAGCTGGCAGAGTCCAGCGACCGGGTGCGCCGCGCGCAGTTCTTCAACTGCCTGTCCTATGCCTGGGATCTGGTGCGCCGCGACCGTACCGAGCGCGTCATGCTCTTCGTGGACGAAGCCTGGATGCTGGTCGACCCTCAGACCCCGCAGGCCCTCCTCTTCATGAAGACGATGGCCAAGCGGATCCGCAAATACAGCGGGTCGCTCAACCTCGCCACCCAGAACACCGCCGACTTCTTTGCCCCCGAGGTGAAGGCCGCCGGTGAGGCCGTCATCGGCAACTGCGCCTACAAGCTCCTGCTCCGTCAAGACGACAAGGACCTAGAGGTGTTGGACAAGCTGATGCACCTCACCGAAGCCGAGCACGACCTGCTGCACACGGCCAAGCGCAGCGAGGGCCTCCTCATCGCCGGCAACCAGCGGATCCACGTTGTCATCGAGGCCGCGCCGTGGGAACTGGACCTCATCCCGTAGGAGGGACCTCTGATGTCCCTCGTCGCCAAGCTCCTCGCTAAGCTGCTGACGTCTAAGGAGGGCCGCCGGCTGTTGCTCGGCGTCCTCCTCGGCGTGGTTGTGCTCGGTCTCCTTGTGTTCGCGGCCGTCGGCGCCGCCGTCGGCTGGGTCTTTGGCCTAGCCGGGGGCGGCAACGGCATTCCCCCGTCAAGCCGTCTCGGACTGTGGCTGCCCGTCGTCGAGTCGGAGGCGGGGCGCGCGGGTATCCCCCCGGTCCTAGAGCTCGGGCTCATCAGTTGGGAGTCGGGCGGAGTGTGGACGGCCACCAACGTCAACTCCAACGGGACCACGGACGCGGGCCTCGTACAGCTCAATAGCGTGAACTGGCCCCGCCTCGGGCTAACCAAGGACCCCTACGACCCGCAGCGCAACGTTGCGGCCGGCGTGAGCATGCTCGCCGCCGCCGCCGCCCGCTACCCGGGCGACGTCGCGGCCGCGCTCGAAGCCTACAACGCCGGCAGCGCCGCCCGGGGGTACATCTTCGCTCCGGAATACGCCAGCCGCGTGCTCCAGGCCGTGAACGGGATCGAAGCCGGGCCAACGCTCGGCGTGTGGCCTCTCGGCGGCAGCGAAGGGACCAGTGGGTGGCAGGCCCCCGCCACCCCGGAGCCAGGGCAGATTACCTTCGTTGTGAGCGCCTTTGCGCCCCTTGGTCCCTCGCAGACCTTCGACGGGCAGCAATGGCCCGGCCTCGTGCCGCCGAGTACCCTCGCGGCCACCGCTCCCCTCTCCCCTTGTGCCGGCGCACCGAAGGCTCTCACCGACCTCCTTCCTCCGGGTGCGTCCTGCTGGTACGCGACGGTCCCCGTCTTGCCCGGTCAGACTGTCTCCCTCTCCGTCACGGCCACATGGCAGCGGCAGGCCACCCAGTCCGGTGCCACGCCGGGGCCGGCGGCCGGAGACGCACGGCCGTCTGCAGCGCCGCCGCCCGTCACTGCCAGCCAGAGCCTCAGCGTGCAACTCGAACCGTCCGGGGGGGTGGCCCACGCGTGATTGCTGCGATCACCACGACGGCCACCGCCGGGCCCGTGACCGCGCTCCTGCAATCCAGGGGCGACAGCGCGGCCGCTGTCCATCCCGGAGACAACGGGCAGGGCTCGGCGGTCCTCGCCGGCCTTGCCCGCACGCCTGTCGACGTGCTGCTCCTCGACGTCGACGCCGGCGTCGGCCCGGCGGATGTCGCCCGCTTCCGCCTGGCCCAATCTCAGGCGAGGGTCATCCTTCTGGCCCCAGGGCGTCAGCCCGGTGACCGCCTCGTGGCCCAGATTTGCGCGGCGGCCGAAGTACGCGACGTCTGCGCCGACCTTGGCCTCCTTGCGGATGTCCTCGACCATCCGGCCGACTTCGCGACAGCCCTACGGTGGCGCGACCCCAACCTGGCACCCGAGGCCCATGCCGGCCCCGCCGCCCCGACTGTCGTCGAGCGCCGGGTCGCCGTCGGTACACACCCAGTCATCATCGCTGTGGCGGGGCTGGACCGCGGCACTGGCGCCACCACCGTTGCCGCAGCCGTCGCGGCGTTCACGGCCCGTCTGGGCCATGACACCGCGCTCATAGAGCTCGGCGACCGCGGGCTGCGCCTGCTCTGCTCGCGGCCGCGTTGGCTGCCGCACCTGGACACGTTCCCCGGGCAGCAAGACGCCACGGCAATCCTCCAGGAGCGCCGCTACCCGTACATTGTTGTAGACGCCGGCAGCCTCGCCCTGGCCAGCGACGTCCCGGTTGTCCCGACTGTGGGTGCTCCGGCCGACGTGACTCTACTCATCCTCCCGTCGGCGCGCTGGCGCTACCTGCCCCTGGACCACGTACTCCGCCGGTGGTCCCAGGCCGCCCCCCTTCCCTGGCTCTTGCTCAACGGGGTGGATCCCGAGACCAGGGACCAGGTGCGCTACCTCATCGAGGAGCGCGCGCAGCAGAGACACCTGTCTCTGCAGGGCATAGCCACCTTCCCCGCGCTGCCGGAGCCCAGAGACATGCCGCCGGGCGCCCGCCAGCGCCTACCGGCGCTGGACGAGGCCCTGACCTCCCTCCTAAAGCCGGTCCTGCCGGACGCAGCCCCTGTCAAGCGGCGCGGGCTCTTCGCCCGCTAGCACCGCTAGCATTTCGCGTGAAATGAAGGCTGCCCCAGCCGGAGATGCGGGAGGAGGTAACGAGGGGCACAGCCAGGGGCGCGCTGCCCCCGGTCCCCCGCCCTCTACTGCCTGCTCCGCCCTGGTCTCGCCATTCTACCCTGGCGCCATGGGAGACGGGTCAAGGGCGGCCGTTCGCTGAGCGAACAGCCGTCGCCCGCCTCGGCACCGCTCCCGGCCCTGCCGCCCTCCGGGCCTCCCCAGGGCCGGGCGGTGCCGGGCGGCCGGCTTCGCCCTGGACCCGCCCCCGCGCCAGAGGATCCGCGTCTCCGCCAGGGCGGCACGCAGCCGCCCGGTGGAGGAGGATGTCCCGTGCCCCGCCCACAGCACAGCGTCCGCGTGTACACCTACCCCGCCGATCCCGTCCTGGCCGACGCCGGCCAACTCGAACTCGTCCGCATCTATCACTACGACACCTGCAAGTACTACGTCCGCCACGAGCGCGGGTGCTTCGTCCGGGTGCCTGACGATGGCCCCTTCGTCCGGTTGCCCGGCCGACTGCCCCGAACGGTCGCCATCCAGCACGGCTACGGCATGCTTCGCTACGAACGGATCGACGGTATCTCGCCCGAGGCCATCGCACGCCGCAACGTAGACGACTCCCGCAGCTATCTCTACCGTGCGGCCGCCGAAGGCATCCGCCAAGCCCTACGGGACATCCAGCCGGTTCACGTCTCCTCCCAACGGCGAAGTGGGCGGGGGTAACCCCGCCCGCCTCTGCCCGTGCGGCTTGCACCATGGCAGCCGCCGTGGTACGGTGCCTCCGGTTCACGCCCCATCTGGCGTGATTTTTCCGGTCGACGGCCCCCCGGCGTGCCCATGCGCCGGGGGGTTTTGCGTTTCTCAGGGAGGTAAGGCGCCAATGGTCCAAGCGGAGTGGGAAGACGCGATCCGCAGTGCGCTCGGCGATGCCGGGCGGCGGGCCCGCTGGGCCCGCAATGCCATGCTGATGATCCGTCTTGCGCAAAAGGGGCACGAGATCGACATTCTCTTCGCCGGCTGGCTCGCGGTCCGTGGGATGAGGCGCTCCAGGCAGACGGTGCCCGAATCGCTACATATGGGGTGGGCGGTGGTTGAGCACCTGCGCCACCTCCGGCACCTGGCCGAGCGGCATGCCGCCAACGGCGGCCCAACCGGTCCCGGTCTGCACATCGGTCGAGACTTGGACCCCTTCGACCACACGTGCATGCGGTTGTCGCAGTGCGCGGCCGCCGACCGCATGGAGGTGGAACATCGCCTCTGGCGGGCGCGGCCGCTGCGTCGCACCCGGGCACACGGCGCGACCAGGGCTCACCGGGGGACGGCGTAGCACGGGCAAGCGGGGAGGCCCCGGGGGCCATCGTCCCCGAGCCTCCCCGCACCCCACCGTCGCCCCTGGGGTGGCCAGGGGGCTGCCGCCCCCTCCCGTCCCCTGCCGACCCGGAGCCGCGGGGGGATGTGCCCCCCGCACCCCCATTTGGCCGGTGGCGCCGGGCTCCGCCCGGCTCGGGCGAATCGCCTCTTGGACCGCCCCTTGGCCCCTCAGTCTACTCCTCTCCGCCTCTTACGCCGCCAGGGTCCGGCTGCGGCTTATCCTCCGTCGCTCCGCTCGTCCGGTAAATCCTCGCCCGGCTTCGCCGCCCCGGCGGCGCGGCGGCTCGTCGTCTCCGTCGGGCCACAAGGGGCGGTCCAAAAAATGGCGGTGTGTAGACAGCACACAGCCGAGGACGCCCCGGCAACGGGCGCGGGATGCCGCCAGGGCGGAAGGCCAGCCAGGGCCGTCGGCAGCAAAACAATGCGGAGTGCCGGACCTGGAACACCCCGGAGGGCACGCACCCCGAGCACCACACCTTGGCAAATGAACAGGACCTAGACGGTGCCGAGCGGCGGTTAGGACGCGGAGATAGACGCGGGCGGCGATGAGGCACCGTCAGAGCAGCGAACCGGCCGGGGTGCAATGCCCGGCGTAAGGGGGAGTCATTGCAGTACCGGGGTCCGATCCAGGCCCCGGTACTGCAGGGGAGGCAATACGACGTGACTGATATCAGGCTCTATCTCGGAGGGCCCGCCGGCGCCGGCAAGAGCACTGTAGCGGATCTCCTCGTGCGGCGTTTTGGATTTCTGCGCGTAAGCCTCGGGGACGTGGTGCGCCACGAGTGTGCCGCTCGGGGAATCCCTCCCACCCGATCGCATCTCCAGACCATGGGCGACGCGCTGCGCGGTGGGCGCTCTGCGGCGCTCGCCATCGCCGCCCACCGCTCTATCCCGGCAACGGCTGCTCGCGTGGTGATCGACGGCGTACGCCTACACGCGGAAGCCATGTACCTGCAGGGCGCCGGGTACGTTGGCATGGCCGTAGAAGCACCGAGCAGTGTTCGTAGCGCACGCCTCCTGGCACGTGACGGCACAGTAGAGGTCTCGGCCCACGTGACTGAGGTACAGGCCGAGACCTTGCCCGTCGACGTTCATTTGCTCAACGACCACGACGACCCGGTATTCCTTGGCTGGCGGCTCCTGGCGTTGCTCGGGGATTTGGAGCGGGGGCGGGCGGTGTGACCGCGCTGGACATAGACAACACCCTCGCCGCGACCAATCCCGCCCTCTGGCGCCTATTCCCCGCCAGCGATCACTCCCGCTGCCACGGTGCGCCTGTAAGCCCCGACTGGTTCGCCTCACCGGAAGGGCGGCGACTACTGGCCAGTGCCCGGCCCCTGCGGGGCGCTGTCCGCGGCGCCTGGGCTCTGGCAGCCCGGGGCGGCGTGGTCTACGTCACCACGCGCCCGGTGGCGGCCACCCAAGAGACCTGGACATGGCTCCGCCAGCACCACCTCCCTTCGGGCCCGCTGGTCTTCGCGAGCTCTTCCGCCCACAAGGCCCGTTGGGCCCGGCTCCTGGGTGTCGCACTGGCCGTGGACGACGATCCGGAAGCCGCGTGTGCCTATCGCGCCGCCCGGATCCGCTGTCTCCTCCCCCGCTGGCGCTACAACGCGGCCGACCCGCACGCTGGCTCGTGGCCACGACTCCTACAGTTACTGGCTGCGGGGACGATATGACCCACAGGGTATTTCGCGTGCAATACGCGGTGTGGCGATCCTAGACGCCGCTTCACTGTACCCTGCAGTCCGATTCCTTGTCCTTCCATGGCGCGGTATGCTGGGAACGTCTGTTTGTTATTGCGGCGATGAACGCTCCCGAAACGGGGTGGTTGCTTGGCCGTTATGAAGCGGGCAGAGGCCCCTGAAACCAGACCTCGCGCCTGGCACGAGTTGGTCAGCCGGAGTGTGGCGCGCGACGACTGGGAGCACGCGCGGCGGGAGTGGGAATTCACCGGCCGGGTCCTGGAAGATGGCGATGAGGACTTCGAGGGCACCTGTCAGCTCTGTCACCAGCCCGGGCTTCGCACCGACTACGAAATCCGCAACGTCCACACAGACTGTCGGTTCCTCGTGGGCGCCGAATGCGTGCGGCATTACCTCATCCTCTCGGGTACCACGCACATCGAGGACAGCCGGCTCCTCTTCGACCGCCAGGAGCGCCGGGCCATCGTGATGAAGCGCAAGCTGCGGCCGGCGGCGGCCGCCGTGCTCGCCGGCACGGCGAACTGGGACCAGGTGTATACGCTGCACAAAGGCGCGCAGCAGTACCTGGAGGTTCGGAGCGCCAGCGATCTGCAGGGCTTGTCGCGTGACAAATGGCTGGGCTTTCTCGCGGAGGTGGCCGGCGTATCTCCTGCCATGCTGGGGCACAGGGACAAGAACCGCCTCGCCCGAGCCATCATGGAGCCGCGCAAGGTGGCCAGGCCGCCGGCGAGCCGCATGCGGAATCCGTCTGCCAACGACCTCCGCCACCGCTCGCGCTTCGACCGCATCACGACGGAGCGCGGGGCGCACACCGTCGGCGCCGACCGGGCGTTTGAGCTTGAGGAACGCTGGGAGCGGGAGCAACGCGGCGGCGGGTAGGCTGGTGCGTTCCCGTCGACTTGGGGTTCCGGGGTCCCGCCCGTGCGGCAGGGTATGATGTCCGATGATGTGGCACCGGTGGCGGGGAGAAGGCCCCGGGGGGGACCACGGCGGGGCGCAGGAGGCTTCCGCCGCTTCCCGAGCAGGGGGTGGGCAACAACGGATACGGGAGAACTCCGGGCCCTGCTCGCTCAGCGCGTCTTGGACTGGTCCGCTCACGCCGTGGTGCGGGCCGCCGAGCGAAATCTCGACCACGCCATGGTCAGCGCATCGCTGTCCGGGGGCCTGGAGGTCATCGAAGACTACCCCCGGGATCTTCGGGGGGCCGGTTCTCTCGTGCTAACGACGCTCCCGGATGGACGCCCCCTGCATGTGGTGCTCGCGCATTCTGAAAACCGGCTGCGCGTTGTCACCGCATACCGGCCGGACGAACGGCCCTGGGAGTGGTCTGAGGACTTTCGCTTCCGGAGGTGAGTCGTGTGGTGCACTGCCAGGAGTGTGGCGGGGAAATGGAGCCTCGCCGCGTCGAGGTCTACGGTCGCTGGGGCGAGCACGGGCGCCCCGTGCTCGTCACAGGGGTTCCGGCCATGGTGTGCAAGCAGTGCGGGCAGCAAGATCTGGACGGACCCACCGCCCAGCGCGTGGCCGAGCTGTGGCGCGATGCGCATACGGGTACCGTGGTGCCGCTGACGGTACGTGGGTTTGCCACCCGGTGACTGCAGCCCCCGAGAGCGCGCGCCTCCTGCGGCGGCATCTCAAAGCCTTGCGGATCACCGGCGTCGAAACGGGGCTGGCGGAGCGTCTTCTGTGGGCGGCATGGATATGACCCTCGGCCCGAAGTTCGGGCCATTTTGGGACGCTGCCGTTGAGCAATGGTCAGAGGCCGAGGCGGGACTTCGCCTCTTCCCATGGCAGTGCTTTTCCGCCGTCTCCCGCCAGCGCCCGGCGCTCCCCGGCGGTTGCCTCCACCGGCTTTTCGCCGACGAGCCAGAGGAGCGCGGTCCAGGCGTCCGGACGCTCCCCTGCCGGCAGCCGGTGGACGAATTCGGAGACCCATTCCAGCCGGGCCCGCCGCTCCCGCCGACGGCGCAGGCGCTCTGCGGCCCGGGCGAGCTTGGCGAGATCCCCCGGCGGTAGCATGTCGATCAACCGGTGGATGTCGTCCCGCACATCGCGTGCTATGCCCATTGTCCCTTTCCCCCCCTTTCTGTCAGGCGCTGCGGCCGCCTTTGGCCGCGGCGCCCTGCGGCGTCACCCGCTCGATTCCCGCGGCCTCCTCGATCTCGAACTCAGCCCGCGCCGTCTCCTCGAGGGTCGCCAGCGCAGCCTCGTACGCCTCAGGAGGTAGGTAGTTGCGCAGCGCCTCCGTGACGATGCGCTTGACCTCCATGCCACTCTCCTCAGCGTACAGGCGGACGGCCGCGGCGTCGTGCTGCTGGACCTTGGTGTTGAGCTGCGTCTCCTGGGTCGCCAGGCGCGGCCGGCGCAGGGGAGGCTCGTAGGGCAGGAGCGGGCGGTGGGACCGGCGCAGCGATTCCTCCTCGGTGCGCAGGTCTTCGACACGCGTACGGATCTCCACATCGAGGGCGGCGGCCTCCTCGACGCGGGCGGAGACGGCGGCGAGCTGGCGCTGGGCGTCCTCCGCCTGCCTGCCTGCCTCCGCGCGGCGCTCCTCCACCAGGTGGATCTCCGCCTCGGCGTTCCGGCGGCGCCCCTCGATCTCGGCGAGGGCCGCCCGCTGGGCTGCCAGCTTCCCCTCCGTCTCTGCCATCTCGGCGCGTATGGTCGCCATCGCTTTGCGCGCCTGGTCAGCCTGGTCGGTGACCTGGCGGAGCTCCTCCCGTCGCGCCGCGACGTCGCCGGCGGCCGCCTCGCGGGACTCGGCCAGGGCGCCGAGGATCTCGCGCTGCATGCCGCGGAGCTGCTCGGCATGAGAGGTAGCCTGCTCCGCCTGGGCTCGGAGGGCCGCGACCTTGGTGCGCAGGTCGGCCTCCTGGGCCTGCAGATCGGCGATCCGGGTGCGGGCCGCCCCCTCTTCGGCGAGGAGGGTCCGGATCGCTTCCGCAGGGGCCTGCGCGGCCTCCTGCGCCGTGCGAACGGCCTGCAGGGCCCCCTCCCTCACCTGGCGCACGACCTCCTCGACCTGGGCCCGGGGCTGTGCTTCCGCCATGACCTATCCACCTCCGGCTATCTATCCCTAACTATCCTATCATAACTATTTATAAATAGTCCAGCAAAGATATCTGAGACTATTAGCGCATGCACTGTTTGGCGAGGGCCGCCGCTGGCCGGGGCATGCCTCGCCTCTTCGCTACTGGTGTGTCTGTCGACGGCGGAAGTCCGAGAGTTCGCGCTTGACCTCCGCGTCGCTCACCGCGGCGTACGCGCGCGTGGTCTCCAGCCGCCGGTGGCCGGCCAGACGCTGCACCGTCGTCAACCGCATCCCACCGCGGACCAGTTCCGTCACGAAGCTGTGCCGCAGTTGGTGGATGGTGGCGTGTACGCCGGCACGCGCGCAGTACCGCCGCCAGGCGTAGTGCACCGACTTGTAGTCCAGCGGGGCCGCCGTGGAACCCCGGCGCCTCGGGTCCCCGTGGAACACATACCCCGAGGTGGGCCCCACCCGCCGGTAGCGGTGCAGCAGCCGGAGGGTGTCCGGAGCGGCGTGCAGCAGTACCGTGCGTTCCCGCCCGCCCTTGCCCAGGACGCGCAACTGCTCGTCCCCCTCGCGCAGGTCCACGTCTTCCCAGCGCACCGAGAGGGCCTCGCTGACCCGGACGCCGGTGTCGCGGAGCAGGGTGAAGAAGAGCCGGTCGCGCAGTTTCGCTGCGGGGATGGCGCGCAGGATCTGCTCGATCGCCGCGGCGCTCAGGGGGCGCGGGAGCCGTTCCGGGACCGCCACGCCCTCCAGGCGCGCGGCTGGATCCGCCGGCAGGTGCTCCATGCGGAATGCCCAGGCGAAGAGGGCGCGCAGTGACGCCTGGCGCCGCGCCAGTGTGGAGGGGCTGCCCCCCCCGGCCGTGGAGAGGTAGGCGATCAGGTCTGTCGTGGTGATCGCCGCGGCGGGGCCCGGGCAGGCCAAGGCGAAGCGCCAGAGGTCGCTGCGGTAGGCGGCGATCGTGTTGGCCGCGCGGCGGCCTTGGAGGGCGGCGAGGAAGGCTTCGACAAGCTCCGGCGTCTGCATCGGCCACACTCCCCAATAACCAGCAATGTCCGGTGGGTGGGTCCCGTCCGCCGGGCGTTGGGGTTCTTGGGCCGATGTGCGCTTCCTTCCCTATAACGCATCTTATTGGAATGCGGAAAGCCCGTCTTCTCTGGGTCATTTCTGCGGTGGGGTCATCACCCGAGGACGGGGGCGGCTTGGTGTGTGACTGGCTCCACCATCTCCTCTGATTTCACATGAAATCGGGGTCTGGAGGATTTGAACCACAAGTGGCCCCAGTTGAACGGGCTGCCCGCCGAGGACGTCACTCTGTTGCAGTCGGGCGGCTGGCGGCAGTGGAGCAGCATTATGCGCCACGACAACCGCCCCCCCCGGCCACGAAAGACCTGAGTGCAAGACGATCAGGTCCCCGGCAAAGCCGGGCATGGGGCGAGCGGGGCATTGAGTGGGTGCCCAAACCGGTACTGAGCGGTTGGCCGCACGCGCAGCGCCACTTTCGCGGGTGGAGCGCGGTGGAAGGGTACGTGGAGGCGGCGATGGCGGAGTCGCCCTTCCGATTCCTCGGCAGGTTTGGGAAAGCGTCCAAGAAGTCCGCTGGCGCGTCATCGAGTGGCTCTCGATCTCGGTCCACGACGCGCTAGCTCGAAGGGGGGCTACCTTGCAAACGCCCCAGCTTTGCTCGGCTGTGTTGACTGCGAAACAAACAACCCTGATTACAGCACTAATTGAGTGGCCGGTTTGCCTCGCGCTCTGTGACCAACTGGGACAGGTGAACTACCAGGTGTTGCACCTGTGGCGTGTTCTTCGGGGCGTGATGGACGACCCATATGCGTCTTCCTGCACCTGCCAGCGTGATGTAATACCTGCCTCCAAACCACCATAGAGCCTGAAACGTTGCGCAATAGGATATTGCGCAGCACTCCACCACCGCCGCGCCTGTCGATTGCGAAGACTAGTCGTCGGCGGGTGAGCCACAAACGCCCGTGGGCTGTTGTCGGACAGTAGGCTAGAATCTCCTCCCCAGGTTGAAGGGAGAGTCCAGCAAGAAGCGTAGGTGCGTCCGAACTCATGAGGTCACCATCCACATGCTGGCATTTATGGCGGTACGGAGCGTTGCGTACAGCATATCCTACCAGATCGGGAAAATGACTCGGGAACCTCTACCGCATCAGTTCTGACGGAGTGTCCATTATAACGTGCGATGTGATCGGAGAGGGGTACGCCCCTCCGATCACATCGCACGTTAATGGACAGACGACTAGCATCATGCCTGGGCATTCGCGGGGCCATTGGCTGTCCACTCATTGCTCGTCGAACTGAAGCCGAAGATTAGCGTCGGGCTGGAACTCCCCAGCGTCCTGGACCGCGCTGTAGCCGTCGCCCGGCACCAGGCCGTAGGCCACGACCTGCGCTGCCGTCGAGACGGCGAAGGCGCTGCCGTTCATGATCCAACTTGTCCCCGTCGTCCCGCTGAGCGACCCGAGGTTCCACATGCCGGCCGGTACCGGCCGCACGGATTGTCCGTCGAAGACGAACGCGTCGACGCCGCCGCGGGTGGCGACCAGGGCGTAACTGCCCTCCGGGTCGAAGGACACGGAGATCGGGGCATAAAGCAGGGTTACAGTGCCGGTCCCCGAGGTGTTGACCAGTGCCGTGGTCTGCGCGAGATTGACGTCGGACGTATCCAGGTAGTGGTCCTGGAACCAGTACGGGCTGGTGCTCTCGATCGTGCCGGCGCGGGTCGACGGGCCCACGAGCAAAGCCGCGGCCAACACCGCCGTCCCCGCCCAGCGTCGTCTCCGCGTTGACAACGCCTCCCCCCGGGAACGTGAGGAGGCGGCCCCGAAGGACCGCCTCCCCATGTCCCCGTCGATTGTCCGCCATGCTCATTCCTGGACCTTGACCGCAGCCCGGTTGGCGGCAACGCCGGCTTCCGCCAAGTTGCCCAACACCTCGCCCCATTCGTATTCCATCGCCACCTCACGCGCCCGGCGGATGCTTCGGCCACCTCCGCGACCGCCTTCTGAACCCGCCGGCGGCCCACCCAACGCCGGGCCTCAGTCCTCCGAGGCTCCGCGTCCGTCACGCGCACCGGCCCCCTGCTCCGTGTACCACTCGGCCTGCATCGCGAACATGCGCGCGTAGAGGCCGCCCTTGGCCACGAGTTCCTCGTGGCTTCCATCCTCGACGATCTGTCCCTGCTCCAGGACCAGGATGCGGTCGGCGAGCCGGGCCGAACCGAGGCGGTGGCTGACCATGATGGCAGTGCGGCCGCCGGCCATCTCCTGGAAGCGCGCAAAGACGGCCGCCTCAGCCAGGGGGTCCAGGGACGCCGTCGGTTCGTCCATGGCCAGCAGCCAGGCCTCCGGACCGTCCGCCGCCGGCAGAGTGCGGAAGAGGGCACGGGCCGTCGCCACACGCTGCCACTGGCCGCCGGAGAGGTCGACCCCTCCGGCGATCTGCTTGGAGAGCAGCGTGTCGTAGCCCTGGGGCAGCCCCTCCAGGAAGTCGGCCCCGGCTAGGCGGGCGGCCGCCGCGACCGAGAGCGCGTCGCCCAGCCGCGCAACCCGCCCGACGGCGACGTTCTCGCCTGCCGTGACGGGATAGCGCTGGTAGCGCTGGAAGACGGCCGTGGCGGCGGCGCGGCGGGATGTGCGGTCGAAGGCCCAGAGATCGGTCCCCGCCACCCGCAGGCCGCCCGATGTCGGCCGGTAGAGCCCGAGGAGCAGACTCACCAACGTGGACTTGCCCGCGCCGTTGCTACCGACGAGCGCGACCTTGGTCCCAGGCGCCAGCGCCAGGTCGATGCCGTGCAGGACCTCAGGGCCACCGGGGTAGGCGAAGCGGACGCCCTCGGCGGAGATGGTCTCCGGTCGGGCGGGGAACGCGGGGGTGCCGGGCGGGGACTCCGGCTCCTCCGGCGCGTCGAGGAAGGTCTGCACGTCGGTGACGTAGAGCAGCCCCTCGCCAATGGCCCGCAGGCCGCCGAGGAGGCCTTGGAAAGCGCCGCTCATGCCGCCGACGGCGGCGATGTACGACCCGAAGCCGCCGATGGTGAGCCGTCCGCTCAGCGTAGCCGCGAGCAACAGCCAGTAGGTGGCGCCGAAGCCGGCCGTGGCCACCACGGTGCCCGCGATGCCCGAGAGGTGCATGCGGTCCTCCACGGCCAGGATCCGGCGGCGGAGCATGCGGTCGTTACCGCCCCACTCGCGCAGGAGGTGCGGGCCGAGGCCGTAGAGGCGCAGCTCCTTGGCCGCCACGCGGTCGTTGAAGAGGCGGTTGAGGTACCAGGTGCGGCGGTACTCCGGCGCCGACCAGGAACGTAGCCGCCACATCTGGCGGTCCAGGCGCGCCGTGATAGTGAGGTCGGGGAGCATCGTGAGGAGGAGTAGCGCCGGGATGGCCCAACTCACGGCGACGAGCACTCCGCCCAGGGTCACTAGGGTGATGGCCGAGCGCACCATGCTGATGGCCGTGGTGAAGACCTGAACGAAGCTCTGCTGCACGCCGTAGTTGGCGCGCCAGAGGGCGTCATGGAAGTCCGGCTCGAGGTAGCGCTCGGCCGCGACGCGTTGCGCCTTGTGCAACACGCGCTCCCCGAGGCCCAGCTTGGCCCGGTTGGCGAGGTCGGTCCGCAGGACCGGTTGCAGGAGGCCGAGGGCACTTCCGGCCGCGCGCAGGGCCAGGAGCGCCGCGAGCCACCCGACCACGGTCCCGAGCGGGTGGTCCGGCAGGCGCAGCAGGCGCCAGGCGGCGTTGATGAGGCCCTTGAGGAGCAGCACGTCGCCGAGGGGTTGGAGGGAGGCCAGCAGCGTCAGGCAAAGGAGGCCGAGCATGGGTCTCGAGCCCACCTGCCAGAGCAGGCCCAGGACCCGACCCAGGCGGTCCAGCCCGACCAGGGCTCGCCAGACGGTGGCCCCCGACTCCACGCCAAATGCCGCAGCGCGTTGTTGAGCCCCGTAGCGGATCGGACGTGACAAGGGCCCCTCCCCCTCCCCCGTCGGGCGCTAAAAAAGTCGCCCGAAGACGCCAGAACCACAACCCTGGTGGTTGTCACGGAGATACCAGACGCGGGACGTGCCCTTGCACAAGACGACTTTTGCGGCGGCCACCTACCGGGCGGGCACCTCGGCGTAGGCGCGCGCCTGCGTGCGAAACATCGTCGCGTAGTCCCCGCCGGCGTCCATGAGGGCGCCATGCGTGCCCTCCTCCACCACGTGCCCCCCGGAGAGGACGGCGATGCGGTCGGCCAGGCGCGCCACCCCCAGGCGGTGGGAGATGAGGAGGGTGGTCCGCCCCTCCGCCAGGTCGCGAAAGTGGCGGAAGATCTCGACCTCGGCCAGCGGGTCCAGGGCGGCCGTCGGTTCGTCGAGGACCATGACCTGGGCCGGCCGCAGCAGGGCGCGCGCAATGGCGATGCGCTGCCACTGCCCCCCCGAGAGGTCCGTTCCGTCCTGGTATTCCTTCGAGAGAACCGTATCCAGTCCGTGGGGCAGCGCGGGGGCGTCCGGGTCCAGGCCCACCTGCGCCAGCACGCGGCGGAGCGCGGCGTCGTCGTGCATGCGGGCCAGGTTGCCGAAGGCGACGTTCTCGCGCAGGGTCAGGTTGAAGCGGGTGTGATCCTGAAAGACGGCGGCCAACTGGCTGCGGAAGTCCTCCGGGTCGTAAGCCTGCAGGTCGTGGCCGTCGATCGTGATCCGCCCGCCCGTCGGGCGGTAGATGCCGAGCAGCAACTTGATCAGGGTCGTCTTGCCGGCGCCGTTGCGGCCGACGATCGCCAGGCTCTCGCCGGCCGGGATGAAGAGGTTGCAGTCGACGAGCGCCGGCTGTTCCGTCTCCGGGTAAATGAAGGCCACGTGCTCGAAACGGATGCCGCCCTGCAGGGGACGCGGGAAGGCGAGGCTGCCGGCCGAGGCATCGGCCTGCGCCGTTGTGAAAAAGGCAGACGTCTCCGCCGCATACTGCCCGCTCTGGCTGATGCCGGCGGCCCCGTTGAGGATCGAGGCGATCAGGCCCTGGACGGCAGGGATCGCCTCGACGACCAGCGTGACGTCGCCGATGCCCGCGCGGCCGTGCGCCAGGGTGAGGGCGACGGTGAGGAAGGCCAGCCCGAAGGCGATGAGGCGGCAGAGGGTGGCGATCCCCAGCCCCGGCTGCTGGCCGCGCAGGAGCTGCAACTGCTCACGGTTCTGGGCCGTGGTGTCGGCGCGCCAGCGCCCGAGGAGGAAGTCGCTGAGGTCGAAGAGGCGCAATTCGAGCGCCGCGGCCGTGTCGGTGAGGAGGCTCCCGAAGAGCCCGGCGCGGCGCAGGCGGGGCTGGGTGTCCCGGTAAAAGGCGACGTTCTGGCGGGTGTTGCGCAGCCCGATCCAGAGGGTGGGCAGGGCACCCAGGACGACGATGGGGGCGATCTCCCAGCGCACCCGCAGGAGCACGCCGATGGTCGCCGCGAGGTTGACCATGTTGGAGAAGAAGCCCAGGGTACCGTCCAGGCTCTCGATGATGACGGCGCCGTTCCAGGTGCGCTGGGCGCGGTCCCAGAAACGGGGGCGTTCGAACTCCTCCAGATTGGCGCCGGCGACCGTCTCGTGGTGCCGGCGGGCGACGGCGTGGCCCACCCACTCGCGCAGGTGGCCCTCGGCGGCGCGGCCGGCCGCGGCGAGAGCGAAGGCCAGGGCGTTGAGGGCCAGCAGTAGCACGAGCAGGGTGACCAGGTGCTGGGCTGCCGAGGTGTGGGCCCAAAGTACCGGCCCGCGTGGACCGGCGAGGCGGCTTCCGCCGGGGAGGGCGGCGGCGAGTGCGTCTAGGAGGTCGCGCTGGACCCAAAGGGCGGCGGCCGGAACGAGGGCGCTGAGGAAACGGCCGGCGAGCATGACGGTGAGCAGGGGCCAGGAGACCGCGGCGACGGTGCGTAGGGCGAACCAGAGACCGCGCAGGGGCGGGGTCTCTGGTTCGGGCGAGGACGCCCGCGGCATGGCCACACCTGGGAGCCTCCCTTCGGGGCGGATCTCGGTCATGCCGGGCGCCCGGTGCGGCCCGGGCGGCCGGGGCGGGCTGACGGCGGAGAGAACAGTTACCGCCGGCCGGCCCGCAGGCGCCGGCCTTCACGCGTTCTCTTCACTTGTGGAAGCCAACCCCTCTGCGAGGGTTCTGATGTCGGCGATGTCTTGTTTGAGGGCCTCTATTTTGTCGAACAGGGCCTTCTTCGAACGAATGCCGGAATCAATTAGCAGCGCGGCTGCATCGGAGCGGCTCCGTGCCACCCCGGCGTGCAAAAGGAGGTCGATACACAACAACGTGCTACCCGTTACGCGAACGGAGATCACACCGTCCCGCCGGTTGTCGCCCGCATCATCTACCGATAGCAACACGCGTTGGCCAACGATCTTATCGACGTGCTCTCCGACTCGCTTCTCAATCTTCATGTGCTGCGATGCTCCCTCGGCAACCGCATTCGACGCATCCAGTCACCCGGCGAACAGCATTTCGCGGCTCAGGCTCTTGCAGCCGATCACCTGGATTACACTGTAACCACGCCGTCACATACGCGTCAAGGGGCATGGCTGAAGCGTGGCGTAGTGGGTCGGCCCGGTGCCGAGTGCGGTGCCCGGGACCAGGGACCGCCGGTGCGGCGGCGCGCGGCAGGCCACGGGACGTGTCTACGGGGCGACCATGACGCCCGAGCAGGTAGCCGCGCGTGGCGTTCAGGGCATCTGAAGTCGGGCACCGCCCGATCGGTGCCTGCGGGCCGATCGGGGAGCCGACCGGCCGAGGGGCTGGATCACGGGGAATCTGGGCGGGACGCGCGCGCAAGACGCCCCGGGTCGCGGCGGCGAGGCGGCAGCGGGGGCAGAGACTCGTTGCCCCAGGCCGGGGGATTCGCAAAGGAGGGCCGACTCCGGACGCCAGCCTCACAGCTCGGCTCACTTGCTAGCAGGGACCGCGGCCGCCTGTCGGCGGCCTCGTCCCTAACCCTCCGAGCGTGGAGCCCCCCTCCTGGTAGCTCGTACCGTGCCCGGTAGCTCTGCCCTTGACGTCTTGCGGTGCCCTGCAATGCACCGTAGCCTGATGCTGGGCTGCGGTGGGAGCGCGTCGGTGTCACGGACCGGCCGTGAGGCCAGGTCGCCACGCCCCCGTTGGGGGCACGTCAGCGTCAGCGGCATATTAGGGTGGGGCCTTCGGGTCCGCGGCTCACTTGTTCCCGACCAGGCGCGTCCTGGCGGGGCCCGGAACGGGCAACCATGCCGCACCTTTTTGGCCGGCGCCGCATCCCGCTACCGCCCCCAGACCTCTTCAAAAACGGCACCGGCAGGTGCCCTGGTTTGTTGTTTCCTTGGTGCCCAAACTTGACTCAAAACTCTGGATCTTCCGGCAACACGTTGCCTAGGGGTGCCGGAGGGCCGGGCGTGCGGAGGAGATTATGCAGGCGATCGGCCGGCCCCTTGGAGAGCGACCGGAAAGGTCCGACGGGGTTTTCCCGACGTTGGTTTATGCATCGGGGTGGCGGAGGCCGTTGTGGGGGGGGCGTGGGCTTCCCCGGCGGGTCGGCACCGCGCGCCGGTGGATGAACTGGAGCTCGGTATGCCTACAAGGGTGATTTGGCGCAGGTGGTAGTGGCGAGCCTGGCGATACTCGCTGAAGCGGGGCCCGCGGGGCGTTGGCGTCAGCTCAAGCCGCCGTAGGCAGACCGGACAGGACCAACCGGCCTTCGCGCCAGAGCGTGACCAACCGCACCAGATTGGCGGCGCAGACGGCAAAGGCCGATTGGAGCCAGGCCTTGCGCAAGCCCAGGTACGGGCAGCGGCGGTTGTGCCGCCACCGCGTCAGGTGGGCGTGCACGTGCTCGATGCGACTGCGGCGGCCGCGGTCTGCCTTGGTCGCCACCCGGCCGCCACCGGGGGCAGGGCCGGGGCGCTTGGCCGTCCGGCGCGGTCCGGTCATACAGATGCCACGACCGCTCATGTGCCAACGGCGTGCCTCGTCGGTATAGGCCCCATCGGCGTCCATGTCGGGCAGGCGGCCGTAGAGGGGCTGCATCGCGTCGACGGCGCGAAGTAGGGCATCACCGTCGACGTGCTGGGCGGCCCCATGACGTCCAGGGAAAGAATCAGGTCGGTGGGCATGTGGGTGACGATGGTGACCTTGTATCCCTGCCAAGTGCGTCGGTGAGAGCCCTCGCCTTTACAACCAAACCGGGCGTCTGAATCCATGGCGTTGGTAATCCGATCTGGCGGAGTCAGTGTTCCGTCGGGACCGCGTTCCGCCATGATCCGCTGGAGTAAGTTGCGAGCCTCCTGCAGGTGCCCATGCACCTCAGTGGGGAGCATCTTGAGAAGCTTTCCGGCCTTGCCATAGTCCCGATCCCATAGCCGGCGCCCTTGGCGGCTGCGGAGGCCGCAACAGCAGCGGTTGAAGCGCTTGGCGAGCCAGGCTTGCATGTGCAGGCGCTCCGCAGCCGCTACCGCTGCCGGTGGATCGACGCCGCGCCAGGTGAGGAAGACGCGGCGCATGCCGTGCTGCAGCAGGCCAACTACCGTTGGTTGTGCAGCCGCGGTGTCCTGGGGCGTGGAGTCGATGATCGTACCGTCGGTCTGCTTCACCAGTCCGCTGCGCGCGAGGAACTCCTGCTGTTGCTGGAAGGCCAGCAGGTAGCAGGTGCCGCTCGGCCTGCAACAGGCGCTGGCGGAAGTCCAGCAGAGCGCTGCGTGACGGCGATGGACCGTCCAGGGGAAGGCCGACCAGATACCGCACGCGACGGTTGTCCTTCAACTGACTCTCCATCGCGCGGTCGGACCAGCCCTCCTCCTTTTGCACGTAGAGCGCTCGTACCATGATGCGCACCGGCCAGGGCTTTCGGCCGCGGGTCGCGCCGTGGAGGCCCGCAAACCCCTCCACGCGAATCATCGCGTCCATCAGGAAGCGGCGGGCCTGCAGTTCCGGGTCGGTAACGTACGAGATGCAGTGCCCAAAGAGGTCCATCGCACGAGGCATGGAAGAAAGCATTGGCCGGAAACCCCCCTCAGGGACCGGCCTTCGTCGTGGTTGGGTGAGACTCCTGGTTGGTTATATATCCCATTATGCAGCCATTAGTCGGTTATGCGCATGGATATTCAGCCCGCGGGAGTTTCCGGTCGCTCTCCCTTGGCGGTCCGCCAACGACGGGATGTGGCAGTGCGGAGTGCCGGCTGGCGAGGCCCACGTTTTTTTCCCGAGAAGACTTGCACTCTGCACCGATATGGGTCAAACTGGATTCTAGTAATTCCTATCTCGCTTACGGCACCCTCGGCCGCAAGGCACCCGCCAACTCCACCCGGGACGGGGATGCTGGCCCCCGGTGCTCCGCGCGTGGGCTTATCACCTGCGACTGCAAGCGATCCCCACGCCTCCTCCTGCCCCGGACGGCCCTCGGCGTCGCCGTCGCGTCCGACCCCCGTGCACAACGCCTCGCCGGTGCCCTTGGCAAAATGAGCTGAACGCTGAGCCTCTCATCCCGGTCACTCCCGAGCCATGGCTCCGCTGTCCTGAATACTCCGCACCACGTTTTCGCCCCATATCGCTGACGCATCCACCGGGCCCAATGGCAGCACTTCGTGGACCAAGTTCCACTGCACCGCCTCTTCCGACGTCAATATCTGGCACGTATCCATAGCGGAACGAATCTCATCGGGTGACTTACGGCACGTCGTACCAATCACGGACACAACATCCGCAGCATCCATCTCCGCGCGCGCCATACGCGACGCCAAGTCTTGTTGTCCGAGGCTTTCTCCCTGCGCAAACCCCACGCGAACCCCGTGGAAACTGAATCGACTTTGAGCAAAGGCAAGACGACGTCTTCCGGCACAGTAGAGGACATTGCCTATGGATTCTATCCGGCCCAAATTGCAGGTGGCAACGTCTACAGGCAGACAACGGATATAATTATAAGCACACAATCCCTGAAAGACAGATCCGCCGGTGGTGCCAATGAGAAGCGTGATCCGGGCAGCACCTGCTGAGATACGTTGATCGATGGTCATCAGTAGCTCGCTAATGGACTCCTGGGTTACCGGCGCGAGATATCGAATTACCGCTGTGCGCTGGCCGGAAGACACCAGCCGCGCATGCCCTCCCACATCAGGCATGGCCTTAACACCTCCGTCCGCACTCGATTCTCCGTGAAGTCCTGCGACCACGGCCTACCCCCTTCCAAACTTATGGCGTCATGCCGTCCGCTCGCTCGGACATACGAGGCCCTGCTCCACCAGCCACCTCAGACACTGTTCTAATACCGACCGCAGCGGACCGCTTGCGCCGAGCCGCGCCAACAACTCCGACTTAACCATTCCATCTCCGGCGGCGAGCTCCTGCATTATCATTTTTTCGTACCCACCCAACTCTACCTTCCTCGACCACAAGGGGTCCCTTATACTCATTACACTTCCATCCATATCGTACATCAGGGATGTCGCAAACACGATCCGTTCGTCATCCACGCTCGCATTCACGCGACCCGTAGCGTATGGTTCGATAAGGCGGGAATACAAATGATAGTTGTCTCTCGTGTATCTATCCCCCGTTATTCCCTGCAGTCCAAACGCCTGCTCATATTCCTTACCGAAGTTTGTGAGCACTGCTCCGCCGCCACTGGCCCCAGCATCGTGGTCGGCCATCTGGGCGACCACGTCCTGCAGTTGCCGTGCCACGACCCGCTTCGAAAACAGATCCACGGCCCTCTTCCGAGCGGCAGAACCCATCCGCCGCCGTAGTGGTGGCTGCGTAGCTAGTTGCCGGCACCGTTGCACGGCCATAGGCCGATCAACGTAGACGCCCCAACTGGTCAACCATGTAGGCACCCGGTATCCCGTTACACCATCGAGGATGGTATCCTTTAATCCGCCCCAGTCACTGCCGATAACTGGAAGCCCGCAAGCCATGGCCTCGACCTGCCCAAGGCCAAAATTCTCGTCGTGGTGCACAGTCATGTTCATGAATATATCGGCAGCGCCCATCAGATCGGGCAGAGCGCGACGGTGGACTTCTTGCAAGAGCCCATACCGCCCCCTAAGGAATCCCGGTGCATGCGACACGACCTCCACGAATCGACGCAAAGACCCGTCATTTCCAGAAGAAAAGCCGCGAAGAGGCACTGAAACGATTCGGCCTACAACGAGGAGGCGGACAGGGATCCCTTCTTTTGCCACAGACTCGACAACGCGTAGTACAGATTGCAGGTTCTTTTCTGGCGTAATTCTTCCGGCATACAGGAACACGACGTCTTCTGGATTTAGCCCCAAGCGCCTCCTGAGTTCCTGGCGCCGGCCCTCCGCCATTGGCACAAATGCGTCCGTGTCAACGGAGAACGGGATGACCTTTAGCGTTGCGCCAAAGTCGGAGAACAGGTTCGCAAATATCGCCGCGTCAGCCGTACAAGACACCGCAACCACGTCGCCGGCACGAAACGCGTTGCGCGTAGCCCGTAGAGATCTTCCTCCCAGAGGAAGCTCTCCGAGTGGAACATAAAGGAACGGTGGCGAGGAGGCCATCTCTGCACGCAACGACATCAGGGCGTCCATACCCAGGGTAGTAACGACAACCTGTGATCGCGACAGGAAGTCTCGTGCCGCATCTCTTTGTCCATCCTTGGAAAAGGCACCGAACCACGGAGATAGACACTCCAATGAGAAGCTATGGCCCAACGTCTCAGCAACCGAGTCAAACACTGCGCACACGCTACTATCCGCCGAGTAGCAAGCAGAGTGACGCGCCAGTCCGATGGTTGTCTGCATCTCCGAAACCACCTACACCTAATTCCCTTCTACGAGCACGCAAACGCGCGCAGCGTGGACCTCATGGCCAATTACACGCTGCGCGCATCGTTTCACGGGTGTTGCAGGCAAAGGTGATTACAGTGGTTGATACAATGGTTGGTGCAGTGATTGTTGCAATGGTTGCTACAGATGAAGCCGTTCGTGATGGCGGGATCGGTCTCGCCTTCGGCATCCGTCAGCGGAGTAAAACCCCAGAGAGTCTCCGTCGTTTCCTCCGTGACAGCGGAGGCGGGGACAGGCCGGAGCCGTAGCACGCGATCTCCGTCCCCTGGTGATTCGAGCACGATATCGTCCGCACGCAACGTGAACACCTGCATCGAGTTCATCGTGGCGATACCGAAGAGATTGCTCAGCCCAAGATCATCAAGCTTCTGTGACATCGCCGCGAGGAATTGGGGGGAGTTTGCGACCGCTTCCGCGTCACGCTGTGCAACGCCTCGGAAGCGCTCCGGATACGCGCTGAACTCCAGCGGATAGAACCGCGCTGCGCCGCCCGTTTCAGCTTTCCAGACATACGGTATCACGTCATCAGCCTGATCAATTCGTTCCGGCTGAACGACGGCCTCCTCCAGGGCGAAGCGTCGCACGACACGCTCTTGGTTCGTCAAGCCGAAGTGGCGGTGCAACAACGAGATACCCACGTGTTCGTGCAGCTGATGCTCGCAAATGACGTCGCCCAACTGGCCGATCGCGCACCGATTCTCCGCGAGGAGCCTCTTGGCGGTCTGGAACGCATTCAACTCCTGGAAAACCTGCCAGTCGTACGACGGCAGCACCGCGGTTCCACCCATGATCGATAGTCCCCTTTCTCCCAAGTCCTAGCCAGGGCGCACGACTGTCAGTGGTTGACACAGTGGTTGATACAGTGGTTAGTGCAGTGGTTGATACAGTGGTTATTGCAGTGACCGAGGCAGATGAAGCCGTTCGTAATGGCGGGATCGGTCTCGCCTTCGGCATCCGCCAGCGGCGTAAAACCCCAGAGAGTCTCCGTCGTTTCCTCCGTGACAGCGGAGGCGGGGACAGGCCGGAGCCGTAGCACGCGATCTCCGTCTCCTGGTGATTCGAGCACGATATCGTCCGCACGCAACGTGAACACGTACATCGAGTTCATCGTGGCGATACCGAAGAGATTGCTCAGCCCAAGATCATCAAGCTTTTGTGACATCGCCGCGAGGAATCGGGGGGAGTTTGCGACCGCTTCCGCGTCACGCTGTGCAACGCCTCGGAAGCGCTCCGGATACGCGCTGAACTCCAGCGGATAGAACCGCGCTGCGCCGCCCGTTTCAGCTTTCCAGACATACGGTATCACGTCATCAGCCTGATCAATTCGTTCCGGCTGAACGACGGCCTCCTCCAGGGCGAAGCGTCGCACGACACGCTCTTGGTTCGTCAAGCCGAAGTGGCGGTGCAACAACGAGATACCCACGTGTTCGTGCAGCTGATGCTCGCAAATGACGTCGCCCAACTGGCCGATCGCG